>WNGE01000142.1_pt1 | contig 147925 bp, 121 predicted proteins | sample 5400651 | NCBI WGS metagenome assembly WNGE01 (sample SAMN13153370, study PRJNA577476) | soil metagenome | isolation source: 60 cm soil or saprolite under grassland replicate 2 | place: USA:California | collected 2016-06-15
CGGCCGGCCAAACGGGGCAGACAACAGCGCCGAAGCCGAGGTAGGCGCATGGCCCCGCTGGAGCAAAGGGCTCGCCTACGGGAGGCTTGCGTGAGGCCGCTGCCCGCAGACGTCGGCGCCGTGAATTCGCGAGCCGGCGGGGAAACGGGTGAACACCCCCCCATCACCCTGAACGGCCCGGACGGCGCGCCCCGCCGCTCCGGGCCCGCCCCGGGTGCCGCTTACGAGCTTGAGCCACCGAAGGGCTGAGCCGGTGATCCAGCCAACCTGGCGCAGTCTGTGGCCGGGCCGGCCCCAGATAATCTTGGCCGGTCTCGTTCTCGCGGCGATCCTGGCCGCCGCAGCCTTTGTCGTATGGCTGCAGACCGCGGGGAGCGCCGCGCGCTCCGCGTCCGGTGACCCGGTCATCGCCGCCGCCGGCGACATCGCGTGTGGCCCGACGGACTTCCCGCAACTCAACAACCACGCTTCCGGCGAGGTCTCTGTCTGCCGCCAGATGGCCACTAGCAACCTTGTTCTCGCGGCCGCCCCTACCGCGGTGCTCGAGCTCGGCGACAACCAGTACCCGGTCGGCAGGTTTGCGAGCTACGAGCGCTTCTACAGCCCAGCCTGGGGACGGTTCAAGGCCATTAGCCACCCGGTGCCCGGCAACCATGAGTATCTCAGCCGGGACGCTCGCGGTTACTACCGCTACTTCGGCGCCGTCGCCGGCGAATCCAGCCGCGGGTACTACAGCTTCAATCTTGGGCGCTGGCACCTCATCGCCTTGAATGCCGAATGCGCCTTCGTCGGCGGCTGTGGCGCCGGATCCCCTGAGGAGCGTTGGCTCGCTTCTGACCTGCACCAGCACCCTGCGGCATGCACCCTCGCGTACTGGCACCAGCCGCGATTCAGCTCCGGCCAGCATGGCAACGAGCCGACTTATGAGGCGTTCTGGCGCGATCTTTTTGCCGCCCGCGCTGATGTGGTGCTCAATGGACACGACCACGATTACGAACGTTTTGCCCCGCAGGACCCGTCGGGCCACGCCGATCTGTCTGGGATACGCGAGTTCATCGTCGGGACCGGTGGCAAGAGCCACTACCGGTTCAAGAAGATCCAGCCAAACAGCGTCGTCCGCAACGACACGGCATCCGGCGTACTGGTGATGATCCTGCGTCCGGACAGCTACAGTTGGCGTTTCGAATCGGTCGTCGGGTCGTCCTTCCAAGACTCCGGGACAAGCCGATGCCACTGACCAGACACATGTATCGAAATTGCCCCGAAGGCCTAGGGAGATAGGAAGTGGGCCTCCTGCCGCTGAAGACCGAGCTACCTGGCGGACGCGCAGCGACCTCCGAAGACATGCCCGACAGCCGTCGACCGGAGCGCTTGGCGTCGCTTGTGCGCGCGGCCAAACGGCTCGACCCGCCGCTGATCGCGATCATGGCGTTCGCCGCGTTTCTTCGGCTCTGGGACCTTGGCCGGGTCGGCCTCCGCGGGGACGAGGCTGTTTACGCCGGCCAGGCTGCCGTGCTAGCGGGCGCGAAGGGGTTCGACCGCTACTTCATCCTGTTCAGCCGCGGCGACTCGAACTTCCTCCTCTTCCAGGAGGCGCTGTCCCTCGTATACCGCGTGGTCGGGATCGGCGACGTGACCCCGCGGGAGGTCTCAGCTACCTTCAGTATTCTCACGGTTGGCTTCACATATGGGATCGGGGCGACGCTCTTCGGCCGACGCACCGGCCTTTTCTCGGCATTTCTAATTGCAGTCAGCGGCTATGCGGTCATGCTCGGCCGCCTGGCCCTGCTCGACTCGACGCTGACGTGCTTGTTCGCCGCCGCAATGCTGTGCGCGGTCAAATGGATCTCCACTAGACGCAGCGGCTGGCTGTATGGCTTCGCCGCGGCCGCCTCCCTGACCGTACAGGCGAAGATCGCAGGCGGGCTCGCCCTGCTAGTCGTCGCCAGCTACCTGTTGATCAACCGGTCCTCGCAGTTCACCCGGCGCCGCCTGTTTATCTCTGCCGGGGTGTTCCTCGTCGCACTGACTCCGACTCTGGTGCAGCTTGCCGCCAACTGGGCGTTGTTCACTGGCTTCCTGTCGGCCAGTGTGCGTCGGGCGAGCGCGGTGCCCTGGTACTACTACGGAAAGGTGCTGTTGTCGCACGAGGGCCCGCTGATCCTCGCTCTTTATGTCGTCGGCATCGCATTCGCGGTCGGCCGACGGTCGCGCGCAGATGTGCTGCCGCTGCTCTGGCTGCTCACGGTTGTCGTGTTCTATCAGATTTTTCCGCTCAAGGCGTTCAACTACCTGTTGCCGGCGCTTCCAGCGCTCTCCATCCTGGCGGGCAGGGCGCTGGACGCTCTGGTCCAATGGCAGCGACCAGGCGCGCTCCGGGCGCTATCAGCTGGCGCTCTTTGCGTCGTTGTGGCCGGTGCCACCGCCCCGTACGCGTGGAGCGTCTGGCAGGACGACAGTTACATCGGCCTGACAGGAGCGGCGAAGTGGATGGCGACCCGGACACCGTCGAGCGCGGGCGTCATGACGATCTCACGCGGCTCGGCCCAGTACGTCTTCGCGTTCTACGCCCACCGCGATTCTTACCCGTTTGGCCGGTTCAACCTCGCCACGGTGCTACCCGGCGGGAGGATCGTCCCGGCGTCGGCGCCGACTCCCGGGGCACGCACGCCCCGGGACTGGGTTGCGAGATGGCCGGCCCGCCTGATCGCAAGCGGCCGAGTCTCCTTCCTCGTCTACTACACCACGGTCGCCGATGACCCGCCGGAGGAGAGCCAGGTCGTCGAGACCTCCACGCAGCGCCAGTTCAGGCTCCTCATCGAGCGATACGGCGGGCAGCTGGTGCATACCGTCTACTACCGTCACGAGGGCCGGGGCTGGGTCTACCGGCTGACTGCCAGGCTGCCGCACCCCGTCCTGTCCTACACGGTGCGTGGCTCGACCCTCGCGCTGCACGGAGTCGGCTTCACCGAGGCGACCGCGGTGACGGCGACATACAACGGCAAGCAGGTCGCACGCGGCCGATCGGACGTGGCAGGCGCGGTGGCGCTGTCGCTGCCGTTCCCCGCCCGCCCGCACCCGCGCTACCTGCTGGTCGTGACGGACGCGGTCGGCAGGTACGCATCGCTGGTGCTGCCAAGACCGGTCATCGCGTACCGCACACAGCATGGGATCGCAACCGTAACCGGCGTAGGCTTCCAGAAGTCCTCGCCGATAGCAGTGACCTACCACGGCGCCCTCATCGCATTCGGATGGGCGGCGGCTGACGGCAGTGTGTCCGTATCCTTCCCCGAACCAGCCCATATCTTCGAGCACGGGCAACTGGTGCTGACTGATCGGGTAGGGAACCGGGCCTCACTCACGCTGCTGAAACCGGTGTTGAGCGTTGCCGTTTCCGCCGGCAACGTAGTAATCCATGGTTCCGGGTATACGCCTGGCGGGCTGGTTACCGCCGTCTACCACGGCCGGTTCGTGACGAGCACCCGCGCCGATGCTAATGGGTCGATGTCCATGTCGTTTGTCCTGCCGCGAGGAGCGCGGCCGTCGTGGCTGCTCGACGTGAGGGACACCTCCGATCACTACACGACAGTGATTCACGTGAGGCACCGCCGGTGAGCGCCCCCGGGCCGGATCAGGCGGAGGCGACCCGCGAGCCGACGGGTGCCTACCAAGCGGGCGCCCACCGCCTTACCCGGTTGCAGCTCATGCTCACTGCGGCTGTCATCCTTCTCGCTGCGGGCGTCGTGCTGTACGCCCTTTACGGTCCGTCGGGGGTACTCCTCAATTCCGTCGGCGCACCCGCATGGCACCCCGGCGCCGCGCCATGCCGCGCCGACCCATTGGCGCATGTCCACGACCCCGGCCGACTCGACGTGGTCGCGAAATGCGCTACCGCGAGCGGCCTGGTCCGGCAGGTGCAGTACAAGCCCAGCGACGGCGACTGGCAGGTGGACGTCGCGGTTGACGCCCCGTACCTGCGGTACCTCAAGCCGGCCAACCACGGCCTCCTTCCGGTCCGGGTGATCCCACCTGATCTGCCTGCCGTCCTGCTGCCATTGCTCGGCCAGCACGCTACGTTCTACGGATCCTGGGTGATCAACAAGAACCTGCACGGTTTGGCCGAAATGCACCCGGTGTGGCGCATCGTGGTGACATCGGTGTCCCCCGCACCTGGTGCGTCGGCCGGTGCTCGCCCCGGTCCCGGTCGGCTGAGGCTCACCGTCGGCGTACCAGCCTCAGTCCCGGTGGGCTCGCCTCTCACGATCGTGGCGCGCTGCAGCATGGTGCTCCCGGGCAAGACCGTCCATGCCAGCGAGGCCCATCTCTTCGTCGAGATCACCAACAGCGGCGGGAAAGGCGTTCGGTGGAAGGCAGGATCCAGCAACTCGCTCGGCAACGCCAGAATTAGCCTGGTCGCTCTTGACGCGCCAGGCAATTTCACCGTCCACATCTATGCGAGCAAGTCGGGCCATTTCAGCACTACCGAGAAGAGCCTGGTCGTCCGCCGGAGATGAAATCGAACTCACGCACGAAGCGAGAGCACGCCCCGCTGCTGGCAGAGCAGCCGCGCCAAGCGCGGGGGATGAGCTTCGCGCCACCAGACGAAGCCCAGCCCGCGGACCGACAGGGTGCGCTTGTTAGCTGGCGGCCGTTGCATCTGCGCTGGGTGGCGCTGGCCGTCGCGTTGGCATTGGTGCTCGTCTGGTGGGCCGCGAATAGGCCCACCCGGTCAACCGGCAACCACGTGGCGAAGTTCTCGTCGATCTCGTTCTCGCCAGTGGGCGATGCTTACGTCTCCTACGTGCGCCCGAGCGTACACCTGGGTACAGTCCCGGTGCTGCGGACCGCCTCCCGGCCAAAGATCCGCAGCTACCTGACCTTTTCCGTAGCCGGGTTGCCCGGCATTGTCACTCGGGCGACTCTTCGATTGTGGTCGAACGTCGCCGACGTGCGCGGGCTAGCGGTGCACGCGGTCGGTGGTTTGTGGAACGAGGACTCCATCACCGCCGCGAACGCCCCGGCCATCGGCGACGCTGTCGACCAAACGGGCCGGGTGGCCGCGAAGGCGTGGATAACCGCCGACGTCACGCAGCTCGTCTCGGGCGATGGGCTGGTGAGCATGGCGCTCACCCAAGTGGGTAGCGGCAGCGGCCAATACGACAGCCGGGAGGGCGCGCACCAGCCCGAGTTGGCGGTACAGACCAGTACCCGAGCGCTCCTTGCCGCATCACCGGCGGCGACGCTGCGCTCCGCCATCGAGAACGTGCCCGAGGCGACCGCCCGCCGTTACGCCGCCCATGACGACCGGGGGCGCAGCATGGACACGCTGAAGATCATTTCAAGCCCATCAGGCGGCTATCTCGGCGTGTACCACAGCGGCCCGCAGGGATCGTTCCGCGTTTACCTCGCGGAATCGCGCGACCTGTTGCATTGGGTGTACAAGGCACAACTGGATAGTGGCGCATCCCAGCCCACAATCGCGGCGCTCTCCGATTCCGGCTTTTTGCTCGCGGACGAGGCGTCCGGGAATCGTGCAGCCAAGCTGCGGCCACGATTGCGATTCCGCCACTACGCCAGCCTCGCTGCGCTGCTGTCCGGCCGACCGGATCGCACATTCGAAGCACCTCATACCCTCGCGCCGACCGGCGCTGGGGCGGAAGGGACACCGAACATTTTCTCGGCCGCCCTGTCCCCTGACCTCGCGCACTCACGCATCGAGGTCGGCTTCCACTACCGGTTGCCCCATGGTCAGGACCGACCGGGACGCGGCACGCTTACCAGGTTCTCCTCATGGTCGGCGTGGCCCGACACCCACCTCGAGGCGGCGCTTCACGCGCAGGGCGTGCATGGAAAGATCGGCGACCGAGACGGCGTCACGTTCCTCGGCGGCGACTTCGACCTAATCGAGGCGCAGGCCGGTGCCGGGCCATCGTGGCAGGTATATCTGTACGACGAGAGCACCCACGACGCTGCCGCCCTGCACATCAGAACCGATCAAGGCAGCGGCAGCTTCGGCAACCCGACCGTGACGAACCTGCGCGGGCCGTCGGGCAGGTCGGTTCTGGTGGTTACCCTTTTCCTACGGCAAAGCCTGGCGCGCAGTAGTGAGGCAGGAGAACTCGTCTATTTCCGTGCATACAGCGCCCGTCATGCGGCCGGGACGCGGCCATAGGCGTGGCCGCCCATAGCGCAGCGCCGGGCACCGAACGGCAGGACCGGCATGTGGTGATATACGTCTGCTCAGCTAGGTGCGCCGAACTCAGAAATTTACCGTTTTCGGCGTTGCTACCTCGACCAGGCCCTACCGCTCAGACGTTGACTGAAATAGGATTTTCCCAGCTAGCCAGCGTTCCCAGCCGGGGGGGTCGCGGTTGCCGGACAGGCAGGGCTTTGTGGGGAAACATGAGTGCTTTACATTGCCGATGGCAACCTCCTAGTAGTCTTTGGCGTCGGAGCAGGGCTGCAGTGCTGGTCGCCGCGCTCCTGCTCATACCAGCACTGGTGGTCGTTGCCCCGCTCCGGGCGGCCATACTGCCAACTCCACTTACCCGTTACCCGTACCTGACCGATGTGGTTGGCGTCAACGCCACGGTAAGCTTCGGCACGGACCAGTCGAAGATTTCGGCGGTGGTGAAGTGGGGTCAGGTCGGGGTCGAGCCGTGTGACGCGCACACCACCACGGCAACGAAGTTCACCGTCAGCGTGAACGGCCTCGGCGAATACCAGTGGAAGGCGCAGTTGGCACCACTTCTGCCGGACACCGCCTACTGCTACCGGCCCTACTTCGGGACGTCGCAGATCGATTTGCTGGGCAGCGATCCGACGCCCCAGTTCGTGACGCAGGTTCCGGCCGGTTCGACGGAGCCCTTCACCTTCGCGGTGCTGGGTGACTGGGGGAAGACCTATGCCGACGGCAACCCCGACCAGGCCAACCTGATGCAGAAGATAGCGGCCAGTGGTGCCCGCTTCGTGGTCGGCACTGGTGACACCGGCTACCCGGCCGGCAGCCAGAAGAGCTACGGCGACCTGCAGCAGACCGGGCTGGACATCAGCGCCGTCTTCGGGCCGCAGTACTGGACGGTGGTGGGCAAGTCCATCCCGATGTTCAACTCGATCGGCAACCACGCCCCAACCACCACCTTCCGCGACACCTGGCCCGCTGACGTGGTCACGGCGGACTCCGGCGGGCAGTACCAGATGGAGCCCTACTGCTGTGTCGACGGGATCACAGCCAAGGATTACATGACCGGCTGGTACGCCTTCGATGAAGGCAACACCCGCTTCTACATCCTCGACGCCTCCTGGGACGGCGCGAACCTCGGCACCGGCAGCCAGTACCAAAACGACTACGACGTGCATTGGGCGCCCGGCGCCCAGCACGACGAGTACACCTGGCTGCGAAACGACCTCGCCGCCCACCCCACCGCCCTGAAGTTCGCCGTCTTCCACTATCCCCTGCACTCCGACCAGAGCTCGCAAAACTCCGACAGCTACCTGGACGGCCCCGGGCGCCTGGAAGGCCTGCTGAACCAGTATCGTGTGGCGATCGCCTTCAACGGTCACGCCCACCTCTACCAGCGCAACACCGCACCACCCGGAGGCGTCATCAGCTATGTCACCGGCGGCGGAGGCGCCGCCCTGTCCAAGATCGGCGGTGTCGGCTGCGCTCCAACCGACGCCTATGGGATCGGCTGGAGCCCGTCCACCGGCACCGGCAGCGGCTGCGGAACCGCGCCAAGACCCGCCTCGGCCACTCAGGTCTACCACTTCCTGCGCGTCACCGTGAACGGCAACGCGGTCACCGTGACCCCCACCGACGAGATGGGACGCACCTTCGACATCCAGACCTACACCTTCAGCGGATGACCTCGTAGACCGGTACGCGACCGGTCTACGGCATATCCTGCGCAAGATCGGCCACGGGTGCGTCAGCTACGCCTTCAGGGCACCCGTCCAGGCTGAATAGCCGCCACGTCACGGCGCGGCTAAGGGATGCCAGGATCGGTTGTAGACCAGTGTGACCTTTTTCTCGCCGGCGCCGCCGATATTGTCGGGCGCGGGACCCAGCGCCGCCGATATTGTCGGGCGCGGGACCCAGCGCCGTGGTCAAAATGACTGCGTTTAGAGATGATGTCGAACTTTCCGCCGCAGAGCGGCCGCCCGATGCCACCGGAGCCACGTTCCGACGCTGGAAGGCTACCGGCGGGTCACTCGCCGCCAGGCCGACACCGGCTGGCGCGCCACGCAGCACCGAGTTCGCGGCGACCGTGGGGGCGGCAGGCACTCGCGCTGGTGGTCGCGTTCTCGGTGACGCTCGGATGGTGGGCGGTCACCCGGCCCACAACAGGTAACCGTGTTCCGCCAACAGGAAGCAACGCTCCAGAGGTCGCGCAGACCGGATTCTCGCCGGTCGGCGACGCCTCGGTTTCGTCCGCGCCACCGGGCTTGTACCTGGGCAGTACCCCCGTGCTGCGGACCGCCTCGCGGCCGGAGACCCGCAGCTACCTGAGTTTCACGGTAGCAGGGGTGTCCGGCCCGGTCACCCGGGCGAGTTTGCGGTTGTGGTCGAACCGGGCCGACATGCACGGAGTCACGGTGCACGCGGTCTACGGTTCATGGAATGAGAAATCCATCACCGCTGCCAATGCCCCAGCCATCGGTGGCACGGTGAGCGAGACGGGCCCAGTTGCCGACAACGCCTGGGTATCCGCGGATGTTACCCGGCTCGTGTCGGGCAACGGTTTGGTCAGCTTTGCCCTCACGCAGGCGGGTAGCGGCAACGGGCAGTTCGACAGCAGGGAAGGCTCGCACTCGCCTGAGCTTGTGGTCCAGACACAGCTCACCCGGTACCCGTACCTGACCGACGTGGTGGGCGACAATGCGACGGTGAACTTCGGTACCGACCAGTCGAACGATTCGGCGGTGGTGACATGGGGCCAGGTGGGTGCCGAGCTGTGTAACGCGCATACCAGCACGGCAACCAAGATCTCCATCAGCGTGAACGGCCTCGGCGAATACCAGTGGAAGGCGCAGCTGTCACCACTGCTGCCGAACACCGCCTACTGCTACCGGCCCTACTTCGGGACGTCGCAGATCGACCTGCTGGGCAGTGACCCAACGCCCCAGTTCACCACCCAGCTCCCGGCCGGCTCGGCCAAGCCGTTCTCGTTCGCAGTTTTAGGCGACTGGGGCGAGACACACGCCAACGGGAACCCGGACCAGGCCAACGTGATGCACCACATCGCGACCAGTGGTGCCCGCTTTGTGCTTGGCACCGGGGACACGGGCTACCCGGCCGGCAGCCAGAAGAGCTACGGCGATCTGCAGCAGGCCGGGCAGGACATGAGCACCGTCTTCGGGCCGCAGTTCTGGACGGTGGTGGGCAGGTCCATGCCGATGTTCAACTCGATCGGCAACCACGCCCCCACCAGCACCTTCCTCACCTCCTGGCCTGCTGACGTAGTCAGCTCCAGCTCTGGCGGGCAGTATCAGATCGAGTCCTACTGCTGCGTTGACAGGATCACCGCCAAGGACTACGGGACGGGCTGGTACGCCTTCGACGAAGGTAACGCCCGCTTCTACATCCTCGACGCCGCCTGGGACCCAGCAAATCTTGGTACTGGCAGCCAGTACCAAGATGATTACGACACGCACTGGGCGCCGGGCGCGCAGCATGACGAGTACACCTGGCTGCGAAGCGACCTCGCCGCCCACCCCGCCGCACTGAAGTTCGCCGTCTTCCACTACCCCCTGCATTCCGACCAGAGCTCGCAGCCTTCGGACAGCTACCTGGACGGGCCTAGTCACCTGGAAGGGCTGCTGAAGCAGTACCAGGTGGCGATCGCCTTCAACGGCCACGCCCACATCTACCAGCGCAACACCGCACCGCACGGCGGCATCATCAGCTACGTCACCGGCGGCGGAGGCGCCGCTTTGATGAAGATCGGCGGTGGAGGCTGTGCGCCGACCGACGCGTACGGGATCGGCTGGGACCCGTCCAGCGGCACTGGCAGCAGCTGCGGCACCGCGCCAAAATCCACCTCGGCTAGCCAGGTCTTCCACTTTCTGCTCGTCACCGTGAACGGCAACACCGTCACGGTGACCCCCACCGACGCGTTGGGCCGCACCTTCGACGTTCGGACCTACAAGTTCGGTTCAGAACACCGTTGACGCGGTCGCTCCGTTCCACGTTGCCCACCGGCACGACAAACGAGGGACTGTGGCTGGCACCCGGTGAACCCCGTCACGGCCACCTACTCGGTGGCAGGCACGATGACGGCCGACCGGAAGTGAGGGCGGGGGTCCACGCGGACTCCGGCCCAGGTCACAGGCTTGCTGGGGTACCAGGACTCGAACCTAGACTAGCGGAGCCAGAATCCGCCGGGCTGCCAATTACCCCATACCCCAAGGGTCACGAGCGCCTGCTCGCGCCCGAGAAGTTTAGCCGACTCCGGCGGGGCGGGCCAAAGCGCCGGCAAAGCGCGGGCCCCCGCCGACGGCGCGGCAGAGCGTCAGCCAAGGTTGGCGATAGCCCGGTTGAGCCGGCCAAGCGTGCGCTGCGCGCCGAGAAGCTCGATCGACTCAAACAGCGGCGGCGACACCCGCCGTCCGGTAACTGCCACCCGCACCGGGCCGAACGCCTCCCTGGGCTTTAGCCCGAGACCGTCGACGAGCGCGCCGCGCAAGGCCGCCTCGATCGCCTCGGCTTCCCACCTGGGAACCTCCTCGAGCGCCGCGATGGCGGCCTTGAGCGCGGGCGCGGAGTCCGGCGTCAGCGAGCGCGCGGCAGCCTCTTCCTCGACCGTGAAGTGCCGCTCGTCCACCAGCAGGAACCCGAGCATGCCCGCCGCGTCGGTGAGCCGGGATATCCGCTCCTGAACCAGCGGAGCGGCGGCGCGGATCAGCGTCGCCTCCTCGTCACTCACAGGGTCGCCAACCAGCCCAGCGACCTGCAGGAACGGCGTTATACGCGCGGCGAAGTCGGCGCCATCCAAGCCGCGGATCTTGTCGCCGTTGATCGCTTCGAGCTTCTTCATGTCGAACTGAGCCGGGTTCCTGTTCACCCGGCGCAGGTCGAACTCGGCTGCCATCTCGGCGAGCGAGAACTCCTCCCGGTCGTCGCCCGGCGACCAGCCGAGCAACGCCAGGTAGTTGCACATCGCCTCCGGCAGGAAGCCCTCGTGGCGGTACCAGGCGATCGACACGACGCCGTTGCGCTTGGACAGCTTCTGGCCATCCGGGCCGAGGACGTACGGCAGGTGCGCGAACCTCGGCAGTTCGCCGCCTTGCACCCCCATCGCACGGTAGACGGCGAGCTGACGCGGAGTGGAGGACAGCAGGTCCTCGCCGCGCAAGATGTGGGTGAGCTTCATCAGCACGTCATCGACCGCGACCGCGAGCGTGTACAGCGGGCTGCCGTCCGCGCGGGCGAGCACGAAGTCAGGCACGAACTCGTGATCGAAGGTGACCTCGCCGCGGATCAGGTCGGTGAACGTGGTGGAACCGTCCGGCATGCGGAACCGCACCACGGGCGGGCGCCCTTCGGCGCGGTACGCGGAGACCTGGGCGGTGGTGAGCTCCCTGCAGTGCCCGTCGTACCCAGCGGGCCGCCCGGAGGAGCGGGCCGCCTCGCGGCGCGCGGCAAGCTCCTCCTGGGTGCAGTAGCAGTAGTAGGCATGCCCCGCGTCGAGAAAGCGCCGCGCCCACTCGGCGTAGGTGTCCATCCGCTCGCTCTGCCTGTAGGGCCCGCACGGGCCGCCCGCGCCCGGTCCTTCGTCCCAGCCGAGCCCGAGCCAGCGCAGCGTGCTGATTGCCGCATTGATGTATTCGCCGGTAACCCGCGTCCGGTCGGTGTCCTCGATCCGCAGCACGAACGTCCCGCCGGTCCCGCGCGCGAACGCCCAGTTGTACAGGGCCGTCCGGACGTTTCCCACGTGCAGGTCACCGCTTGGCGACGGGGCGAAACGCACCCGAACGGCCGCGCCGCCCGCGTCCCGCCCATCGCCCGCGCCGCCGCCGGGGCGGCCAGCATCAGTCACGTGAGACCACCTTGCTTGTCAGTGTTCCGATGTCCTCGATCGTCACCGCGATCTCGTCACCCACCTCGAGCGGCCCGGAACCCGCCGGAGTCCCTGTCAGCAGCACATCGCCCGGCACCAGGGTCATCACCTCGGTGACGAAGGCGATCAGGGCGGGCACGTCGTGGCGAAGCTGCGATGTGCGAGCGCGCTGCCTGATCGCGCCATTCACGCGAGTCGTTAGGGCCAAATCTGCCGGGTCCAAGTCGGTCTCGATCCACGGTCCGAGCGGACAGAAGGAGTCGAAGCCCTTTGCCCGGTCCCACTGGCCGTCGCTGGCCTGAAGATCGCGCGCGGTGACGTCGTTCGCGCACGCGTAGCCGAATATCACCTCTCTCGCCCGTTCGGGCGGAACCTGGCGGCACAGCCGCCCGATCACCACAGCGAGCTCGCCCTCGAAGTCGACGCGGCTGGTCAGCTTGCCAGGGTAGACGATGGGGTCATCCGGCCCGGCCACCGCCGTGGACGGCTTCAGGAACAATACGGGACTCGCGGACTGCCCGGCTCGCCACGCGGCGCCGGCCGCCCGCGGATCTTCGCCGTAGGTCCGCTCCACCGCGACCACCTTGCTCGGCAGCACCGGGGCGAGCAGGCGGACGTCGGCCAGCCGGTGCCTGGCCCCGGTGAACCGGACCACTCCGGCCCCGAACGGATGCCCGGAGATCTCCGCCACCGCGAGTTCCTGCGGCGCGAGGTCGGTCTGCCCGTTGCCGTGACCTCCCTCGACCACGCCGAAAGCGACATCCCCCTCACGGGAAAACCTGGCGATCCGCACGACACCCCTTACATTCGGCTCTTCGCCTTCAGCAGAGCCTACTGAGCTGGCGAAGGCAAGCTGGACACCGCACCCGCGTGGCGCCGCCAGCCGGGTCAGCCGGCGGGCAGAGTTCGGTGTGGACGTTGACGATCACCCCCGGGCCCGGTAGGGGGTGGAGGTCCTCAGGACACGCCTCCCTCAGCAGGGAACTCAATTCGAACAGCGCGAACTGGTGTGCGAGGACCGGCGCCGGGCTCACGGTCAGCACCCCGTCGATCAGCTCGTAGCGCTTGCCGTCTTCGGGCATCCGGCCGAGATCGTCGACGGTGAACGGGCGTGCGCCTGCCGGCCACGCCTCGGCGATGCTCATGACTGCCATCGTGCCTCCATAAGCTCATGGCTGCCACCCGGGCCGGCACCACCGACATTTCATGTGTCACCAACCAGGAGGCAAACTGGGGGCTATGCGCCGATCCCGTTACGACGTTGTCGTCGTCGGCGGCGGGCACAATGGCCTGGTCGCCGCCGCCTACCTCGCCCGGGCAGGCCGCTCGGTGCTGGTACTCGAACGACTGGCTGAGGTCGGGGGCGCCACGGTCTCAGCGGCCATCTTCCCCGGCGTCGACGCGCGGCTTTCCCGCTACTCCTATCTGGTGAGCCTGCTGCCCACGAGCATCATCACGGACCTGCGGCTGCGGTTTCAGGTCCGGCCGCGGCGAGTCGCGTCCTACACCCCGGACGGTGATCGCGGCCTGCTCGTGAGCAACGTGGACCGCGGCCGCACGGAGGCGTCGTTCGCCGCCTTCACCGGCGGGAACCAGGACTGGCTCGCCTGGCAGCGCCTCTATGCGGCGACGGGCCGTGTCGCCCGCCGCGTGTTCCCGACCCTGACCGAGCCGCTGCGCTCCGGCCCGCAGATGCGGGCCATCGCCGGAGATGACGCGGCCTGGGACATGTTCGTGCGGCGGCCGCTGGGCGAGACGCTGGAGCGCGAGTTCTGCAACGACGCCGTGCGCGGCGTGGTGCTCACCGATGCCGTGGTCGGCACCTTCGCGCGCGCGACCGAATCCAGCCTCAGGCAGAACTGCTGCCTGCTCTACCATGTGATCGGCAACGGGACCGGCGCGTGGCAGGTGCCTGTCGGCGGCATGGGCGCGCTCACCCGCGCGCTTTGTGAGGCCGCGGCCGGCGCGGGCGCCGACATCCGGACACGTGCCGAGGTGGTCGGCATCGATCCGGCGGGCGAGGTCACGGTCCATGAGCCGGACGCGGCGTACGCGGTCGGCGCGCAGCAGATCGTCGCGTGCGTCGCGCCCGCGACACTGGCGCGGCTGCTCGGCGAGGACGGCGGCCATGCCGCACCGCCGGAAGGCTCACAGCTAAAGATCAACATGGTGCTTTCCCGGCTGCCGCGTCTTCGCGACAAGACGGTCGATCCTGGTGACGCGTTCGCGGGGACCTTTCATATCAACGAGGGCTACACGAACCTGGAGAAGGCCCATGCCGAGGCCGCATCCGGGCACATCCCGACCGTCCCGCCGTGTGAGGTGTACTGCCACACCCTCACCGACCGCTCGATCCTTGGCGGCCAGCTCGCCGCGAGCCAGGCGCACACGCTCACCGTGTTCGGCCTGCACATGCCCGCGCGCCTGTTCCGCGATCATCCAGAACAAGCGCGCCGCCGCGCCCTCGACGCGACGCTTCAGTCAATCAACATGGTTCTCGCTGAGCCGATCCAGGACTGCCTGCTGAACGACGCGGACGGCAGACCCTGCCTCGAGGCGAAGACACCCGTCGACCTGGAATCCGAACTCAGCCTCCCAGGCGGCCACATCTTCCATGGCGATCTGTCCTGGCCCTTCGCGGAGGAACCAGACGAGGTCGGCCGGTGGGGGGTGGAGACGCGGCATTCGCGCGTGCTCATATGCGGCGCCGGCGCCCGCCGTGGCGGCGCGGTCAGCGGCATCGGCGGCCACAACGCCGCGATGGCGATCCTGACTGGCCGCGCCGGCTAGCGGGTCCGCTAGCCGGCGCGGCCAGTCAGGAAACCGAATGGGTGATGGTGCCCGTGTACGCGCCGCCGACGGCACCGCTCGGCGTGGACACCTGCACGGCGGGATTCCAGCCCGCGGAGTTGTCGCCGTCGGCATTGGGCCGCGGTGACGACGGTCTGCGGCGTAGCGGCGAGCCCCACCCGGAACGGGCGAGAGCGCGCGGACGTGATCCGCTCAGCGCCATGCGGTTGGCGTGTCATGGCAGGCAGGCGTCAGGAAGCGGCAGCCGTTCGGGATAAATTGCGAGCTGATCCGCCCGCGGCAACCGAGGGTTCGTAGCCCGCCCGGAGCAGGCAGTAGGCCACCGCTTCCTCCAGCGCGTGCCAGGACGCGGCGATCACGTTCTCGTGAACCCCGACAGTCCCCCAGCTCGCCTGGCCATCCCCGGATTCGATCAGCACACGGGTCACCGCGCCGGTGCCGTGCGAGCCCTCAAGGATCCGGACCTTGTAGTCGATGAGCTCCAGCGCCGCGAGTTCCGGATAGAGCCGGCCGAGCGCCTGCCTCAGCGCCATGTCGAGCGCGTTGACCGGCCCGTTTCCCTCGCCCGTGGCGACGATCCGGTCCCCCTTGGCGTGCAGCTTCACCGTTGCCTCGCTCACCAGGGCGCCGTCAGGCCGCCGTTCCACGATCACCCGCCACGACTCCACGTCGAAATGGCGCAGCCGCTGCGCCGAGAGCTCGTCGCGCAACAGCAACTCGAAGGACGCGTCGGCCGCCTCGAAGGTGTACCCGCGCGCCTCCAGCGCTTTCACCCTATCGACCACCGCTCCGGTCAGGCCGCGGTCGCCGGACAGGTCGTAGCCGAGTTCGCGTCCCTTCAGCTCCACCGATGCGCGCCCGGCCATATCCGAGACGAGCATGCGCATGTCATTGCCGGTCAGCGCCGGGTCGACGTGCTGGTACAGCATGGGATCAACCTTGACGGCCGACGCGTGCAGCCCGGCCTTGTGCGCGAACGCCGACATCCCCACGTAGGGCTGGTGCGTGTCCGGCGCCACGTTGGTGATCTCGCTGATCGCGTGCGCGATCCGGCTCATGTCCCCCAGGCAGCCATCCGGCAGCACCGACCTGCCCTTCTTCAGCTGTAGCCCCGCCACCACGCTGAACAGGTTCGCGTTGCCGCATCGCTCGCCGTAACCGTTCGCCGTGCCCTGCACATGGGTCACGCCAGCTTCCACCGCCACCAGGGTATTGGCCACCGCGCACGCCGCGTCGTCGTGGCAGTGGATGCCGAGCCGCGCGCCCGTCGCGTCCGCCACGGTGGTCACGACGTCGCCCAGCTCGGCAGGCAGCATGCCGCCATTGGTGTCGCATAGCGCCACCACCGCGGCGCCGGCCTCGGCCGCCGCGCGTACCACCTCGAGCGCGTAGCCGGGGTTGGCGCGGTAGCCGTCGAAGAAGTGCTCCGCATCGAGGAAGACCCGCCGGCCTTCCGCCGTGAGGTGCGCCACGGTGTCGCGGATCATCGCGAGGTTCTCCGCCAGCGTGGTGCGCAAGGCAAGCTCGACGTGCCGGTCGTGACCCTTCGCGACGAGAGTCACCACCGGCGCGCCGGACTCGCGCAGCGCGGCGACTCCTGGGTCGTCGGCCGCCTTGGCGCCGGGCCGGCGGGTCGCGCCGAACGCGGCGAGCTGCGCGTGCTTGAGCTCCAGCTCTTTGCCTGCGAGCTGGAAGAATTGTGTGTCCTTCGGATTTGCGCCCGGCCATCCGCCCTCGATGAAACCCGCGCCGAGCTGGTCGAGCTGCCGGGCGATGGCCAGCTTGTCGGCAACCGTCAGGTTCAGTCCCTCTTGCTGTGCCCCATCACGCAGCGTCGTGTCGTAGACGTGAAACGAGTCGTCGAGCATCGGCCCTGTCAATCCCTTCGAGTTTTCGCCTTCTGGCCCGGCGAACGGCGGCCGCGCGCAAAACAAAAGACCTCTCGCGGGTGCGAGAGGTCTGCGCGCCGACGTTTGGCCGTGAGCCTGGTGTGGCTAGCTAGGTGTCGGCGCGCCTGCCGATAATGTTCCGGCTGGACGGCATGCGGTTAGTGTGCCAGACGCGCACACTGGTTGGCACGTTCATCTCACCATCCGAGATACTGAGAGCGTGCCCGCGCGGCCGAAGGCCCGCCTGATGCGCGCGGCGGTCTCGGCCGGGTGCTTGGTGATCTCGGCCCAGGTGATCCGGACAACCTCGTAGCCGAGGTCGGCGAGCCTTTCCTGGCGGAGCTTCTCCGCGCGCAGCACATCGGCGCTTGTGTACTTCAGCAACCCGTCCGTCTCAGCGATCGTCCGGTGCTCTTTCCAGTAAAAATCAACGCGGGCCGCGATCTCCGCCCCGTCGATGATGGGCACCTGCGTCTGCGGCGGGGGTAGCCGCTGTTCAGCGAAGACGACGCGGGCTATCGACTCGAAAGCGCTCTCTGCCCAGGGATCGGCGAACGCGACCACCCTCGCGGCCCGCTGGACTCCCGGCCAATTCCGGCAATCGGCGAGCACATTGCGCAGCTCCGGCGGATTGGTTAGCCGAGCCCGCAACGCCGCGTCCGCTACAACGACCGCACCCATGAAGGAAAGCGTCCGCGCCAGATCCACAACGGTGCGAGCGGGCGCGGTGACCGCGACGTCGTGCACGCGCGAGAGGTGCCGTTCGGGAAGCCTCGCGCGGTACAGTTGCACACCGGGTGGCGAGCATGTGCCCGGTGCCGCTGGCAGCCTGGTGATGGCCGGCCATCCGGGGCGGTTCAAAAGGTCGAGACCGTACACCCGCGCCGCCGACTGGTGGCTTCCAACCACAGCGGGCGGCCAGCCTGCCATCCGGACCCCGCGCGGCTGGCCGGCAGCGTGGTCCCTGCCCCCTCCGGCCCTGCCGCCCGTACCGCCGGCGCGGCCTTCACCAGTGCGGCCTTCACCGGCGCGGCCTTCACCGGCGCGGGTGCCCTCAGCCCTGCTAGCGCCGCGCTCGCCAGCTCTGCCGGTGCGGCCCACGCCGGCACCGGCGGGTTCGCTGGTGCCGCCAGGGCTGCCGAACGCGAGCAATGCCGCGGCGACCGAGATGGCGTGCCGCCGGCCGTCGCTCTCGCCGCGCGCTTCGAGCGCTGTGCGATCGACGTAGATCCCACGCCGGAGCACGATCCACCTGCCCGACCAGACACGATGGCGGATAAATCCCTTGGAATAGCCGGCGACTTCCCATGCCTGCCGCGCGGTGAAGGGCCCTCCCTGCGAGGCGGCCACGGCCTCGAGCGCGGCGCTCATCGCATCTGATCGCGGTGAGTTCACACATCGAGCATGCGCCCCAATAACAAGATCATTTAACTTATGCACAGGACAAATCCGCTGTCGACATTCGCCGGGGCACCCTCCGGTGCGCGCCCGGGCACCCTTCCGCACTCGCCCGGTGCATCTTCCGGCGTGCGGCGGGAATCTTCCTGCGCGCGGCGGGCCTTGCGGTTGCACGGCGGGCACCCTCCGGAGTTAGTCAGGCACCGTCCGGCGCAGCGGACGCCTTCCTGCCCGCGCCAGGCACCTTCCGACGCGCGGCGGACACCCTCTGGCGCGCGGCTGGCAAGATCATCTACGTCTTTGTACTCTGGAGTGTTGCTTAGAGCCCTCAATGAAGGCCCCAGAACAACACCCTGGAGTACAAGGCGGGTGCGCCGCGGTCAGCGAAGATCGAACCGGCGCGCCAGGGCCAGCGGTTGGGATGGCTCAGCAGATTTTGTGGATCCAGCCGTATGGGTCCGGACGGCGGCCGTACTGGATCCCGAGAAGTTCGTCACGAAGGCGCATGGTCACCGGTCCCGGTTGACCGTCGCCGACAACCCAATCCCCGTGGGCGGACTTCACCCGGCCCACAGGCGTTATCACCGCGGCCGTGCCGCAGGCAAAAGCCTCGGTTAGCTCCCCGGACTCGCTCTCCGACCGCCATTGTGACACTGAGATGCGCCCCTCCTCGGTCGGGATCCCCATCTCGGGAGCGAGCTTGAGCAGCGAATCGCGGGTGATCCCTGGCAGCAGCGAGCCAGTGAGAGCGGGCGTGACAAGGCGGGCCTGGGCGTCGGCCTGATAGCAGAAGAACAGGTTCATTCCGCCCATTTCTTCCACGAAGCGGCGCTCCGCCGCGTCCAGCCATACAACCTGATCGCAGCCGTTCTCCACGGCCTGGAGCTGGCCGATGAAACCGGCGGCGTAGTTGCCGCCGCACTTCGCCTCGCCGGTGCCGCCCGGCGCTGCCCGGGTGTAGTCCTCCGTCAGCCACACGGTCACCGTGGAACCGCTGAAGTACGTGGCCGACGGCGAGGCGATCACGAGAAACTCAAACGACGACGCGGGAGAGTTCACGCCGAGGCCACGGTGCGTCGCGATCATGAAGGGCCGCAGGTAGAGGCTCTTGCCTTCGTCGGCAGGCACCCATTCGCGGTCGTGGGACACCAGCAGCTCGATCGCGCGGACGAACAGATCCTCGTCAAGCTCGGGCATGGCCATCCGGCGGGCGCTGCGCCGGAACCGCGCCGCGTTCGCGTGCGGCCGAAACGTCGCGATCGAGCCGTCCGACCGCCGGTAGGCCTTCAGCCCCTCAAAGATCTCCTGCCCGTAGTGAAACACCGACGTGGCCGGATCCAGGGTGAGCGGCCCGTACGGCTCGAGTCGCGCGTCATGCCAGCCACGACCCTCGGTCCAGCGGATCCTCACCATGTTGTCGGTGAATGTCTGCCCGAATCCTGGCATGGCAAGGATCTCGGCGCGCTGGTCAGCGGGAATGGTGTCATGAGCGGGACGGATGTCGAAGCTGAACTCGGTCTTGGTATCGGTTGTCATCGCAGACTCTCCTTTTACCCGGCGGCGACCGGGAGGCCGCGGCGCCGTTGCCGGGCCCGCACTCCCATATTGCACCGTCGGTGAATGCGGCTGCCCATCAGTGATTGGGATCGGCCTCCTGCGTCACGGCGCACGCGGCCGCGGGGCACTCCCGGAGAACCAACCGCCGACCGCCGTGAAGTACGGCGCAAAGACGCGGCAGGAGCGCCCTAGGAGGCTACTCGCTGCGCGATGTCGTCGCCGATCTCGAGTGTCGTCCGGGTGGCCCATGCGCCCTGGCGCTCAAGGAGATCTTCGGCGACTGCCTGCTCAACTCGCGCGGCCTCGGCGGGCAGGCTCATGTGCTCGAGCAGCATTGCGGCTGACAGGATCGCGGCAGAGGGATCGGCCTTGTGCTGGCCCGCGATGTCAGGAGCGCTGCCGTGCACCGGCTCGAACATGGACGGCGACGTGCGCTGCGGATTGATGTTGCCGCTCGCGGCCAGCCCGATACCGCCTGCCACAGCGGCGCCCAGATCCGTGAGGATGTCGCCGAAAAGGTTGTCTGTGAGCACCACATCGAACCGCTGTGGCTGGCTGACGAAGAACATGGCTGCCGCGTCGATGTGACAGTAGTCGACGGTGACCGCGGGAAATTCCTTGGCGAGCGCGTCAACCGTGCGCGACCACAGGTCTCCCGCGTAGGTGAGCACGTTGGTCTTGTGCACCAAGGTGAGCTTGCGGCGCCGCCGCCCCCTCGCGCGCTCGAAGGCGTAACGCGCCACCCGCGCGGCGCCCTTGGCGGTGTTCAGGCTCTCCTGGGTGGCGATCTCAGCGGGAGTGCCCCTGTGCATGACACCGCCCGCGCCGCTGTAGGGGCCCTCGGTACCCTCCCGCACCACCAGCATGTCCACCGATTCGGGTCGCACACCGGTCAGTGGGCTTGCGACGCCCGGATACAGCCGAACCGGCCGAAGGTTCACGTAATGATCCAGCTCGAAGCGCAGCTTCAGCAGCAGCCCGCGCTCCAGGATCCCGCTCGGCACGGAGGGGTCACCGACAGCGCCGAGCAGGATCACATCGTGTGCGCGGATCTCCTCAAGCACAGCATCGGGCAAGGTCTCGCCGGTGCGGTGCCATCGTGCCGCGCCGAGGTCATAGCTGGTGGTGTCGAACGCGACGGTCGGCGCCGCGACGTCAACAACCTTCAAAGCCTCGGCCACGACCTCGGGCCCGATACCGTCGCCCGGGATCACCGCGAGCCGGATTGTGCGCGATGTCATGCGGGTACCCTACTGGCCGGGCCGACCAGCGGGACGGCATCACCGCCCGGGGCGAGAGCCTGCTTCGCCGCCATTGTCGCGCCGGTCGAGCGCCATCTGGACGGCTTCGACCGCCTGCGCCGATTTCTCGGTTGCCTCGGCCGACTGGTTCCAGGGGTACATGTCATACACGGGAAAGTCTCCTGGCGAGCAGCTAGATCACCAAATAGGTGTTTGGTCACGGACTTTGGGGCTCACAGCCAGCAGCATCTCTTCCCGCAGCGGGTGCCGGCCTGCCCGTCAGACCCCGCTGCGGCAGCGAAGGAAAAGTACCCCGTGCCACATACCGCTCACAAGTTTAGCTGGTGGACGGCTCTCTTGTCCCGCCCAGCGGTCATGTGTCTCATAATATGAGACACATGACCGCTGGGTAGAGGGGTGGTCCCCAGGGCTCGTCGTGGAGGCCCGAGGGTCGCCGGCAGGCTGGTCGCGAGGGGGGTCAGGGACGTCCAAAGTGGTCGCCCCCGGACTTGTTTGAGTGTCACTTTTCATCGAGGTCGACCCCCCTGCCGACCTCGGCCCCAATCGCCTCGGTGATCTCGTCGAGCAGGGTTGGCGGGATGGCCGAGTCCACGGTGAGGACGATGAGCGCCTTGCCGCCCATCGCATCTCTGCACACCTGCATTCCCGCGATGTTGATGCCCTGGTCACCAAGGATGTGACCGACCAGGCCCACGATCCCCGGCCGGTCGGTGTAGGTGAAGAACGCCATATGAGCGGCCGGCGCGATCTCCATCTCGAAACCATTGATGCCGACGAGCTTCTCAAGCTGGCGCCGACCGGTCAGCGTGCCGGAGACGGACACGACGTGGCCGTCCGGCATCGTGCCGCGCAGGGTGATCACGTTGCGCCAGTCCGGGCTCTCCGCCTCGGTGCGCAGGCTCACCTGGACGCCCCGCTCCTTGGCGAGCAGTGGCGCGTTGACGTAGGTCACCGGATCTTCGACCACATCGCAGAAGACGCCCTTGATCGCGGCGAGCTGAAGCACCCGAACGTCGTGCGCGGCGATCTCGCCCCGAACCTCGACGTCCAGCTGAACCGCCACGCCGGCCGCGAGCGCGGTGAAAATCCGGCCAATCGTCTCCGCTAGCGGCAGGCCCGGCTTGACATCCTCGGCCACCGCGCCGCCGTCCACGTTCACCGCATCGGGGACGAGCTCACCGGCCAGCGCCAGCTTTACAGAACGCGCCACCTGGGTGCCTGCCTTCTCCTGCGCCTCGTGTGTGCTCGCGCCAAGATGCGGCGTGGCGACCACGTTGTCGAAACCGAACAGCGGGCTGTCGGTGCAGGGCTCGCTGCGGTAGACGTCGACGCCGACGCCGGCGACGCGGCCCTCCTTCAGCGCCAGCGCGAGGGCGTCCTCGTCGACGATCCCGCCCCGCGCGGCGTTCACGATCCGCACGCCTGGCTTGACCATGCGCAGCTCGCGATCGCCGATGAGCCCGAGCGTCTCGGGGGTGCGTGGCAGGTGGACGCTGATGAAGTCGGACGCGGCGAGCAGCTCGCGCAGGCCGATCATCTGGACGCCTAGCTGCGCCGCTCGCGCCGCGGGCACGTATGGGTCGTAAGCGACCACGCGCATGCCAAATGCCGACAACCGCTGCGCTACCAGCACGCCGATCCGCCCGAGGCCAAGAATGCCCGCCACCTTGTCGTGCAACTCAGTTCCGGTGAATTTGGACCGCTTCCACTCGCCGTGTTTCAGCGAAAAGACAGCCTGCGGAATGTTGCGCGCGGTCGCAAGCAACAGCCCGACGGCGTGCTCGGCTGCGCTCATGATGTTCGAAGTGGGCGCGTTCACGACCATGACCCCGGCCTTGGTCGCCGCGTCGACGTCGACGTTGTCGAGCCCCACACCGGCCCGCGCGATCACCCGCAGTTTCTGCGCGGCCGCAAGCGCCTGCGCATCGACCCTGGTCGCGCTTCGCACGATCAGGGCGTCGGCCTCTGCCAGTGCGGCAAGCAACGCGTCACGGTCGCAGCCGTCGACGTGACGCACGTCGAAGTCGGATTCGAGCAGCGCGATCCCGGCGGGCGAGAGTTCTTCCGCGATCAGAACGACTGGCTGTGACACGTCGGCGACCCTCCGGATCGACAGCTTGGCGAGCGAAACGCCTGTGCCCGGGGAGGCACCGCCCGCAGCCGATGGCGACACGCGCCGCGGATGGCGCATGCACCGTCCTAGCTTACCGCGCTTGTGAAGACATTCACGAGTCCGCTCGATCCGCTGTTGAGCAGGCCTAGCCGCACACACTGGCTCGCGACAAGCCGCCCGCAGGCGACCCCGGGGGCCAGGCGACACGCGTCAGGCGACCCCGCGGGCAGGCGAACCCTGCGGTCAGGCGCGGTCAGCCGAGACCGCGGTCAGGCGCGGTCAGGCGCAGTCAGCCGGGACCGCGGTCAGGCCTCTTCCAGCCAGCTCATCAGCGGCCGTAGCTTGGCGCCGACCTGCTCGATCTGCTCTGCCTGCTCGGCCTCACGGCGCTTGACGAAGCTCGGCCGCCCGCTGTCGAACTCGTCCACGAGCTCGCGCGTGAACGAGCCGTCCCGAACCTCCGCGAGGATCCGGCGCATTTCCTCACGGGTCTGCTCATTGATCAAGCGCGGCCCGCGCGTGTACCCGCCGTATTCGGCGGTGTCAGAGACCGACCAGTACATCTTCGAGATGCCGCCCTCATACATGAGGTCCACGATCAGCTTCATCTCGTGCAGGCATTCAAAGTAGGCGACCTCGGGCTGGTACCCGGCCTCGACCAGCGTGGTGAAGCCAGCCTTGATCAGCTCGGAGATACCGCCGCAAAGCACCGCCTGCTCGCCGAACAGGTCCGTCTCTGTTTCCTCGGCGAACGTCGTCTTGAGCGCGCCGGCCCGGGTGCCGCCGATCGCCTTGGCGTAGGCCAGCGTGACCGGCCAGGCGCCGCCCGTGGCGTCACGCTCGACCGCGACAAGGACGGGAACGCCCCTGCCCTCGCTGAACTGGCGGCGCACCAGATGTCCTGGACCTTTCGGCGCCACCATGCACACGTCGACGGCGGGCGGCGGCGTGATGAGACCGTAGCGGATGTTCAGGCCATGGGCGAAGAACAGGGCGTCGCCGTCGGCGAGGGTCGGCGCGATCGACTCGGCGTACAGCCCGCGCTGGACGGTGTCGGGGACCAACACCATGATCACGTCCGCCTCCGCGCACGCCTGCGCCGGTTCCGTCACGCGCAGCCCAACGTTTCTGGCCATCTCCCGGCTGGCCGAACCCTCGGGAAGGCCGACCCGCACATCCACGCCCGAGTCGCGAAGCGACAGCGCGTGCGCGTGCCCCTGGCTGCCGTAACCGAGCACCGCCACGGTTCGCTGCTGCAGCACCTTGAGGTCGGCGCCATTGTCGTAAATGATCTCTGCCACTGCTGGCCTCTCCTTGGCTCTGCTTGTTCTGGCGTGGACGGGCGTGTCACCCCGCGCGGCCGTTCAGAAGAATGATCCCGAACGGCTGCCGCAAGCTGTCACTCGGCCCGCGTGCTGGCACGTTGCCTGGGCGCCGATCCGCTGCCGCGGGCCTTCACTGGCGGCAACCGATCACCCGGCTCGCTCGCCCGCACGGGCACCGTCGCCCACAGGGCGCAGCGAGCGGTCCGTGATCGATCGCGGACCGCGGCCGATGCCGACCATGCCCGACTGCACGAGTTCCTTGATCCCAAAGGGTTCGAGCACCCGGACCAGCGCGAAGAGCTTGTCCCTGTTGCCGGTGGCCTCGATCGTGACCGTGTCAGGTGAGACGTCCACGGCCTTGGCGTGGAACAGCTTGATCGTCTCGATCAGGTGCGTCCGCGTCTCGGTGTCTGCGCGCACCTTGACAAGCAGCAGCTCGCGCTGTACCGAGGCGGCCGGGTCCAGCTCCACGATCTTCAGCACGTTGACCAGTTTGTTGAGCTGCTTGGTGACCTGCTCGAGCGGATGCTCGGCGCAGTTGACCGCGATCGTCATGCGGGAGATCTCGTCGTGCTCGGTCGGCCCGACGGCGAGCGAGTCAATGTTGAAGCCGCGGCGCGCGAACAAGCCGGCGATCCGCACGAGCACGCCGGGTTTGTTCTCCACAAGCACAGAAAGCGTATGGGTGGACATTTCCTATTGCCTCCCTCGCGGGCGGTCGGCACTGCTGGCGGTCATTCTGTCCGGTCCCAATCCGGTGCCATGTCCCGCGCGAACTGGATGTCGTCGTTGCTCGTGCCGGCCGGAACCATCGGCCACACCATCGCGTCGTGATGCACAACGAAGTCGATGACGACGGGGCGGTCATCGGTCTTGGCGGCCGTCTCGATCACGTGGTCCACGTCTTCTGCCCGCTCGCAGCGCATGCCAGCGCAGCCGTATGCCTCGGCGAGCTTAACGAAGTCGGGGATGCGAGTGCCGCGCTCAGTTTGTGATTCTGAAACTCTGACTCCCAAATCCGTATTCGAGTAACGCTGGTTGTAAAAGAGCGTCTGCCACTGGCGGACCATCCCCAGATTGCCGTTGTTGATCACGGCGACCTTGATCGGTATTCGTTCCAGCGCGCAGGTCGCCAGCTCCTGGTTGGTCATCTGGAAGCACCCGTCGCCGTCGATCGCCCACACCTGCGCGTCCGGGCGGCCAACCTTCGCCCCCATCGCGGCGGGCACGGCGTACCCCATCGTGCCGAGGCCGCCGGAGTTGAGCCAAGTGCCGGGACGCTCATAGGAGATGAACTGCGCGGCCCACATCTGGTGCTGGCCGACACCCGCGACGTATGTGGCGTCCGGTCCGGCGAGCTTGCCGATGCGCTCGATCACGTACTGCGGCGCCAGCGAGCCGTCGGCGGGCTGTTCGTAACCGAGCGGATAGGTCGTCTTCAGCTTGTTCAGCTGCGCCCACCAAGCCGTGTAGTCGCCCGTGCGCCCGGCCGCGTGCTCACCGGCGACCGCGGCGATCAGGTCGGTGATCACCTCGCGGCAGTCGCCGACGATGGGCACGTCCGCACGCCGGTTCTTAGAGATCTCGGCCGGGTCGATGTCGGCGTGGACGATCGCGGCGTTGGGCGCGAACGAGCTGAGCTTGCCGGTCACCCGGTCATCGAAGCGCGCGCCGAGCGCCACGATGAGGTCGGCCTTTTGCAGCGCGCCGACGGCCGCGACGGTGCCGTGCATGCCCGGCATGCCGAGGTGCTGGCGGTGGCTGTCAGGGAACGCGCCGCGCGCCATCAAGGTGGTGACCACCGGCGCGCCGGTGCGTTCAGCCAGTTCGGCAAGCTGCGCGGCGGCGCGCGCCTTCAGCACGCCGCCCCCGACGAGCAGCACCGGCCGACGCGCTTCCACGATCATCCGGGCGGCCTCACGCACCTGTTTTGAGTGTGGGCGGCTCACCGGCCGATAGCCGGGCAGCTCGAAGGGGACCGGCCAGTCGTACTCGGTCGGCGCCTGCAGCGCGTCCTTTGCGATGTCCACCAAGACCGGCCCGGGGCGGCCAGTGCAGGCAAGATGGAAGGCCTCGCCGATCGTGCGCGCGATGTCGCGGGCGTTTGTGACCAGGAAGTTGTGCTTTGTGATGGGCAGCGTTATCCCGGAGATGTCCGCCTCCTGGAAGCCGTCCGTGCCGATCAGGGCGGTTGGAACCTGCCCGGTTATGGCCACCACGGGCACCGAGTCCATGTAGGCGTCGGCGATCGGGGTCACCAGGTTGGTCGCGCCGGGGCCAGATGTCACCATGCACACGCCCGGACGGCCGGTGGCAAGGGCGTACCCCGACGCGGCGTGCCCGGCGCCCTGCTCGTGGCGCACCAGCACGTGCCGCAGCTTTTTCGAGTCGAGCAGCGGGTCGTAGGCCGGCAGGATGGCACCGCCGGGGATGCCGAATACCGCGTCGACACCGACATTCTCGAGCGAGCGGATGAGAGCCTGCGCCCCGGTGATGCGTGGGCGTGGGCGTGGACCCGGCGTGGGTGTCGTGTGCTCGGTCATAGGCTGGGCCTTCTTCTTCAGGCCGGCTCGGCATGGGCTTCTCGCCGGTTTCGGCAGGGGCGGCGGGCGGCAACAAAAAACCCCCGCGCCGGTGGCGACGTGGGGGAGCGCGCAGGCCTTTACGTGGTCAGCGGCCTGCGCGCCGACCAAGTACGAGGATGAGACTGCGTCGCACGCCCCAACGATGACGGATATCCAGCCGCCGCGTCAACCTAGTGAGCACACCATGTCACATATTGAGACGCCGTGGTAACGCCGCGGGCCTCGTGCGTGCGACCCTTTACGAGGCGGGCGCGGGCGTCTTGCCCTGCTCGGACAGATCAGGGCCCTGCCCTGGCGAACCCACCGCCAACATGGACTCAAGGTCGCGCGCCGACATCGGCCGGGCGATGAGGTAACCCTGGCCGCGCGCGCACCCCATCTCCCTCAAGAGCTCGAGCTGGCGGGGATGCTCGACTCCCTCCGCCACAACCGTCACCCCGAGGTCGTGCCCCAGCCTGACGATCGCGCCCGTCAGCAAGGTGAGCGTGTCATCGGTGCCCATGCCAGACACGAACGACGGATCGATCTTGATGATGTCCACGGGGAGCTGGCGCAGGCTGCCAAGCGAGGCATAGCCGGTGCCGAAGTCGTCGACCGCGATCCGCACGCCGTGGCTGCGCAGCGCCGCGAGCCGCCGAGCCGTCTCCGCGCGCTGTGCCACAAGCAGTTGCTCGGCAATCTCGATGGTGAGCGCGCTTGGCGGAAGCCCGCTCCTGGTGAGCGCGGCGATCACCGAGTCAACGAAGCCGGGCGCGGCGATCTGGCGCGGCGAGACGTTCACCGACACGCCGATGTCACGGGATCCCCGCCGCCACAGCGCGCCCTGCCTGCACGATTCGTTGAGGACCCACGCGCCGAGCGCCACGATGAGCCCTGACTCCTCCGCGAGCCTGAGGAACTCGCCCTGCGGCACCCGCTCGCCGCCGCGCCACCAGCGGACAAGGGCCTCGACCCCGCTGATCCTGGCGGTAGCCAGCTCAACGATCGGCTGGAACTCGAGGGTCAGCCGCTCTTCGGCGATGGCCTGCTGCAGGTCGCTTGTGAGCTCGAGACGCCGGACGATGTCGGCGTGCATGTGCGCGGCGAAGATCTCAACACGGCCTCCGCCCGAGGCCTTCGCCCGCGACAGCGCGACGTCCGCGTTGCGCAGGACGTCTCCAGCCGGGCTGTCGCCCGCGAAGGCGACGCCGACGCTTGCGGTGACGGCGACAACCCGCCCCGACACGCTGAACGGCTGCGCGGCGATGCACCGGCCGAGTTGTTCGGCGAGATCAACCGCGTCATTTGCGCCGGCGCGGGCCTCGACAAGGACCGCGAACTCAGCGCCTGCCCAGCGGGCGAGCGTGTGCTGTGAGGGGACCGCGGCCCGCAGCCGCCGCGCCGCCTGAGTGAGCAGCAGATCTCCTGCCGCGTGCCCGGCGGAGTCTTTAACCGCGGTGAAACCGTCGAGATGCAGGAAGACCGCCGCGACCTGAAGGCCGGTGAGCTCGGCCGCAAGATCGTCATTCACCTGCGTAGCTTCCGCCACATGGCGGCCGCCGACGGCAACGCCCGCGCGGCGGCCGAGCAGGTCGGCGACCCGCTCCTCGAAGTACGCGCGGTTCGGCAGGCCGGTCAGCCGGTCGTGGAAAATGAGGTGCGTCACCTGTTGCCGCAGCGCGATCTGGTCACTCAGGTCCCGCGCGGCTATGAGCAGCTGTCCATCCTCGCCTGGCTGCTGATAACGGGACACGGTGCACTCGATGTGGCGCCAGCTGCCGTCGGCGGCCAGCACTCGGCACGAGAAACGCACCACCCGCGTCCGCGCGGTTCCCGTGTCTCCCGCGGTCTCAGTGTCTCCCGTGGTCCCTGTGTCTGTCGTTGTTCCTGTGTCTGCGCCCCGCGTGGTCGGCGTGGCTGGTGTCGCCGCGGTACGGGAGCCGCCGCGGTCTTCCCTGGCGCCGCGGTCTTCCCTGGCGCCGCGGTCTTCCCTGGCGCCGCGGTCTTCCCTGGCACCGCGGTCACCGCTGCCGTCGCTGTCGTCACCGCCGCCGGTGATCCGCAGGATCTGCCGGACCGCGACCGGCCGGTCTTCCGGGTGTACGAGCTCCGCGAGATTGCGGCCGAGGATGCTGCCCGCGGCATAGCCGTACGCCGCGACCGATGGGCTCGAGTACCGCACGGTGCCGTCGAGGTCACAGATCGCCACGGCATCGCTCGTGCGGTCGGCAAGATCGCGGACGTGGCCGGCTGACACGCGGGCGGCGGCGACCGCCTGCCCGCTCTCGCTGAGCAGGCCAAGGACCCTGGCAGCAAGCACAAGCACCGCGCCGCCCGCGACGATGATCACCACCGGCTGCACCCGGGCGCCTCCCGCCACCTCGCTCGCGACAACCGCGACGGCTGCCGCCGCGGCGGCCACGGCCGAGGCGATCGCCGCAGTAGGCATCTTCACCGCCCGCACAGCGCGCCGTTCGGCCAGGGCACCGCGGTAGGCAACGAGCCAGGGCGAACAGAACAGCACAAGGTAGCCGACGATCTTCAGCACCAGTTCCGTCACGCCGGGCTCGCGACCTCCACCGAGCCGAACAGCGGCGTCGAAGCCGTCGCCCACAGTGATCGCGACCAGCGCAAGGTACGGCACGGCCACTCGCCGACTCGCCGCGGCGACAACCGGGAGCAACGCGCTTATCGCCAGGGTTCCCGCGAGCGGGCGGATCAGGCCAAGCAGGAATGTCTGCGGATCCGCGCCCGACCGCACATAGACGTGCCCGAACAGGGTCACCCAGCCGATGACCCACAGGGCGGATGCCAGCACATAGCTGTCAAGCACCTGGCCGAGGAGTTGCCCGGCGGCCTGCTCGGGCCTGCGGGCCAGGCCAAGCCGTCGGCCTGCCGCCGACCTCGGTGTGGCGAGCACGAGTATTCCGGCCACCATCGGCGCCAGCGCGAGCAATGGGAACAAATCGGCAAAGGTCAGCGGCGCGGTGAATCCGGTCGCCTGGGTGAAGATGACCTGCTGGCCAGCGGCGCCCGCGCACAACGCAAGTGCGGCCCCAGCGAGCCACCGGTATCCCGCGCGGTCGCCGTCCGGCACCCGGGCGGCGCCGAGCCAGAGGCTCACCGCGGCGGCGCCGGACGTGAGCACGCCCACGATCCAGAGCCAGCCTTCCGGCCCCAACGACCGCACGGAAACCTCCCACCATGTGTTTGCCGTGGCCTCGTGAGGTTGAGGATCCCGCCAGGTCGTGGCGTGTCCGATCCCCGCGCCTCTTCTGTCACACCTTCGTAACGATTAGTTACCGGTTGATGTGCGCCGAGAACCCTGGCCGTTGGTGCCGTAACGGGGTTTCCCCGGCGCGCCGGGACGCGACACTGCGCCAGGCGACGTAATTCACTCTACGTACCGAAGGTCACACTTCGATTGCGCTCAGGCCGACGTAAGGCAGCGAAAGCGCTCGATGGAAGGCGTCCCAATCCACGCAGCGTCTCCCCAGGTCACGGCGGGACCTTCCGGTAACCGGGGCGCGGCCTCCGGTTACCGGGGCGCGGCCTCCGGTAAGACGCCACGCGGCGGCGAAAGCCGGTTCAATCCGTCCCGCCGGCACCTCGCCGCCGTCCCGCCGCCGTCCCGCGACGACACGTGCCAACACGGGTGCGGGCGGTGAGCGTCGACCACCCCGTCGTCCTGGCGACGGGCCGAGACGACGCAGCCGGCCCGTCTTTGTACTCTGGAGTGTTGTTACTCGCCGGTATTTTCGGGGCCGCAGCAACACTGTGGAGTACAAAGAGGTCGCGGCAGGCCTCGGCGCACCGCCGACCAGCGACGTTGACGCGCCTAGGACAATTACAACAAATCCCGTGGCCCCCTAGGTTCACTGAGGGTTACACGAGTCACAGGCTCACTGCACCTCGTCCGCCCCGAAGCGGTTGGCGGTTCCCGTAGCGCCGTGCACCCACGCCAGCGTCTCAACCGGACTGGCCGAGACGCTGCAGTATGAGTTCGCGCGCGCGTGTGGCGTCCGCCTGGCCACGCGTCGCCTTCATCACCGCGCCGACCAGGGCGCCTGCCGCGGCGACCTTGCCCGCCCGCACCTTGCCCGCCACGTCAGGGTTCGCCTCGATCGCTTCGTCCACGACGGCCATCAGTTCGCCCTCGTCGCTCACCACCGCGAGACCGCGGGAAGCGACCACCTCATCCGGGTCACCCTCACCGGCGATCACTCCCGCGAGCACCTGCCTGGCCAGCTTGTCGTTGAGGGCGCCCGAATTCACTAGCTCGGCCACCCGCGCCACCTGCCCGGGCGTCACCGGCAGTGCGGAAAGCTCGGTCGCTGTCTCGTTGGCATGGCGCGACAACTCGCCGAGCCACCACTTGCGCGCGTCGGCCGGTGACGCGCCCGCCGCCACGGTCGCAGCGACAAGGTCGAGCGCTCCGGCGTTGCGTAGCGCCGCCATGTCCGGGCCGGAAAGGCCCCATTCCGCCTGCAGGCGCGCGCGGCGTGCCGCGGGGAACTCGGGCAGCCCCGCGCCGAGCCGCTCCACCCAGTCGGCCGAAGGCGCGAGCGGCGCCAGGTCGGGCTCGGGGAAGTACCGGTAGTCCTGCGCCTCTTCCTTGCTGCGGCCAGACGTCGTCAGCGCGCTCTCTTCGTGGAAGTGCCGCGTCTCCTGGATGACACGCCCTCCGGCATCAAGCACCGCGGCCTGGCGCTGAATCTCATAGTGGACGGCCCGCTCCACCGATCGGAGGGAGTTGACGTTCTTGGTCTCGGTCCGGGTGCCCAACCTCGCCGAGCCGCGCGGCGCGAGAGAGAGGTTCACGTCGCAGCGAAGCGACCCCTCCTCCATCCGAACGTCCGACACCCCGAGCGCGCGAATGAGATCGCGCAACTCTGTGACGTAGGCCCTGGCAACCTGTGGTGCGAGCGCGCCTGTGCCTGCGACGGGCTTGGTCACGATCTCGACCAGCGGGATGCCCGCGCGGTTGTAGTCGACGAGCGAGTAGTCGGCGCCATGGATGCGCCCGGTCGCCCCGCCGACGTGCGACGACTTGCCGGTGTCTTCCTCGAGGTGAACGCGCTCGATCTCGACCCGGACGAGTTGCGGCGCGTCGGCCCCGCCCGGGTCATCAACGGTTACGTCGAGCCAGCCGTTGGTGCACAGCGGTTCGTCGTACTGGGAGATCTGGAAGTTCTTCGGCATGTCCGGATAGAAGTAGTTCTTTCTCGCGAATCGGCACCATGACGCGATCGAGCAATGCAGCGCCAGGCCAATCTGGATGGTGTACTCCACTGCCGACCGGTTGGCCACGGGCAACGATCCGGGCAGGCCGAGGCAGACCGGGCAGACCCGGGTGTTCGGCTCGCCGCCGAATCCGGCCGGGCAGCCGCAGAACATCTTCGTCACGGTGCCAAGCTCGACGTGGGTCTCCAGGCCGATCACAGGGTCGTACCTGGTGATCGCCTCGTCGTAGGGGGTGAGCGGTGGTCTCGCGGGATCCGCGGCCGCTCGCGCCGCCGTCTCGGTCATCGTGTCTCCGCAAGTTCGGGTACCTCATCGGCGAGCACATGGCCCCAGCGCTGCGTGAAAGCTGCCTCAGCCGTTGCGGCGACGCGGTACACGCGGTCGTCGGCCAGCACAGGCGCCATGATCTGCAACCCCACCGGCAGACCATCCTCGTCGGCAAGCCCGCAGGGTACAGACAGTGCGGCGTTGCCCGCGAGATTGGACGGGATCGTACACAGGTCCGCCAGGTACATCGCCATCGGGTCGTCCGCACGTTCGCCGATGGGGAAAGCGGTCGTCGGTGTCGCCGGTGACACAAGGACGTCCGCTTGGCAGAACGCAGCCTCGAAATCACGCGAGATCAGCGTGCGCACTTGCTGGGCCTTGCCGTAATACGCGTCGTAGTAGCCGCTCGACAGGGCGTAGGTGCCCAGCATGATCCGGCGCTTGACCTCCGCGCCGAACCCCGCCGCTCGGGTAAGCGACATGACCTCCTCGGCGCTGCGGGTTCCGTCGTCACCGACCCGCAGCCCATACCGCATGGCGTCGAAGCGGGCGAGGTTGGACGAGCATTCGCTCGGCGCGATCAGGTAGTAGACCGGCAGAGCGTAGCGGAAGTGCGGGCAGGACACTTCAATGATCTTCGCGCCGGCGGCCTCGAGCAGCTCGACAGCCTCCTGGAAGCGGGCTAGCACACCGGGCTGGTAGCCCTCGCCGCGGAACTCCGCGACCACACCCACTTTCATGCCGCTCACGTCGGGGTCCTTCGCCGCCTCGACCACCGGCGGAACCGGCCCGTCGATCGATGTGGAATCAAGTGGATCATGTCCGGACATGACCTGGTGCAGCAGAGCGGCGTCCAGCACCGTGCGCGCGAGCGGACCGGGCGTGTCGAGGGACGAGGCGAAGGCCACCACACCGTAGCGCGACGAACCGCCATAGGTCGGCTTGACGCCGACGATCCCGCAGACGGCTGCTGGCTGGCGAATTGAGCCTCCGGTGTCGGTGCCGATGCCAAGCGGCGCCTGCCGGGCCGCGACGGCGGCCGACGAGCCGCCTGACGAACCGCCAGGAACGCGACTGGTGTCCCATGGGTTCCTTGACGGCCCAAAGGCAGAGTTCTCGGTGGAGGAACCCATGGCGAACTCATCCATGTTCGTCTTGCCGAGGATGACGATGCCAGCTCGCCGTAGGCGCTCCGTGATGGTCGCGTCATATGGCGGCTGCCAGCCGCCGAGGATCCGCGACCCGCACGTCGTCGGCATGTCAGCGGTGGTGAACACATCCTTGAGCGCCAGCGGCACCCCGGCGAGCGGGCCGAGCGCCTGTCCGGCCGCGCGCCGAGCGTCCACCGCACGAGCGGCCTCGAGCGCCTTGTCGGCGGCGATGTGCAGGAAGGCATGCAGTTTCGGCTCGGTGGCCGCGATCCGGTCCAGGTGAGCCTGCGCGACCTCGACCGCGGACGCCTCGCCTGAGGCGATCAAGGTAGCGAGTTCGGAAGCTGTCATCCGCGTCAGAGCGGTGTCCATGATCAGTCTTCCTCCAGGATCTTCGGCACGCGGAAGCGCTGGTCCTCCACCGTCGGCGCCTGCCCAAGCACCTCGGACGGGGTCAGCGGCGGAACACATTCGTCAGCGCGCAGCACGTTGGTCACCGGCACGGCGTGCGAGGTTGGCGGGATGTCCTCCGCGGCGACCTCCTGCACCCGGGCGACGGCAGAAATGATCACATCGAGCTGCGGCGCGAGGTGATCGAGTTCGGCGTCGTCAAGCGCGAGCCGCGACAGGCGGGCAAGATGTGCCACCTCAGCACGGGTAATTGGCATGGGCTCAATCGTAGTGTTCGGCGCCGCCCGCCATCGAAGCGTTAACCCCCGCCACGTCAACGGGCAGCCGACCGGGTGGGCAGAAGCGGTGCCGCGGGGGGTGGCGGCGCCGTCGGCGCGGTCGCGGCGTGTTCGGTCAGCCATGCGGTCGCGTGCGCGGCATCAAGCGGGCAACTGACGTGCGGACCCTGCGCCGCGTCGCAGCCCATCCCGCGCAGGGCGGCGGCGACGTCGCGGGCGGCCACACCCGAGGCGACCGAACGAATCCCGAGCGCGTGTACCAGGCCGACAAGGGACTTGACGATGAGCCTGTCGTCCGGGTTATGCGCCATCCGCTGGACGAAGGAAGAGTCGATCTTCACCTCGGACACCGGCGGCCGCCTGAGCCTGACCAGGGACGAGTACCCGGTGCCGAAGGCGTCCAGACTGAGCGGGACTCCCATCCTCGCGAGGGTCTCCACGGACCCGGCGGCGTGGGTCGGCTCGCTCATCAGCACCCGCTCGCTGATCTCCAGGAGCAGCGCGTCCGGCGGCAGCGAGTGCCGCCGTAGCCCGGCCGCGATTGTCTCGGCGAGCGCGGGATCGAACAGATCACTCGCCGACACATTGACCGCCACCTGCACGTGCAGGCCCGCTCGCCACCAACTCGCCGCCTGGCCCAATGCGGTGTCGATTGCGTAGCGGGTCAGATCGCGCATCAGGTACGACTGCTCCGCAAGCGGGATGAACTCCTCTTGCCCGACCATGCCGCGGACCGGATGCCGCCACCTGAGCAGCGCCTCCATGCCGATGGGACGATGGTCGGCGAGCATTACCTTGGGCTCGAATATCAGCTCGAGCTGACCCGCGTGCAGGGCGCGGCGCAGCTCGCCAAGCAGGCCGAGCCGCGCGGGTGAGTTGCGGTCCTGATCGGCCACGTAGGCCTCGACCCCGCTACGCCGCTCCTTGGCCAGGTACATGGCCACGTCGGCGCGCTGAAGCAGCAACTCGAAGTCCGGCGCGTGATCGGGATGCAGCGCGACACCGATGCTGGCGTCCATGTCGAAATTCCTCGCGTCCAGGCGAATCGGGTCCGCAAGCGAGGCGCGCAGCCGCGCGGCGACCTCGCGAGCGGACGCGGCATCGCGCACCCGCGGCAACAGCACCGCGAACTCGTCGCCGCCGAGCCGTGCCACGAGGTCGCCGGGCCGGACGCTATGCACGAGCCGGTGCGCGACGATGCTGAGCAGACGGTCCCCGACTGGATGCCCGAGCGTGTCGTTGACCTCCTTGAACCGATCGAGGTCGAGCAACAGCAAGCCGACGCGGTGACCGCGCCTGGCCGCCTCGGTGAGTGCGTCCGCGGTCCGCATGATCAGGAATTTTCTGTTGGGCAGGCCAGTGAGCTCGTCATGCATCGCCTGGTGAGCGCGGTTAACCGAGATGGCGGCGTTGGTGTAGACGGCGGCGAGCGGGAGGAGAAACAGCGGGACGAGCGCGGCCGAGTGGCTCATGACCACGGTCACCAGCGGCGCCGCCGAGAGCAGAGCGAGGTTCACCAACACCTGGTAGGGCAGGTCAGCGCGGATTGTGGCGAGCACGGGCACCCGGGTGTGCAGTGCGACGGCGACGCTGACAAGTACGAGGTTGCAAAGAAAGAACGTCGCCGCGCCGAGCGCCACCTGCGCCAGGCGCCCGCCGACCGGGACCCACGGACTCGCCGGATCGGGATGCACCCCGCTGACCGCCAGGGCCGCAGCGGCCGCAGCCAGGCTGATCGTGAGCTGGGCGGCGTTGAACGCGTTGCGATATGGCGCACGCCGGGCGACGGTCCCGGCGATTACCGTCGCCGCCGCCTGGAGGAAGGCGGCAGCGGGCAGCCCCCAGTAGAGCAGCGCGGCGAAGCTAAAGGTCGTCGACGCGGCCGCCGCATCAGCCACCGACTTTCCTGGGGTGACGATGGGCCGGAGCTCGCCACAGACGACCAGGAGCGCGAGCATCCACCACAGCGGGCTGGTTGCGAGCATGCGCAGATCCGCCGTGCTCACCGTGGCCAATGCCGACGCGAGGAGGGCCGCGCCCGCCACTGTCACCGCGGCCACGTAGACCCACAGCGGCGAGCCGATCCGTGGTCCGGCGTCGCGGGTGTCGCGGGTGTCGCCGCCTTGCTTCATCACGTCCTCGCGCGCAGGTCTCGTCGGCACATCGGCACACGGCCGGGCAGCTCATGGCTGCGCGGCGGCGCGTCGCAGTGAAGCACCTTGCCGCGCGGCTCACGGCCTGGTGGCATATGCCCGCAAAGCGCCGGGCGGGCACGCAGTGCTGCTAAGAATCTGGCCGGGAAACCAGAATCGCCGTGGTGCGGCGTGCCCGACGCGCGCACCATCAGCCGAGGCCGAAGCGCAGGGGCGCCGCGCAAGCGCCGCGCAGACGGCTGATTATCCACGGGACACCCCCTCGCGCGGCGCTGGCGTGGCACAGCACTGCGGGATGATTCATGGCCCGTCGGAGGATCCCTCAGACCACTAGGCCGAAAATAGCACGTCCTGAAATCGATTGCGTACTTTCCGTTACAACAACGCGGTTGCCTCTTGAGTCCGCGCAGGTTAACCGCGCACAGGGTCTTGCCGACGGCGCTGGGCACCGGTGAGACCCCCGGGAAGGCTAGCCGCCGCTGAGATCCTCGGGAAGATTGGTACCGTTGAGATCCTCTGGTAAGGATGGTACCGATGAGACCGCCGGGGAGGCTGGCCGCCCACGAGACCCCCGGGCAGGCTGGCCACCGATGAGACCCCCCGGGCAGGCTGGCCGACGGTGAGACCAACTAGCCGCCGTTCGCGTCTCCGCCACCTACCTTGGCCGAAGCGGCCACCGCCCGGGCCGCGTCCGGGCCGTGGGAGAGCAGCTCCGCGAACCCCTCCTCAGAAAGGACCGGCACGCCCGACTGGACTGCCTTGTCGTATTTCGATCCCGGGTTTTCACCAGCCACGACGAAATCAGTCTTCTTCGACACCGACCCGGTGACCTTTCCGCCCTGCTCCTGTACCGCCTCAGTCGCCGAATCCCGGCTGTAGCCCTCCAGCGACCCCGTGATGACAACGGTCACCCCCGCCAGCGGGCGCGGCCCACCCATCGTGTCCTCGGCCATGCGCACTCCGGCCGCCCGCCATTTCCTGACGATCTCGGCGTGCCAGTCCACAGCGAACCAGTCCACGACCGAACGCGCGATCACCGGCCCGACGCCTTCCGCCGCCGCAAGCGCGTCTTGCCCCGCGGCGGCGATCGCATCCAGCGAGCCGAACTCCCGGGCGAGCGCCTGCGCCGCGGTTGGCCCGATGTGCCTGATGGACAGCGCCACAAGCACCCGCCACAGGGGCCGCCGCTTCGCTTCGGCGAGGTTGCCGACCAGCTTGCGCGCGTTGACGGTGAGCTCACCGCGCTGATTGACGAAAAACCTGCAGCTACGCAAGGCGTCCTCGGTCAGCGTGAACAGGTCGCCCTCATCGGTGATCAGCCCGCAGTCGAGCAGCGCGACGACGGCCTCATATCCAAGGACCTCGATGTCGAGCGCGCCACGTCCAGCCAGGTAGAAGAGCCGCTCACGCAACTGGGCGGGGCAGGACCGGGTATTGGGACAGCGCCAGTCGACCTCGCCCGGCTCGCGGACAAGCGGGGTCTGGCACGCCGGGCACTCGCTCGGGAAAACAAACTCGCGCTCCGAGCCGTCCCGCAGATCGACGACCGGCCCGACAATCTCGGGAATCACATCCCCTGCCTTGCGCAGCACAACGGTGTCCCCGACAAGCACCCCCTTGCGCCGGATCTCATCCTGGTTGTGCAGGGTCGCCTGGGTCACCGTTGAGCCACTCACCTTCACCGCCGCCATCACCGCGTACGGCGTAACGCGCCCGGTGCGGCCGACGTTCACCCTGATCTCAAGGAGCTTGGTGTTCACCTCCTCGGGCGGGTATTTGTAGGCGATCGCCCACCGGGGCGCCCGGCTGGTTGAGCCGAGGCGTCGCTGCAGCGCAACCTGATCCACCTTCACGACGACGCCGTCGATCTCGTACACGCCGTCGTGCCTGTGCTCGCTGTAGTAAGCGATGTACTCTCGCACGCCCTGCAGGTCAGGCACCACCCGATAGCGATCGCTCACCGGCAGGCCCCACGCGCCGAGCTGCTCGTAGGCATGCGCCTGGCTCACTGGCTCGAATCCGCGGCACTTACCGATGCCATGCACGATCATGCCGAGCGGGCGGGCGGCGCTCACCCGCGGATCCTTCTGCCGCAGCGACCCGGCCGCAGCGCTGCGCGGGTTGGCGAACGGCGCCTTCCCATCCGCCACAAGCCGCTCGTTAAGCTGCTCGAACGCGCGGACAGGCAGGTAGACCTCACCCCGCACCTCCAGCAAATCCGGCACGTCTGCGCCGGACAGCCGCATGGGCACAGCACCGATCGTCCTGATGTTCGGCGTGACATCCTCGCCGACTCGCCCGTCGCCCCGAGTCGCGCCGCGGACCAGCCGACCTCCCTCATAGACCAGCGCAACGGCGAGTCCGTCGATCTTCAGCTCGCACAGATAGTTGCCGGCGTCGCCCACCTCGCGGGCCACGCGAGCTGCCCAGGCGGAAAGCTCGTCGTCGGAGAACGCGTTGTCCAGGCTCTGCAGCCGCTCGAGGTGCCGGACAGGAGTGAAGTCGGTGCTGATCTTCGCGCCGACCTTCTGCGTCGGTGAATCGGGCGTCCGCAGCTCGGGATAGGAGTTCTCGAGGTCGCGGAGTTCGGCCATGAGCTTGTCGTACTCGGCGTCGGAGACGACCGGCGCGTCGAGGACGTGGTAGCGGTAGTTGTGTTCCTCGATCTGCTGGCTCAGCTCGGCGTGCCGCTCCCTGGCAGCGGCCGGCGCCTCTGCTGGCTCGGCTACCTCTGCCGCCTCGGCCGCTGGCATCTCGGACTCGGCCGCATCCCCACTGGCCTGGCTGGTCATCGGACCCATCCCTCCTGTCAGCCTTCGAGCTCTTCCCGAACTGCCCGCGCGGCATCGCGGCAGCTCGCAAGCGCCGTCCGGGCGTAGCTTTCCGGCGCACCGGCAAGCCCACACGCGGGCGTGAGCACGACCCGCTCGGCGCACCACTGCGGCGGCAGCCCGAGCCGTCGCCACAGGCCCGTTACCCGGGCGGTTACCTCCGGCACCGCGATCGCGTCGCCAGGTCCGGCCGGCAGGGCCGGCAGGACTCCGGCCAGCAGGCCCTGGCCAGAATCCACCGCCTCGCCGATCGCATCCTCATCGCCCGGCCGCAGCAGGCTGAGGTCGAAAGACACCGCTCGCGCACCCGCGCCGCGCAGCAGCGGCAACGGCAGGCCAGCGGCCCGAGGGGACGGCCCCCCGTACCCCACGTACCCGCCGATGGGAGCGCAGCAGTGAATGATCCCGAACGACTCCGGCACCGCGTCGAGCACGGCCCGAATCGTCTCCTGCATGGCGTGTCCATCCACCGCGGAAAGTCGGCCAAGACCGCTCGCCGTCGGCACCGTCCCTGCGACCACCGCCGCCAGCGCAGGCTCGTCGAGCTGAAGCAGCAGGCGCGCACCGGGCAGGCGCCTGGCGACCTCGGCGGCGTGGCTTGCCGCGCCCTCCGCCAGCGACGCGGCGAGGTCGCGCACAGCGATGGCGTCGGCGAGCGCGGGGTTCTGGTCAGCGCCGAGACCTATGGTTGCCGCGAGAGTCCACGGGCCGCATAGCTGGATCTTGAACGGTCCCGCATAGCCGACCGCGATCTCGGCGAGGGCATCGAGGTCGCGGGCCATGTAGCCGCGCGCCCGCCGCAGGTCGCGGCCGGGCCTTGAGGCAAACCGCCAGCCGGACGGCGTGGTCTCCACAGGGAGGTCAACCAGCAAGCCGGCGGTCCGCCCCGTGAGGTCCGCGCCTGGGCCACGGCCCGGCAGCTCTGGGAGGTGCGGTAGGTCCGGCAGCTCACCAAGGACGAGCCGCAGGGCCTCGGCCACGTCGGTGCCCGGCATCGACCCCACCCCGGTGGCACTTGCCGACGGCCACGGGAACGCTGCATGCTGATCTGCCACACCGCCGAGCTTAGAGTCTGTGTAGGTCAGTTTCGGACCGGGCATCTGGGGGCGCAAAGAGGAGAGAGCCGCGCCCGCGGCTCTCTCCCCCCGATCTGCTGCGGCAGGTCCGTTACGGGTCGATGGTGCCGAACGAGAAGGTCAGCAGATCCGTGCCCGGAGGCTGCTGTATGTGCAGCACCACGTTGCTATAGGTCAGCGACGTGAGCTGCACAGTCCAGTTGCCGTTGGGGCACTCGGTCTTGGGACTAGGCGGAGTCGGCGCCGGAATCGTCGGCGAGAAGGTGATCTGGCCGTTGTGCGGCGTGATCGCCTGCGCGGGGCCGGTCACGTCCTGCGTGACGACTGGTTGACCAGGCGCGACATTGCCGCCGTGGTTGACACAGTTATAGGTAGCTGTCACCGAGCTTGCCGTCAGGAACGCCGCGCTGGGGCTCTCGCCCAGCCCGGCTGCCTTCCCGCTGCAGGTCAGGCCGCCGGTCAGCGACTTGGTGCAGGTCGGGGTTCCGATGAAGTGAGGGCTAACAGCCTGTGCGACCTGCGTGGACAGGATGAACGCCAGCAGCATCGCGGGCAGCGTGAAGATGAAGAGGATGCGTCGCCGCATGCTCATCTCCTCCTAGGAATCTTGAGAGTTGACTATTCCCCCCATGCACATTGGGTAGGCTGCAACTCGCCTCCCGTGCGGGCGGGTATGGGCATCATGAAGTGAGCGCTTCGTGAGATCGCAGAACGCGCGCACGGGGGGCCGCGCGCTCGCGGCGGCCCGGGAGGCCGCTCGGCTGTCCGTTTGTTCTGACAGCTCGCATCTCGAACTGATGGCTGGCGCATTATTCTTCGCCTCCATGGAGTGTTGCTCCTATGGAGCAGCGCGTGCCCCAAGCGCCACGTGCCGGCGCGGGTCAGTCTCCCTATGGCCCTCGCCGCGGATTTTCACGCTAACATCCGGCCATCCGGTCGTCGAGACCCATAATCGAAATCGGGCCGGAGATTTCGGTAACTTTATGTCATGTTCCTACCCCGTTGCGTCGGCACGCCGACGGCTGCCGCGGTGAGGCGAAGGCCCCAGGTTAGGCACTAAAAGTGCGGCTGGAGTGACAGGAATTGGCCGGAGCCTCTGCGCTCGTTGGCCGCCGTCGAGCCGGCAATGTGTAGCCTGCTCCATGACCGGTCAAATGTGTCGCCGGTTTGCTCGCCAGCGGTTCGCAGGTATCTTTGCGAGATGTTATGCCGGCATTTGCCTGAAGAACACATTCTATTGGTGCCCCTCGTTTTGCACAATCGGGACCGCGCACGGCCTTGTACTCCAGAATGTCGTTACCGGCCGGGTATTTCGGGGGCCGGCGCAACACTTCGGAGTACATGCTCTCCTACGCTCCGTCCGAGACTTCGCCCGGTCGGAGAAATGCAAGCTCCTAGCCCGGCGCCGGGCCGCCATCCGGCGCGTCAGGCGGGCTCGCCGTCCCAGTCGATGCCGTTGTCACGCAGCCACCGCCGCTCAGCGCTCGGCATTTCCGTGGCCAGCGTGCCAGTCGCCAGCGCTTCAGTGGCCGGCGCGTCTGTGGCGGGCGCATCAGTCGCCGGCGCGTCTGTGGCCCGCCCGTCCATGGCGGACGGCCCGTCCGTGGCGGCCGGCGCGGGCGCGAGCACGACCTCAGTCACCTGCACGCCGCCCTTCCCGCCGACGTGTATGGCGGTTACGTCGCCACGCTCAAGCACGAGCTTTTGGTAGTCGGGCGGCCATCGCAGCAGGACCCGCCGGCCACAGCTGGGGCAGACCCATTCCTCGGCACCGGACTCCGCGCAGCCGTTAAGGATCATCTGGTGTCTGTCTGGCATTCGGCGTGTCACCCACCCATGCTTCCCGAGGCATCCGCGGACCAGGGCAGAGCCGGGAATGCCATCCGCTACCAGCGTCTCCTCGGCGTACATACCCGGGCAGGGCGGCACAAACAGCGCGGGCGGCGTAGCTCGCCGCGACGGTCGCGGCCGGCTACGCCGCCGCGACCGTCGCGGCGATCGTGCCGGCGCCGAGCACGGTGTCGCCGTCGTACAGCACGGCCGCCTGGCCCTTGGCCACTCCCCTGGCCCTGGCCGGCCCGTGCAGCGCGATCCGCAGCGCGGCGCCTTCTGGGCGCGCCGTGCATTGATGGACCTCGCCGTGCGCGCGCAACTGGACGAGGCAGTCGCGCGGGCCGTCGAGGGGCCCGCATCCGGTCCATACTGGCCTGTCCGCGACGATCTCCGTCACGTCGAGCGCGGCCGCTGGGCCCACCGTGACCGTTCCCGACACCGGCTCGATGTCCAAGACGTAGCGCGGGGCGCCGCCGGGAGCGGGCCGGCCTATGCCAAGCCCTTTGCGCTGACCGATGGTGAACCGGTACGCGCCGTCGTGCCTGCCGAGGACCGTACCGCCGGTGTCCACGATCTGCCCTGGCGCCGATCCGAGCCGCTTGGCCAGGAACGCTCGCGTGTCGCCGTCGGAGATGAAGCACACGTCGTGGCTGTCTGGCTTGTCCGCCACGGCGAGCCCGCGCCGCGCCGCCTCTGCCCGCACCTGTGCCTTGGTGCTCGCGCCGAGCGGGAACATCGCGTGGACCAGTTGATCGTGGGTCAGCACCGCGAGCACGTATGACTGATCCTTTGCCGGGTCGACGCTGCGGCGCAGCACCCCGCCGTCGAGCCGGGCGTGATGGCCGGTGCAGACCGCGTCGAAACCGAGCGCTCGCGCCTTGTCAAGCACCGCGGCGAACTTGATCTTCTCGTTGCAGCGCAGGCACGGGTTCGGCGTGCGGCCGGCCGCGTACTCGGCCACGAAATCCTGCACGACGTCGGCGTCGAAACGCTCGGCGAGGTCCCACACGTAAAACGGGATCCCGATCACGTCCGCGGCGCGTCTGGCGTCCCTGGCGTCCTCCAGCGTGCAGCAGCCCCGCGCGCCCGTTCGGTAGGACTTCGGGTTGGCGGACAGCGCAAGGTGGACGCCGGTCACGTCGTGGCCTGCGTCTGCCGCCCGGGCGGCGGCGACGGCCGAGTCCACACCACCGGACATGGCGGCGAGCACGCGCAAGCGATCCATAACCCCGAGGGTATTCGCCTGACGTTGTCAACCGCGCGTCGTCATCGGCGCGCGCCGCCCGCGCTGGAGCGTGTCACACCGCGGCAGCCGTTATGGCAGTGCTGGCCCCGGGGGCGACCCCCCGGGATCCCCCCGCAGAACCGCGGTTGGTTCGCGCCGCGCAGCCGTTAAGGATCTTGGGGGTAGGTCCGGCTCAGTCCTCCGGCACGAGCCAAAGCACGCCGAGCGGCGGCACGGTCAGCGTGGCCGAGGCCGGCCTGCCGTGCCACGGCTCGGTAACCGCCTCGACACCGCCCAGGTTGCCGACCCCGCTGCCGCCGTATATCGCGGCATCGGTGTTGAGCACCTCGCGCCACCGGCCCGCGCGTGGCAGGCCGACGCGGTAATTTCCGTGCGGCATGGCCGCGAAGTTGGCGATGCAGGCGAGCACGCCGCCGTCGTCGGCGTGGCGCAGAAACGACAGCGTGTTGCCGCCCGCGTCGTTGGCGTCGATCCAGCCGAACCCCTCTGGCGAGGTGTCGAGGCACCACAGCGCACGGGTCTTGGCGTAGGTCCGGTTCATGTCGCGCACAAGCTGCTGCACACCGCGATGGAAATCGTCGTCAAGCACCCACCAGTCAAGCCCACGCTGCTCGGACCACTCGGCGCCCTGACCGAACTCCGAACCCATGAAGAGCAGCTGCTTGCCTGGATGCGACCACATGTAGGCGAGCAGCCCGCGCAGCCCGGCGAAACGCCGCCAGTCGTCGCCCGGCATCTTGCCGAGCAGCGAGCCCTTGCCGTGTACCACCTCGTCATGGGACAGCGGGAGCACGAAGTTCTCACTGAACGCATAGATCAGCGAGAACGTGAGCTCGTTGTGGTGGTAGTGGCGGAAAACCGGGTCGTGCGACAGATAGCCGAGGGTGTCGTGCATCCACCCCATGTTCCACTTGAACCCGAACCCCAGGCCGCCAAGGTGGACGGGACGGGTGACGCCAGGCCACGCGGTCGACTCCTCCGCGACCATGGAGATGCCTGGCGAGCGCCGGTAGGCGGTGGCGTTGACCTCCTGCAGGAACGAGATGGCTTCGAGGTCTTCCCTTCCGCCGTAGATGTTCGGGGTCCATTCGCCCGCGCTGCGTGAGTAGTCGAGGTACAGCATGGACGCGACCGCATCCACGCGCAGCCCGTCGATGTGGAATTCCTCCAGCCAGTACAGCGCGTTGGCGACGAGGAAGTTGCGTACCTCGGCACGGCCGTAGTTGAAGACGTAGGTGCCCCAGTCCGGGTGCTCGCCGCGGCGTGGGTCGCCATGCTCGTACAACGGCGTGCCGTCGAAACGGGCCAGCGCCCAGTCGTCACGGGGGAAATGGGCGGGCACCCAGTCGAGCAAGACGCCGATGCCGGCCTGGTGCAGCCGGTCCACCAGGTGCCTGAACTCGTCCGGTGTGCCGAACCGCGCCGTCGGCGCGTAGTACGAGGTCACCTGGTACCCCCACGAGCCGCCGAACGGATGCTCGGCGATCGGCAACAGCTCGACGTGGGTGAAGCCCATGGTTTCGACGTAGGCGGTGAGCTCGTCGGCAAGCTTGCGGTAGGACAGGCCTGGCCGCCACGAGCCGAGGTGAACCTCGTACACGCTCATCGGCTCGCGTTGCGGGCTGCGCCGGGCGCGTTCGGCCAGCCAGCTGGCGTCGTCCCAGGTGTAGTCGCTGACATGAACGACCGACGCGGTCGCTGGTGGCTGCTCGGCCGCTTGCGCCAGCGGATCGGCCTTGACCCGCCAGGCGCCGTCCGGCGCGCATATTTGGTACTTGTACTTGGCACCCGCGCCGACGCCGGGGACGAAAATCTCCCAGATGCCTGAGCCGCCGAGCGAGCGCATGGGGTGGCCTCGCCCGTCCCAGTGGTTAAAGTCGCCGATGACCCGCACGCCGCGGGCGTTCGGCGCCCAGACGGCGAAGGACGTGCCGGTCACCGGCCCGAAGCCGGTTCCGTTTTGACTACTGAACGGCTGCCGCTGTGTGGCGCCGTCCCCCCCTGGCGTCGCGCCGCCCGGCGTCGCGCCGCCCGGCGGGAGCGTCCGCACGTGCGCGCCGAGGACCTTCCAAAGCTGCTCGTGCCTGCCTTCGCTGAACAGGTGCAGGTCCATCTCGCCGAGCGTGGGCACGTGACGGTAGGGATCGTCGGTGAGCGTCTCCGGCCCGACGCGGCTGTCCGAGCCAGCCGCGCCCGCCGGGCGGCCGACCTCGTCCGGGCCGGCGGGTTCTGTGCCGGCGGGTTCTGTGCCGGCGGGTTCTGTGCCGGCGGGTTCTGTGCCGGCGCCGTCTGTGCCGGCGCCGTCTGGGCCGACACCGTCCGCGGCGGGTGCCGGGTAGGCGACCGCGATCCGGTAGTCGGGAGTGTCGCCGAGCGGAAGCGTCGCCTCGAAGACACCTTCGTGAACGTGGCGCATCGGGAACCTGCGACCGTCTTCGAGCACCGCAGTTACGGTCGCGGCGAGCGGGCGCAGCGCGCGCACGGTAACGCCGTCAGGTCCGGCGTGGGCGCCAAGAATGTGATGCGGGTCATGGTGGTGTCCGGCCACCATACGGTCGATTTCACCAGGGCTGATCTGTGGCATGCGGCGACGACTCCTCAGACCGCCGCCACGGCGGCGGTCATGCGGCCTCCAGCGAGTCAAGCGGTATGGGCAGCCAGGACGGCCTGTTGCGGGCCTCGTAGACGACCTCGTAGACGGCTTTTTCTAGCTCAAAGGCGCGCAGCACGGTCTGGTCCATGCGCGGGTCGGTGCCGCTGGCCTCGGCATAGCCATCGCAGAACGCGGCGCGGTTCCGCTGCGCCCATGCGTGCGCGACGCCCCGCAGCCTCTGCTCATGCGGATGGCCGATGAGCTGGGCACGCGCCGCGTACTCAAACGAACGCAGCATTCCAGCGATGTCGCGCAGCGGCGAGGAAAGTGCGCGGCGTTGCGCCAGCGGCGTGGCAGGTTCACCTTCAAAGTCGAGCACGATCCAGCCGGTTTCTGTGCGCACCACCTGGCCAAGGTGGTAGTCGCCGTGGATCCGCTGCACCCGCAGCGGCTCGTCGAGCTTCGCCAGGTCGTCAAAGGCCGCGAGCACGGCGTCCACGTGCGGGTCTAGCGCGGGTACGGCGGCCCGGGCGTCCTGCAGCTTTCCGCACATCGAGCTGGCCATGTCCGCGGTAGCGCCCGGGGCAAGCTCGTCCGTGCCGAAAGCCGCTGCAAGGTCGGCGTGTACTTCGGCGGTGGCGGCGCCGAGGCGGTGCGCCTCGCCGGCGAAGTCCCCGCCTGCCTGGTCGGGGCGGATGCCGTCGTCGGCGTAGAGGTCACGCACGGAGGTTTGCGCCAGCGACCATCCGTCGCTGGCCGTCCTCAGGTACTGCGACAAGATGGCGAGGGTCGTCACCGTTCCGTCCAGCTCCATCTCGATCCAGCCGAACGGGCGCGCGATGTGCGACGAGCCGACCCGGGCGAGCGCGCTCGTCACCTCGAGGTCGGGGTTGACACCGGGCGTGAGCTTGCGGAACAGCTTGAGGATCGCCTCCTCGCCGTAGACCAGGCTGGTGTTGCTCTGTTCGCCGGTGAGCACGAGGCTCTCCGGGCTGGTGTCGATGGCCACGCCGGGAGATCTGCGAAACCGCAGCCACCCGGCGTCGCGCTCCCCGGCAATGGCCCGCAGCAGAATCGTCATCAGCTCGCTGTCGTGCGCTGCGTCGTAGGCGGCCGCCGTGCCGCCGTCAGGCAGGTCGATCCGTCCGATCAGCACGTGCCGCAGCCGGTCTGGCAGCTCGGCGCGCAGGCCGGTCAGTATCTGGTACCGGTCAACCGCGCTGTCCTGCGACACCGCGACCACCAGATGCCGCAGGGCCGGATCGGCGGTGGCGAGATCGGTGCCAGCGACGACAGAAAGGTCACGTATGGCGGTGCCCTTGCCCGCGAACCAGCGTTGGCTGGGCAGCCACACAGTGAGGATTTCCTCAAGTCTCATGATGTTCGTCTACACCATCCAAGGCTCTCTTTCGCGGCGCGGGCTGCACCGAACGGTTCCCTGACAGCGCCGGGTCAATCCTTCACGCCGGACCGCCTTAAGCACCGCGCACCGCCGCTCATCGCGGATCGTCCTCCCGCGCGGGCGGGAGCTGGAACCAGTAGAAGCCGTGTCCAGGCAGCGTCAGCAGGTAGCTGAGTTCCCCGATCGGCGGGAACCTTACCCCGCCCATGCACTCAATCGGGGTGACACCCTTGAACCGGCGAAGATCGAGTTCGACAGGCTGGGGAAAGCGGGACAAGTTGTTCACGCACAGTATCCGGTCCGCGCCTTCCAGCCCGCCGCCCGTGCGCACGTTTCCGCTCGGGTCGTACACGCGGACGAAGGCGAGCACGCTCGGGTTTGATGAGCTGAGCTCCTCGTATGTGCCCAGGCCGAAGACCGCGTGACGCTTTCTTATCTCGATCATCCGCTTGATCCAGTTGAGCAGCGAGCCGGCGTTGTGCTGCTGCGCTTCGATGTTGATCGCCTGATACCCGTAGATCGGATCCATGATCACCGGCAGGTAGAGCCGTGCCGGGTCGCAGGACGAGAACCCGGCGTTGCGGTCGGGCGTCCACTGCATCGGAGTGCGCACGCCGTCGCGGTCACCGAGCCATATGTTGTCCCCCATCCCGATCTCGTCACCGTAGTAGATCACCGGGGAACCCGGCAGCGACAGCAGCAGCGCGGTGAAAAGCTCAAGCTGGTTGCGGTCGTTGTCGAGCAGCGGCGCGAGCCTGCGGCGGATGCCAATGTTGGCCTTCATCCGCGGGTCCTTCGCGTACTCGACGTACATGTAGTCGCGCTCGTCGTCGGCCACCATTTCCAGCGTTAGCTCGTCATGGTTGCGCAGGAAGATGCCCCACTGGCACTTCTCAGGTATGGCCGGGGTCTGGGCCAGGATCTCCGAGATCGGGTAGCGCTGCTCACGACGGACAGCCATGAAGATGCGCGGCATGAGCGGGAAATGGAAGGCCATGTGGCACTCGTTGCCGCCGGTCTCCTCGTCGCCGAAATACTGAACCACGTCGGCGGGCCACTGGTTGGCCTCGGCGAGCAGCACCCGGTCGGGGTAGAGGCGGTCCACCTCAGCGCGGATCCGCTTCAAGTACTCGTGCGTCTCCTTGAGGTTCTCGCAGTTGGTGCCCTCGCGCTCGTACAGGTAGGGCACGGCGTCCAGCCGGAAGCCGTCGATTCCGAGGTCAAGCCAGAACCGCAGCACCTCGACCATGGCCTCCTGAACGCGGGGGTTCTCGAAGTTGAGGTCCGGCTGGTGCGAGAAGAACCGGTGCCAGTAGTACTGGCCGCGCGCTTGGTCGTAGGTCCAGTTGGACTGCTCGGCGTCGACGAAGATGACCCGGGCGCCGCGGTACTTGTCGTCGGCGTCCGACCAGACGTAGAAGTCGCCGTAAGGGCCGTCAGGGTCGTGGCGCGACGCCTGGAACCACGGATGCTGGTCGCTCGTGTGGTTCATGACCAGGTCGGCGATCACCCGGATGCCGCGCTTGTGTGCCTCGTCGACCATCTCAACGAAATGGCCGATGTTGCCGAACTCCGGCAGCACCGTCATGAAATCGGCGATGTCATACCCGCCGTCGCGCAGCGGCGAGGAGTAGATCGGTAGCAGCCAGATGCAGTCGATGCCCAGCCACTGCAGATAATCCAGCCGCGAGGTCAGGCCCTGCAGGTCGCCGGTGCCGTCGCCGTTGGCGTCAAAAAAACCGCGGACCAGGACCTCGTAGAAGACCGCGCGTTTGTACCAGTGCGGATCCACGGGCCGGGCGGACACGAACGGATCGGGTACCGGGTCAGCATGCATCGGCCCGAAGCTGGATCCAAAACCAGAGGGGACAGGCCCCGATGCGACAGGGTCAGGCTGTCTCACCACTGACGTCTCCAAGGGTGCTACTGGTGCGTCGTGTTTTTACCTGCGCCGCTAGGGCTGAGCTTGCCGGACAGCGACCGTGAAGATGTGCGCCGGCTCCACGGCCGGGTCGAGCCGGACATAGTTGGCCTGACCCCACAGATGCGAATGACCGGTGAGCTCGTCTGTCACTACGAGTTCCTCCCCAGCGCCGCATCCGAGCGCGCTCAGGTCGAGCCAGGCCGTTGCCTCGCGTGGCTGGTGCGGGTCCAGATTCACCACGACAAGGACCGTGTCAGGTTCTTGCCCGGCTCCGACCGCGGCGACCCGCTTGGAGAAGCAGATGAGTTCCGGCTGATCGACGTAATGAAAGCGTAGATTGCGCAGCCAGTGCAACGCGGGGTGGGCGCGCCGGATCATGTTCAGTTTGGTCAGGAACGGGGCGAGGCTGCGACCGCTTCGCTCGGCAGCGGCCCAGTCGCGGGGTTTGTACTGGTACTTCTCCGAGTCCAGGTACTCTTCGCTCCCCGGACGCAGTGGCTGGTTCTCGCACAGTTCGTACCCAGAATAGACACCCCAGGTCGGTGAGAGCAGGGCGGCGAGCACGGCTCGGATCTTGAACGCCGCGGGGCCGCCGTGCTGCAGGTACTCGTGCAGGATGTCTGGGGTGTTGGTGAAGAAGTTGGGCCGCATGTACGCCGCCGCGGGGCCGGCGAGCTCGCGCAGATAGGCCTGGAGCTCGCCGGCCCCGTTGCGCCAGGTGAAGTAGGTGTAGGACTGGTGAAAGCCGATCTTCGCGAGGGTGTGCATCATCGCGGGCCGGGTGAACGCCTCCGCGAGAAACAGCACATCGGGGTCGGTGGCGCGCACGTCGGCGAGCAGCCGTTCCCACATCGGAAGCGGCTTGGTGTGCGGGTTGTCCACGCGGAAGATGCGCACTCCGTGATCCATCCAGTGCCGGACGATCCGCAGCACCTCCGCATAGATCCCCTCGGGGTCGTTGTCGAAGTTGAGCGGGTAGATGTCCTGGTACTTCTTTGGCGGGTTCTCGGCATAGGCGATGGAACCATCGGCGCGGGTGGTGAACCACTCCGGGTGCTCTTTGACCCACGGGTGGTCCGGCGAGGTCTGCAGCGCAAGGTCGAGCGCCACCTCAAGGCCAAGCTCACGAGCGCGGTCCACGAACGCGTCGAAATCGGCGAGCGTGCCGAGATCCGGATGAACGGCGTCGTGGCCGCCTTCGGCCGAGCCGATCGCCCACGGCGATCCGGGATCGCCGGGTTTGGCCTCAAGGGTGTTGTTGCGGCCCTTACGGCCCGTGTGCCCGATCGGGTGGACCGGGGGCAGGTAAACGACGTCGAAGCCCATCGCGGCGATGGCGCCAAGCCGGCGCGCCGCGGTGCGCAGCGTCCCGGAGACGGGTTCCCGCCGGCCCATGGGGTCGATCTGCACCCCCTCTGAGCGGGGAAAGAACTCATACCAGGCGCCGAAGAGCGCCCGTTTTCTCTGCACAATGACGGGGAAATTCCTGGACTTAGTGACATGCTCGCGCAGTGGGTGGGCTTCGAGGATGGCTTCGACCTCGGCATCAGCCGCAGCGGCGAGCCTGTCGACTGGGGGGATGGCCGCGTCGCGCAGCCGCGCCGCTATGGCCAGCAGCGTCGCCCGCGGCGCGGCACGAAGGCGCCGCGCCGCTCGCTCGAACAGCAGCGCGCCCTCGGCGAGCATCAACTCCACGTCCTGGCCGCGAGGCACCTTGATGGCGGCATCATGGCGCCAGTGCGCGATCGGGTCGCCCCACGCCTCCACGTGGAACTGCCACAAGCCTTGCGAGGTGACGGTGACCTCCGCACCGAGCCGGTCGGTCCCGGGCGCGAGCTCTCGCAGCCTACTGCGCCGGCCAAGCACCCCCTGCGGGTCATGCGGGATCGCGGCGGCGCCGAGCATCTCGTGCCCCTCGCGGAAAACGGTCGCGGAGACCTCGAACGCCTCGCCGCTGACAGCTTTAGCCGGTCTTCGCCCGCACTCGAGGACGGGCTCGACGTCGACGATAGGGATACGTCCGATCACTCATGTCAAGCTACCCATCCTGGGGGCAAGCTCATCAGCCCGGGCGTGATCTTTTACTGGAGTTGAAGTATGGCCGGTCCATACGGGCCCACGATGTCCAGCCCGGTTCGCGGGTATGGACTTCGACACACTAGGGTCACACTCCGTGAGATTCGCTTGGCCGTCAGACGTGGCGCCGGTCCGGGGGGACGGCCCGCCCTTCCGGAGCCGGTCGCAGGATGTGTTCTCGTGCGCACCTACGCCACGACCACGGCAGGGCGCCAAGCCCCACCGCATGTGAGAGAGGTCCGCAGATGAAAGCGATCCGCCGGTTCACTGTCGCGGCGGCGCTGCCGGAGCCGCTCGCCCCGCTCGGCGAGCTGATGATGAATCTCCGGTGGTCGTGGCACCCGGAAACGCTCGCGCTGTTCGCCGAAATCGATCCCGAGCGATGGGCGGCGTCCGGCAACGATCCGGTGCGCCTGCTCGGCGAGGTGGCGCCTGAGCAATTGGCCCGGCTCGCCGAGGACCGGCGATTCCTGCGGCGGCTCAGCGACGCCGCCTACGACCTGCGCGAGTATCTGTCAGAACCGCGCTGGTACCAGACGCTGGACACCGGCGGCGCCGCGCCGCCGACCGCGATTGCCTACTTCTCGCCCGAGTTTGGCATCACGGCGGCGCTGCCGCAGTACTCCGGCGGGCTCGGCATCCTGGCGGGCGATCATCTCAAGGTGGCGAGCGACTTGGGTGTGCCCATCATTGGGGTCGGGCTCTTCTACCGCCACGGCTACTTCACCCAGTCATTGTCGGCCGAGGGCTGGCAACAAGAGCGCTACCCGGCGACTGACCCCAATGGGCTGCCCGTCACCCTGCTGAGCAACGATGACGGCACGCCAGTGCGGGTCGCCGTGCCGCTTCCCGGCGGCCGCGAGATCGCCGCCCAGGTGTGGCGCGCGCAGGTGGGCAGGGTGCCGCTCCTGCTTCTCGACTCCTACATGAAGGAGAACGAGCCCGCGCTGCGTGAGGTCACCGACCGGCTCTATGGCGGCGCGGGTGAGCACAGGCTCCGCCAGGAGCTGCTGCTCGGCATCGGCGGGGTGCGGGCCGTTCGGGCCTTCTGCGAGATCAGCGGGCATTCTGCGCCGGAGGTCTTCCACACAAACGAGGGCCACGCCGGGTTTCTCGGCCTGGAGCGCATCCGCGAGCGCGCCGCGGAAGGGCTCAATTTCGACGAGGCGCTTGAGGCGTGCCGGGTCGGGACCGTGTTCACCACCCACACGCCCGTCCCCGCGGGCATCGACCGCTTTCCCAGAGGGCTGGTCGAGGCGCACTTCTCCGGCGAATGCGACTACCCCGGGCTGCCGGTCGACCGGGTTCTCGCCCTGGGTGCTGAGACTTACCCGGGCGGCGATCCCGCCATATTCAACATGGCCGTCATGGGCATGCGGCTCTCGCAGCGGGTCAACGGGGTGAGCGCGCTGCATGGCCAGGTCAGCCGCGAGATGTTCGGTGGCCTGTGGCCCGGCTTCGACACCGCCGAGGTCCCCGTCGGGTCGGTGACCAACGGCGTGCACGCTCCCACGTGGGTATCACGTGAGATCTTCGAGCTTGCCGACCGTGAGATCGGGCCTGAGCTCGTACAGCACGGGCGCGGCTGGGACCGCGTCTCGCTCGTGCCCGGCGAGCGGATCTGGAAGATCCGCAGGCTGCTGCGCGAACGCCTGGTGAGCACCGCGCGGCAGCGGCTCCGCGCGTCCTGGCGCCAGCGCGGCGCCAGTGACGCCGAACTCGGCTGGACCGACGAGGCGCTCGATCCGGACGTGCTCACGATCGGCTTTGCCCGTCGCGTGCCTTCCTACAAGCGGCTCACCTTGATGCTGCGCGATCCCGACCGGCTCACCAAGCTGCTGCTCAACGCCGACCGGCCGCTCCAAATTGTGATCGCCGGCAAGGCGCATCCCGCCGATGAGGGCGGCAAGGGGCTCATACAGCAGATGGTCAGGTTCGCGGACGACCCGCAGGTGCGCCACCGGATCGTCTTCCTGCCCGATTACGACATGGCCCTTGGCCGTGACCTGGTGCAGGGCTGCGATGTCTGGCTGAACAACCCGCTGCGGCCGCTCGAGGCGTGTGGCACATCCGGCATGAAGGCGGCACTGAACGGCGGTCTCAACGTCTCGATCAGGGACGGCTGGTGGGACGAGTGGTTCGACGGCACCAACGGATGGGAGATCCCCTCCGCGCACGGCGTCGATGACCCGGACCGGCGCGACGACCTTGAAGCGTTTGCCCTTTACGACATGCTCGGCCAGCACGTGGCCCCGCTGTTCTACGACAGGGACAGCGACGGCCTGCCACGACGGTGGATCGAGATGGTCAAGCACACGCTGTCGTCGCTCGGCCCGAAGGTGCTTGCCTCGCGGATGATGCACGATTACGTGACACAGCTCTACGCCCCGGCCGCCCGCGCCTCGCGCGCCCTCGCCGCGCCCGGCGCCGACGGCAACGCCTATGCGGCCGCGCGCGATCTGGCGGAATGGAAACGGCGGATCGCTCGCGGCTGGTCCGGCGTCCGGATCGAGCACGTCGAAGCGAGCGCAGCCGAGCTCAAGATAGGCTCGCAGCTCACCGTCCGTGCGAGCGTGGCGCTCGGTGAGTTGTCGCCCGACGACGTGACTGTGGAGCTGGTCTATGGTCGAGCCGGCGAAGACGACGAGATCATCGGGCCGTCGTATTCCGCGCTCTGCGTCGAGGGCTCGGACACTGATGGCGCCGACAGCCCGGTCTTTCGCTACTGCGGATCGGTGAAGCTGGACCTGGCCGGCCCATTCGGCTACACGGTGCGCGTGCTGCCGAGGCACGAGCTGCTTGCCAGCCGGGCCGAGCTTGGCCTGGTGGCCCTGCCCGCCGCGCCCGCGGGCATGACCAACGGCGACCTCCGCTGAAGCGAGGATCGGCGGCTCATTTATCTCGCGCGCCCTGGCACGTATCTCGCGCGCCCTGGCACGGCATGCTTGAGGTATGGACGATGAGGCGAGGAAACGGCGACCGCACGCGGCGCGCGCAGGGCGAAGCGTTCGGGTGGAGGTCGACGGCGCGGTGGCCACCATTCGGCTGGACCGGCCGCCGATGAACGCGCTGAACGCGGCGGCGCAGGACGAGCTAGGGGAGGCGGCAGCGCAGGTCAGCGCCGATCCCGCAGTCGCCGCGGCGGTAATTTACGGTGGCGAGAAGGTCTTCGCAGCGGGCGTCGACATCAAGGACATGGTCGAGGCGAGTTACGCTCAGATGGCCTCGGACTCCAAAAGGCTGCAGGCGTGCTTCACCGCGATCGCACGGATTGGAAAACCCGTCGTTGCGGCGGTCACCGGGTACGCGCTCGGCGGCGGGCTCGAACTCGCGTTGTGCGCGGACTTTCGCGTCGCAGCCGCAAGCGCCAAGCTTGGCCAACCAGAGATCTTGCTTGGCATCATCCCGGGGGCCGGCGGCACCCAGCGCCTGCCACGGCTTGTCGGCCCGGCCAAAGCCAAGGACATCGTGTTCACTGGCCGGTTCGTCGCGGCGGAGGAGGCACTGGCCATGGGGCTGGTGGACAAGGTCGTGCCCGACGACCAGGTTTACCCGGCTGCCCGCGAGATGGCGGCGCGGTACGTGAGCGGGCCAGCTCTCGCGTTGCGCTCCGCCAAGCAGGCCATCGACGATGGCCTGGAAACCGATCTCGACACCGGCCTGGAAATCGAGCGACTCCACTTCGCCGCTTTGTTCGCCACCGAGGACCAGCGCACGGGAATGCGCAGCTTCATCGAGAATGGGCCTGGCAAGGCCACCTTCGCCGGGCGGTGAGGATTACCTACGATGACCGAGCCGGAAGCTGAACCCACCTTCGACATGGTCGCAGCGGCTCTGCGGGCCGACAGCGCCGATGTCGCCACCTACGCTCAGGTGTTCACAGAAAGCCTGGGCGACGTGCTGCCACCCGGCTGCGTGACGGTGGAACGCGAGCGGACGATGGCGGACCGGATGCGAGGGCGCCCGGGACAGGCGCGCCGGGTCACCGTGCGGCTGGGTGAGCAGGTCATGACCCTCGCCGTGCGGAAGGGCCAGCCTGCTGCCGAGATCTGCCGCGAGGTGCGGGGGGTTGTGCTGTCGAGGCAGCAGGTGCCGATGCAGGAGTGGGCAGAGGCGCTGGCGAAGGCCCTGGTCGCGCACGCTGGCGAGAACGCCCGCGCCGCGCAGGCGCTGCGTCGGCTGGTCACAGGAAGCTGAGGAGGACGGCGACATGAGCCGCGAAACGGCACATGCGTACCGCACGGCGCTGGTCACGGGGGCGTCGAGCGGCATCGGCGCCAGCATCGCCCGCCTCCTCGCCGCCGCGGGCACCGACCTGGTGATGGTGGCGCGGCGGGCAGAGCGGCTTGCGGAGAAGGCTGCGCAGCTGCGCGGCGAGCACAAGATCGCCGTTGAGACGTTACAAGCGGACCTCACCAAGCCGGACGAGCTTGCAGCCGTGGAGGCGCGCCTGGCGGATCCGGCGAGGCCGGTAGAGTTGCTCGTCAACAACGCCGGCGCCGGCGCCGCCGGCGAGTTCGAAAGGCTCAGCGTGGACAGCGCGGAGAGCCTGATCCGGCTGAACGTCCTTGCGCTTGTACGGCTCACCCACGCGGGGCTTCCAGGCATGCTCGCCCGGCGCCACGGCGGGATACTCAACGTCTCGTCGATGGCAGGCTTCGCGCCGTCGCCGCGCGTCAGCACCTACGCCGCGACCAAGGCGTTCGTCACCCTGTTCAGCGAGAGCCTGCACGTCGAGGTGCGCGAGCGCGGGGTCCATGTCACCGCGCTCTGTCCAGGCTTCACCCGCAGCGAGTTCCACACTGGCCGGACCGACGTTTCCGGCCTGCCCAGGTTCGCCTGGCTGAACAGCGATGAGGTGGCGCGGGCTGGCCTGGCAGCGGTGGCAGCGGGACGAGCGCTGTCGGTGCCAGGCGCCCAGTACAAGGTGGCCGCCCAACTGACGAAGATCGCGCCCCGGGTAGCTGTCCGCGCGGCGACGGCTCGACTGCGGCGGCTGTGATGCAACTGACACAACGATTGTGATGCAACAGACACAACGCGCGCCTTCGATCTGTCGTCATATTTCTGACGACGGCACAGACATCTCGTAAGGTGCTGATGCGATGGCCATCCAGGACACGTTGCCGGATCGGCTGGGCCCGTACCGGCTGCTCGACCGGATCGGGGAAGGCGGCATGGGTGTGGTGCACCGTGCCGCTGATTCGGAGAACCGTCTGGTCGCCATCAAGGTGCTTCGCCCGCAAACGGCCGGTGACGCGATCGCCCGGCAGCGTCTGGCTCGCGAGGTGGAGACGATGCGCCGGGTCCGCAGCCCGTTCGTTGCCGAGATTATCGACGCGGACGTGACCGGCGACGTGCCCTATATCGTCACGAGGTTCGTACCGGGAAGCACCCTCGAGCAGGTGGTCGGCGAGCACGGGCCGCTTCGCGGCGGGCGGCTGCAGCGGCTCGCATATGGGCTGGCGGGAGCGCTCTGCGCGGTACACGCCGCAGGCGTGGTTCACCGGGATCTCAAGCCAGGCAACGTGCTGATTGTCGGTGACGACCCGGTGGTGATCGATTTCGGCATCGCCCAGGCGGGAGATGCCACCCGGATCACCCAGACCGGCATGTTCATGGGCACGCCAGGCTATCTCGCCCCGGAAGTGATCGAAGGCCAGCCAAGCGCGCCCGCATCCGATGTGCACTCCTGGGGGGCGACGGTGGCGTTCGCCGCCCGCGGCGAACCGCCGTACGGAACCGGCCCGTACGAGGCAGTGTTCTTCCGCATCCTGCAGGGCAACGCGAACCTGGACGGGATCCACGGGGCTTTGTGCCCGCTGATAGCGGCGGCGATGGCGCGCGAGCCCATGCAGCGGCCGACCGCTTCCTGGCTCGCCGACCACGTGGCAGGGCTCGATCTGACCGCGCCGCGCGCCGCTACGACGGCCTCTGCCACGAAGGACGTGGCGAACCTGGGTCCGGCCGTCACACGCTCGGCGCCGACGGACCATACCGTCCCGAGCATCGCGCCCGGGGCCGCCTCCGCGAACGGCAAGCTCCTTGCTGGCGCCGCCGCGGCGGGCGGCACAGCGGCAGGTGGCACAGCGGCAGGTGGCACAGCGCCCGCTGGCTCGGTCGCGGCAGGCGGGCCACCCGCTGCTGGCTTGACCGCAGCGGTGGATCATGCGATGCGCTACCAGCGTCCGCGCGACGTGGCGGATCTGTTGCCGCCAGTGCGGTACGCGCCGTCGTCCGAGGGCGCGCGCCGCCGGAGGCCACAAGCCGAACGGGCCCGCACGGCCATGGCCGCAAGAGTGGCCGACGCGCCGCGCCAGCCGTCCGCCCGGCGCACGCACCGCCTGCTTGGCCTGGCGGCGCTGGTGATCGCCGTCGCGATGAGCCTGGTCCTTCCCGTCGCTGGCACCGTCGCGGTGCTCGCGGTGATCGCCGTGCTGAGAGCGGCTGACCGGGCGCAGCGTCGCCTCGCCGTCCGCCGCATCGCGCGGGGGCCGCGGGCGATCGATCCGCTGCTCGTCGTCGCCAGCGCGCCGTGGGCGCTTGCGCGATCTGTTCTGGTGACCGTGCTGCTTGCCCCGCCCCTGATGCTCATCGCGGGGGTAGCGGCCGTGGCCGCGATCATTGCCATGGGCAGCTCACAGCTGCCGCTCGCCGCCGCATATGCGGCCGGGGTCTTCATGGCGCTCAATTGCGTCGGCCCGGGGTCACGGGCCCCCCGCCGTGAGCTGAACCGCGTGTTCGGCGCCATCGCGCCGACACGGCTCGCCGCCGCGGCGGTCACGCTGATGCTGGGTTTTTTCGCCGCGGCGTTGGTCTCGCTCGCACTGCTCAAGGCGCCGACCTTCTGGCCGGTCCCCGATCCAGCCAGTCTCCTGGCCCACCTGCCAGGCGCAAGCCTCGTCTCTCGTACCTTGGCCCACCCGCCGGGCGCAGGCCTGTTGCCTCACCTTGACCACCCGCCGGGCGCAGGCCTCGTGCGTCACCTTGCCCACCCGCCGGGCGGAGGCGTCGTCCATCGCAGCATTGCCTTCTTACGCCACGTCGGCCACGGACTGGCTGGGAGAATACAGGTACTATGACGCGGGTTGGCGCCGTTCCTACCCATCGGTAACCTGATGCCGAAGCGGCCGGATGCGTCGGCTTCCCGTATCGACCGCCGCGGCGGGCGCCGCGCCTTCGACAGGTCCGGGTGCTGACGCAAGGCCCGGCAACGGCTCACGGCGGCAGCAAATCGCGATCTCTGAGTACAGAAAGGTCGGCCACGGCCATGAACATCGTCGTCTGCGTGAAGCAGGTGCCCGACACATGGGCCGAACGCAAGCTGAAGCCGTCCGACTCCACCCTTGACCGCGAGTCCGTCGACGGGGTCATGAACGAAATCGACGAGTACGCCGTCGAAGAAGCGCTTCGCCTGGCCGAGGCTCACGGCGGCGAGGTCACCGTGCTGACCATGGGCCCGGAGAAAGCGGCGGAGACGATCCGCAAGGCTCTGTCCATGGGGGTGGACAAGGCGGTTCACCTCATAGACGACCGGCTGCACGGCAGCGATGGGCTGCAAACCTCGCACGCGCTTGCCCAGGTACTCAGAAAGATCGGATTCGACCTGGTAATCCTGGGTTCGGAATCGACCGACGCGCGGATGGGCGTCATTGCCGCGATGCTCGCCGAGCGGCTGTCGCTGCCGCAGTTGTCGCTCGCGAACAAGGTCGAGATCGACGGCGGCACCGTCCGGATACAGCGCCAGACCGACTATGGCCACGACAAGGTCGAGGGCGCGATGCCAGCGGTCATCAGTGTCGTCGAGAAGATCAACGAGCCGCGCTACCCGTCGTTCAAGGGAATCATGGCTGCGAAGAAGAAGCCCGTGTCACGCCTCACCCTTGCCGACGCCGACATCGACGCCGAACAGGTCGGGATCGTCTCAGCGCCGACGGAGGTAACCACGTTCACGGAGCGGCCGCCCCGGCAGGCCGGCGTGATCGTGAAGGACGAGGGGGACGGCGGCGCCAAGCTCGCCGCCTACCTGGCCTCGCAGAAGTTCATCTGAGCCGCGGTTGCGGCGCTCGAGGAAAGAGAGTCATGGCAGAGGTTCTGGTGCTCGTCGAGCATGCGAACGGCGAGGTGAAGAAGGTCACGTGTGAGCTGCTGACGCTGGCCAGGAGATTCGGCGAGCCGGCGGCGGTCTGGATCGGCGCCGGGGCCGACGCTGGCCGGGCCAAGCTCGCCGAGTTCGGCGCCGCAAAGGTTTATGTCGCGGGCGACGCCGAGTTCACCGACTACGTGGTGGCGCCGAAGGCCGAGGTGCTCGCGCATCTGGTGCGGGAAAGGTCGCCGGCCGCGGTGCTGATCGCCGGCACCGCTGAGGGCAAGGAAGTCGCCGGGCGGCTTGCGGTCAAGACAGGTTCGGGTGTGTTGACCGACGCGGTCGAGGTTCACGAGGATCTGACCGCCGAGCAGTCCATTTTCGGCGGTGCCATCGTCGTGCAGTCCCGGGCGCGCACGGGCGTCCCTGTGATCGCCGTTCGGCCGAACTCGACCGCGCCGCAGGCCACCGCCGCCGAGGCCACGGTGGAGCAGGTCGGTGCGACGCTCACCGATGGCGCGAAAGCCGCGAAGATCACCGAGCGCGTGGTGGCGGAACGAGGCGAGCGGCCGGACCTCGCCGAGGCGGCGATCGTGGTCTCAGGCGGTCGTGGTCTCGGCGGCGGTGACAACTTCGCGCTGATCGAGAAGCTGGCCGACTCGCTCGGAGCGGCGGTTGGCGCGTCCAGGGCCGCGACCGACGCAGGCTGGTATCCGCACCAGTTCCAGGTAGGGCAGACAGGCAAAACCGTCTCTCCGCAGCTCTATATGGCGATCGGCATCTCCGGCGCGATTCAGCACCGTGCGGGCATGCAGACGGCAAAGACGATCGTCGCGGTCAACAAGGACCCGGAGGCGCCGATCTTCGAGCTTGCCGACTTCGGCGTGGTCGGCGACCTGTTCACCGTCGTTCCCCAGCTCATCGAGGAGATCGGAAAGCGCAAGTAGACCGCGGGGGCGCCTGCGGGCGGGCCTGCGACAACGACGGCCTGCGCGGTCAATCCGGACGGACGGGACGCGTGGACGCGGTCTGGAATCATCATGGTGACGCCGCGGGCGACCTATGGATGCGCTACGTCCACGATCACGTGCCGGTAGGCGGCGTCGCCGGTCACCATGACCCGGAACGGAAGCTGCGCCGTGACACCCAAAGCGATCGTGGTCTGACCCTCGAACGAGCCGGCGAACTTCGCTTGCGCGAGCGAACTCCAGCCCGCCACCCGAGCCGGGCTTACCAGGTCAGCTCCGACGGCTGGCGGCTTGCGCCCGGGCTGATGTCCCTGGTCGTCAGTGCCCCAGATCGGCGCCCGAACGACCACCTGGAGTACGGCTGCGCCTGCCACCGGCACTGGCTTGCCCGCAGCGTCGGAGAGCACGTGCGGCACATACCTGGCCACGTAGCTGACGGGCGCGGGCCCGTTGATGTCGAACACGACACGGTCGTAACACCGGTGCTTGCCCACGCGGACCAGGTAGAGCGGCGCGCGGGAGATGGCGTTTCCAGCCATCTTCGCGCCGGTTCCCCAGCGGTCGGTCGCGCAGGCGGCCTCGCCGAGAGTTCCTGCCGTGCGGGACGGCCGCGCCGCCACCGGGTGCCGCGGGATGGCACTCACGGCGGCGGCCGGCCGCGACGGTGCGGCGCTCGCGCAGGCCGCTGCGAACGTCAGCGCGCAGGTCGCGGCCGCTACGGCCACGATGCGGCCAATCCCGTGCGGAGAAGTGATCATCGTCTCCCCCAATGCGTCGCGCGCGGTACCCGCCGCGTTCTGGTCAGACGGTGCGCCATGGACCAGCCGCGTCACAAGGGGAGCCCTCCCCAGATGGGGATAACCTCCGATAAGGCGTGGCCGCTCAGCGTATGTTCGTAGCCGCGGTCGACTCGGTTTGCTGACCGGCGCCTATTCCGCTGCCGCTTTCTCTGGCAGCCGGCGCAGGTCTTCCGGTGTCAGCTCGCCCGTCGAGATCAGCAACGCCGCGAGCTCCTCCAGCGCCCGCCCGCCGCGCAGGCCTGGGACGCCGAGACGCGCATAGCGGTCACGGATGTTCTCACATCGCTTGGCTACCGTGTGGGCCTGCCAGCCGATGCGCTCCGCGGTCTCCTTGGCGGTTCGCGGCGAAGGGGCGCCCGCGTGCCGCCAGGTGAGGTATTCCTCGAACCGCGCGGCGAGCACCAGGCGGTCGGAATCGTTGAGCCGGGCGCGGTGCTTGGTGCTCGTCACGACCCGCCGCTCCCCCGTTGACTGCGCAACCTCGGGCGCCCCTTCGCCGTCGTCCTCGTCCGCGCCATCGGGCAGGTCGTCGAACTCGGGCAACCGCAGCCGCAGCGTGTAGTCGCCGTGCACGCCGGTCAGCCGCACCTTGGCGTGCCACTGCTGCACGGGGATCGCCATTCCCGGCGGCAGATCCACACGGAAACCGCGATCGCCGGTCAAATACAGCACCGAGGAACTGCTGTCGTTATGCAGCCACCAGGCGCCGTCGTGGTACCTCAGGCTCCCAGCCGAGCGCGAAAGACCGCGGTCGTCGGCGGGCAGCGTGACCTGACATGACCGCCCCCGGCCGAACGTAAAGGTCTCACCTGGCCTCACCCGCCAGGTCCGCATCTCATACATCACGATTAACTGCACGGCGCCCCCTGCCCCTTTAAACGCGAAGTTAGGCCCACGCGGTCCGGTCGTCAACGTCATGGGCCAACTGCACCGTTTTGCCGCGGCTAGGCTTGGGACCGTCATGGGATATGACGGCAATCCGCAACAGGGCTTTGGACGGCCAGCACCAGGTGTTATGGCCTATCTTGACCATGCCGCGACGACGCCGATGGTTCCGGAGGCGATCGAGATCATGACGGCCGAGCTTGGGCAGCTCGGCAACCCGTCGTCGCTGCACAACGCGGGCCGCCGGGCGCGGCGAGTGGTCGAGGAGTCCCGGGAGCAAATCGCGGCGGCGCTCGGCGCCAGGCCCAGCGAGGTCATCTTCACAAGCGGCGGCACTGAGGCCGACAATCTCGCGGTCAAGGGCCTCTTTTGGGCGATGCGCGCGGCGCGGCCGCGCCGACGGCGCGTTCTCGTCAGCTCGGTCGAGCATCACGCTGTAATCGACTCAGCGCAGTGGCTGGCTGAGCACGGCGAAGCGGAGGTGTGCTGGCTGGATGTCGATGCGCGCGGCCGTGTCCAGCCGGAGGTCCTTCGCGCGGCCATCGAACGTGATCCCGGCGACGTTGCGCTGGTCAGCATCATGCTCGCGAACAACGAGGTCGGCACCGTGCAACCGGTCGCAGAGCTCGCGGCGATCTGCCACGAGCATGGCCTCGTCTTCCATACCGACGCAGTCCAGGCGGTCGGCCAGTTGCCGGTCGATTTCGGCTCGACCGGCGCGGACGCGCTGACGATCACCGGGCACAAGATCGGTGGTCCCGTCGGGGCGGGCGCGCTCTTGCTCGGCCGGGGCGCAGAGCCGGTGCCCGTCCTGCATGGCGGCGGCCAGGAGCGCGATGTCCGCTCGGGCACGCTCGCCACGCCAGCGATCGCGGCCTTCGCAACCGCGGTCCAGCTCGCGGTGGAGTCACGGGCCGAGTATGCGAAGCACGTCGCTGGGCTGCGAGAGGATCTGATCAGGCAGGTCCTCGCGGCGGTGCCGGATGCGATCTTGAACGGCGACGATCCGGGGCCGGGCAGGCTGCCCGGCAATGCGCACTTCTCTTTCCCGGGTTGTGAGGGCGACGCGCTGCTCATGTTGCTCGATGCGAAGGGAATCGCCTGCTCGACCGGGTCTGCATGCACCGCGGGTGTGGCACAGCCCAGCCACGTGCTCGTCGCGATGGGCGCGGACGTGTCGCGGGCGCGCGGATCACTGCGGTTCAGCCTCGGGCACACCTCGACTCAGGCCGACGTCGACGCGGTTGGCGCCGTGATCGGTGAGGCCGTCGAGCGCGCCCGCCGCGCAGCAGCCCGTTAAACAACGCCGCGCAGCGGCTGGCGCAAACTGGCGAAAAGCGGTGGCCCACCGAGTGTCCGGGGCCAGGAACAGCGGTGTGCCACCGAGTGTCCCAGCGCATGAATGTAAATATGTACCATTAATTTCCCGTTCAAGATTCTTTGCGCATGGCTAGCCCTGGCGCGGCCCGGGAGGGGCGGGCCCGTTGGGTCGCTGGTGGTTGTCCCGCAGGCCGCTGCGGAGGTTCGGGTTGCTGGGCCGGGGGCACCTCACCGTCGCCGCACGGTCCCTGATCGCGGTGATCACCGCCTTGGCCGGGCAGGTCAAGGCCCCGCCAGCGCAGGTGGGGGAGAACTTCGGCCGGCGCCCGGGCGCTGAGATCTACCCGTCCCAGCCCGGCGCGGCCGCGTCACCGCGCGCGCCCGGCAACAAGACGGCCGTCACCGCCCGGCCCGCCCGCAACGGCCGGCGCGCCGGCGCGCTGAACGCCCGCGCCCTTCTCCGCGCTGAACGCCCGCGCTTTGTCCGCGTTGAACGCCCGCGCCTGGACCACCAGCCCCGTTGCGACGACTCATTGAACCCGCGCTGGCAGGCCACCGCGATCACGACACCGCGGCCCTCGCGCCGCATGACGGGACAGTTTCCGCCCGCAGGGCCGGGCACACCGCGGCAGCGTGCCCTCCACACCAAAGGGGGACACCGGTTTCCGGCATCGCCGCGCGGTCCCGCCGCACTCTCCCGCCGCACGGTCCCGCCGTTGGCCGCCCGTTCAGGTCGGCGCCATGGACCGCCGGGCGCGTTGGCAACAAGCCAGCAGGACGGCGCGGCGCGGAAGATGTGGCCGATTGTGCCGGGTTTGTGAGACGCGGCCAGAACTACGGCACCGTACAGATCGACTGCGAGACTGGAACTCCGGACCCGTCGAAGGCCGCGTCAACCACATCAAAAAGATCAAAAGACAGATGTTCGGGCGAGCTGGGCTGCCGCTGCTCCGCAAGCGGTCCTGGTCACCGCCCAGGCTGGATGACCGACCGGACCGGGGGCGTATTCCGTCCGGGGGCATTCCGAGCTGAGCAGGTGGCGCCCGATCCTGTGCGCCCAGCGTTGAGCCGTGGCCAGGCACTCGGGTACGCGGCAGCAGCCGAACAGATCGACGCCGCCGCCGCGTACACCACGATGCTGCCCAGGCCTGACGCGGCAGTCCTGCACAGATAAGAGACCGCGTGAATGTCGGGGTTGGGCGCTCGTCTGCGCACCCAGTGGTGATCCACTGCCCTTGTTGCTTCCGCCGCAAGGTAGCACCGGAGGTCCACCGCTGTTCCTAGCCGCGACGGCGGAGGGTCACCGCTGTTGCTGTGATGTGCCGCGCGGCGGCCCGGCGACACCGCAAGCTGGCGCAGTCCGCGATCAGACGATCAGAGCAACCCGAGCAGCCAGCGTGGACCGGCCACAACCGCGCCGGCGTCCTCGCAGCGGCGGCGCAACTGCCTGTCCGCCGTCACAACAACGCGGTGGCCGATCATGTCACCGGCCAGCTCCGCGATCACGTCGTCACCGCTGCCCTTGGCGGCCACGACCCGTACTCTGCCTGCCCGAGCGCCGACCACGCCGGCCCGGGCGGCCCCTTCCACGACCATAACGATCTCTGGGAACCACCGATCAAGCGTCGGCAGGGCCACACCGCCGGGCAAGGAGGTCAGCCCTCGGTCGCCAAGCGCGGACAGCTCATCGCGCAGCCGCGCTGCCGCGCCGGCCCGGTCGCGCCACCAGCCGTCCGCCCGCGCCCCCATCACGTTCGCGGCGTCGACGATGACGGCCACCGGGCGCAGGGCGCCGCGCAGGACCGGCCAGAGCGCCGCGAGGCCAGGGTGAAGCTGCAGCGAGGCGACGTCGCCCACGGTGAACCAGGCGACCGCGGCCGTCTCGCCGCTCGCCGACTCCACATGAAGCCGTTCCGGCAGCTCACCGATGACCGTCTCATACGACCAGCCGCCATGATCGTCACGGAGGTGGCCCCAAATGCGCACGCTGTCCCCGGACAGCGTGGACTCCTCCGCAGCCTCTCGCAGCGCTGCCGCGTCTGCCGGCTCATCACGCAGCCGGGCACCGCCGAACAGTCCCCAGGTGCCGCCGTAGCTTGTCCACCAGCTTCTGTGTTGCAGCAGCACTTGGGTCTCGGCTGACTCGTCCCGGGCATACCCGAGCAATCCCGCGGCGCCGAACCGTCCCCAGTGCCTGTGCCCACGCTTGCAGCGGACAAAGCCATCCCCGGCCAGGTGGGTCATGGCGAGACCATACCTGACCGCCCGCCCATGGCCGCCGATCCGGCCGACCGGCCCACTAGGCTGAGGTCATGGCGGACACCAGCCTTTTCGACAAGATCATCAGGCTTCGCCAGCGGCGGAACGCCCCGCTGATCCTGGAGCTCGACCTCACCGAGGGGATCACCGACGAGCCGCCGGCTGATCCGCTGTCCGCGCTGCTGACGCACCGAAGGAACCGCCTCAGCGACATGATCGATGGGCTGCGCCGCGCCCAAGCCGACGGCAGGGTGCAGGCGCTCGTCGCTAAGGTCGGCGGCCGGCGCATTGGGGTGGCGAAGATCCAGGAACTGCGTGATGTGATCACGCAGTTCCGCAAGTCCGGCAAGACGACCATCGCGTGGGCGGAGAGCTTCGGCGACTTCGGGCCGGGCAACCTGGCCTACTACCTCGCCACCGCGTTCGACCAGATCTATCTGCAACCATCCGGCGACCTCGGCCTGACAGGGATCGCGCTCGAGACTACGTTCTACCGCGGCACGCTTGACAAGCTCGGCATCGACTACGAGGTGGCCAAACGGCACGAGTACAAGAACGCGGTCAACGTGTTGACCGAGCACGCGTTCGACGCCCCGCATCGCGAAGCACAGCAGCGGCTGGTCGAGTCGGTCACCGAACAGATCACCAGCGGGATCGCCGAGCACCGTGGGATGAGCCACGCGGACGCCCGCGGCCTCATCGACAGCGGCCCGTTCATCGGCGAGGAGGCGACCGGCGCCGGGCTCGTGGACGCGCTTGGCTACCGCGACGAGGTGTACGCAGCGGTGCGCAAGGAGGTGGGCGCGGGCGCCGAGCTGCAGTACGTCGGCCGGTACAACCGTGCGCAAAAGCTCGCGCGTGGCGCACGCAAGCTGCCGAACCCCCGCGAGCGCTTCGTCGCGCTCATCCACGCGAACGGCGTCATCCGGCGCGGCCGCAGCGGGCGGGGGCCCATCCAGAGCACCGCGATCGGATCTGACACGCTGACCGCCGCGCTGCGCGCGGCCACCGCCGACGACCGCGTGCTCGCCATCGTGCTCCGTGTGAACAGCCCTGGCGGCTCTCACGTGGCCTCGGACACGATCTGGCGGGAGGTCGTGCGGGCACGCGCTAGCGCCAAGCCCGTCGTGGTCTCGATGGGTGACCTGGCCGCGTCGGGCGGCTACTACATCTCGGCGCCCGCCGACGTGATCGTGGCGCAGCCGGGCACGCTGACCGGATCCATTGGGGTGTTCGGCGGCAAGCCGGTGATCACCGGCTTGATGGAGCGTGCGGGCCTGTCCACCGACGCGGTCCACGAGGGTGAGCGGGCTCGGATGTTCTCCAACACCCACCGCTATGCCCCGGACGAGTGGGGGCGGGTGAACACCTGGCTCGACCGCATCTACGCCGACTTCACCGGCAAGGTGGCCGAAGGCCGCAGGCTCACCAGCGCGCGGGTACACGAGGTGGCGCGCGGCCGGGTGTGGACGGGCGCGGATGCGCTCCAATGCGGCCTGGTTGACGAACTCGGCGGGCTCGAGCTCGCGGAGCAGATCGCGCGGCGCAGAGCCGGGCTCCCGCCGGACGCGCCGGTGCGCCCCTACCCACGGGTCAGCCCGCTCGACCGGCTGCGCCCGGCGGAGTCGAGTGAGGACCGCGCGGCCGCCGCGGCGAGCTTCGCCGGAGCGGGGCCCGTGGAGGCCGCGGCCGGGCTGCTCGCGGAGAGCTGGGGACCCGCGGCACAGTTCGCCGTCCGGCTCGGCTTGCCGGCCGGCGGGCCGCTGCTGCTCCCAGGCACCTGGGTGATCAATTGATTTTTAGTCCTGAACGGCTCACGCGCAGTGACGCATGATGGTCACGGAGCCCACGATCACGGCCGACCGGTCGGGCACGATGATCTCCGGGCCGCGCTGGCCGAATTCGCCACCGGGGTGGTCTTGCTCACTGTCCGTGATGGCCGTGACGACATAGGCGCCACGGTGAGCGCGTTCTGCCCGGTGTCGCTCGAGCCGCCGCTTGTGCTCGTCGCCATCACGTCCGGCTCCTACCTCGCCGAGGTGCTCGGCAGGCAGGACACGTTCGCGGTGACCATACTCGGCGAAGGCCAGCGCATGCTCGCGGGCCGGTTCGCCGCGGCCGGCCGGCCGAGCGCGCGACGTCTGCTCGATGAGGTGCCGCACACCCGCGGCAGCCGTTCAGGAGCCCTAATAGCCGATTCTGGGCTGGGCGCGATCGAATGCGCAGCCCGCCAGCGGGTAACGGCCGGTGATCATCTGCTTGTCGTGGCGGAGGCGGTCAACGTGCCCTATGCCGGCGACGGCGCGGCGCCGCTCATCCGTTTCCGCGGCGGCTATCCCGCTCTGGTCCCGCCGCGGCCGGGGCCTCCGCGCTGAGCTCGTTCAGCTGCTCGACGCAGAACTCGTTGCCCTCGGGATCCCGCATGACCGCGGTGCCGCCAGGCAGTTCCCATGCCAGCGTGGCGCCGAGCGCGGCCAGCCGGGCGACCTCCTGCTTCACCGGGCCAGGCGCGCGCAGATCGAAGTGGATGCGGTTCTTGGCGGCCTTTTTTTCTGGAACACGGTTGAACCACATGTTGGGGCCGCCCCAGCCGGCCGCCTCCACGTAGGCCTTGTCCGTCGTCGAGTCCTCGTCCACGTCGGAGCCGAGCGCCGCCGCCCAGAAGCGGGCGAGCGCCAGCGCGTCACCGGCGTCGAACGTCACGGCCTTGATGAAACTCGCCACAGGCCGACTCTAGAGCGCGCAGCCGCCCGCTGGCATCCCGATTTTCCGTCGGCCGCGCCCGCTCACGGCGCGCGCGATCGCAGGTCAGCCACCCGCTCGCCGGCCCGCCAAACCGCCGCGACCTGCGGCACCGCGGGGCGGTAGGCCAGATAGGTGTGCGACGGCGCGTCAAGCAGGATGAGATCGGCTCTCGCTCCCTCGGCCAAATGCCCCACGTCGGTACGGCGCAGCGCCCGCGCCCCGCCCGCCGTGGCCGCCCACACCGCCTCCTGCGTCGTCATCCGCATTTCCCTGACCGCGAGCGCCACGCAGAGCGCCATCGAGGAGGTGAAGCACGAACCGGGATTGCAGTCGGTCGCGAGCGCGACAGTCACGCCCGCGCTGAGCAGCCTTCGGGCATCGGGATAGGGCTGGCGGGTGGAGAACTCCACTCCCGGCAGCAGGGTCGCCACGGTCTCGGAGGACGCGAGCGCGTCCACGTCCTGCTCGCTCAGAAACGTGCAGTGGTCGGCCGAGGCCGCGCCCGCTTCCACCGCGACCTGCACGCCGGGTCCGGGGCCGAGCTGGCAGGCGTGTACGCGCGGGATGAGGCCGGCGTCCCGTCCTGCCGCCAGGACCAGCCGCGCCTGGTCCGCGCCGAACGCGCCGCGGTCGCAGAACACGTCCACCCATTTGGCGTAGGGCGCGCACGCGGCGAGCATCTCGCCGCAGACCAGGTCGACGTAGGCGTCTGGGTCGCCGGCGAACTCCGGCGGGACCACGTGAGCGCCCAGATAGGTGACCTCATCGGTGACCTCGGCGGCGAGCCGCGCGGACCGCCGCTCGTCGGCGACCGTCAGCCCGTATCCCGACTTGCACTCGAAGGTCGTGGTCCCCTGGCGGAGCATCTCGGCGGCGAGCCTGCGCACCCCGGCCCGCAGCCGCGCGTCGGACGCCTCGCGCGTCGCCGCAACGGTGGCGGAGATCCCGCCAGCCTGATAGGGGCGGCCGGCCATCCGCGCGGCGAACTCCGAACTGCGCTCCCCGGCAAAGACCAGGTGCGCATGCGAGTCAACGAAGCCAGGCAGCGCGGCCCTGCCTTCCGCATTCACCACGTGATCGGCCGCGGGCGCCTTGGCCGCGGGTCCGCACCACGCCACCCGCCGGTCCTCGATCACAAGCGCGGCGTCGTGCAGCGCGCCGAACCGGCCGCCGCGGCTGCCGCGCCCGCCGCCGCGGCCGCTGTCGTCGGCTGCGTGCTGCGGAGCGTTGGTGACCAGTTCCCCGATATTCGTGATAAGGGTGCTCATCGCGCCTTCTCATCCAGACCCCGCCGGCGAGCAATGATCTTTCACCGGCTGGATGTGCGGGCTGGTGTATTTATGGCAACAGGTGTGACACGACGGTGCTCCCCATGTGACAGCGCACCCCGCTACGGGGTGGCTTCCGCACGGTACAACGGGGCCGGCTTCAGCACGGTACTACGGGGCCGACTTGAGCGCCGTACTACGGGGTCGGCTTCAGCACGGTGTCGCAGTAGGTGGAGTCTGGCCCGAACGGGCCACCGCACTGCAACGTGGTGGCGTCCGCCGACGCGAAATCCGCCGCCGGAGGGCGCGCTCGCGCGTCACGCCTCGCTGGTGACGCCGATCAGGCTTTCTATCGCGGAGGTGAGCTCGCCGACGACGTCGCCAACGAGCAGGTGCCTGCCGTCACTGACGACGTCGCGGCCGCCGATTACCACGCTGCGCACATCGGCCGAGCTGCCTGCGAAGACCACCGATTCGAGGGCCGGCGCGGCACCCGCGAGCCTGGTCGAGTCCAGGCCAACCGTGACCAGGTCAGCCCAGGCGCCAGGGGCGATTTCCCCCGCCTCGGGCCAGCCGAGGCAGGCGTGGCCGTCCATCGTCGCGGCTAGGGCAAGATCGCTCGCGGTGAAATGCCCGCGCTCCTTGGTGGCCAGCCGCTGCGCGAACTCGACGCCGCGCGCCTCCTCGAACAGGTCCACGACGGCGTGGCTGTCCGTGCCGACAGTGATCTTGCAGCCCGCGGACGCAAGCTCCCGGGAAGGCCCGAGCCCATCGGCAAGGTCGCGTTCGGTGGTCGGGCAGATGCACGCGAACGTCTGCGTGCCGCCGAGCAGATCCATGTCGGGCCTGCTGACGTGGGTGGCGTGTACGACCGTCGTGCGCGGGCCAAGCACGCCAGCATTGAACAGAACCTGCGCGGGCGTGAAGCCATAGGCGGCGAGGCACGCCTCGTTTTCCGCCAGCTGCTCGGACAGGTGCGCGTGCAACGGAGCGCCGACGCGGTGCGCCCACCGCACGACCGGGCCCATCTGAGCGGGGGGCACCGCGCGCACCGAATGAATCGCCGCCCCAACGCGCGCCTGCGGGGTGAGCATCCCGTGCTCGTCCGGCGCGAGCTGATCAACTCGCGCCGCCCAGCTCGCCGCGTCCTTGTCAGCGAACCTCAGCTGAGGCCCGGCGAGCGGTTCCGGCCGTCCGTCCCGCCGCAGGCCGCCCGACAGGTAGCAGGCGTCGAGCAAGGTGATGCGGATGCCCGCGTCCACTGCGGCCTGGATGAGCGCCCGGCTCATGGCGTTCGGGTCGGCGTAGCTGCGGCCGCCGGCCGCGTGGTGCAGGTAGTGAAATTCCCCCACGCAGCTCACTCCGGCCAGCGCCATCTCCGCGTACACCGCGCGCGCAAGCGCGCGGTAGGAGTCTGGATCCAGCCGGGCAGCGACGTCGTACATGCGCTCCCGCCAGGTCCAGAAGTTGCCGTGGCCGGTCTGGGTGATCCCGCGCAGCGCCCGGTGAAAGGCGTGCGAGTGCGCGTTGGCGAGGCCAGGAAGCGTCAACCCGTGAAGGCGAACCGCGTCCGGCGCCGCGTCGTCGGCTCTGACCTGCGCGGTCACGGCGCTGAACCGCGCGCCGCTCGCTTCGATCGCCACGTCGGCGACGACGCCGGCACCTGGCAAGAGAGCAAGATCAGCATGCCACCGGCGGCGCTCGGATGGGTCACTCACTGGGAAGCCAGCTCCTCAAGCACGGCGGCCAGCGCCGCCACGCCCATCTCGCAGTCGGCGAGCTCGGCGAACTCCGATGGCGCGTGCGACACGCCGGAGGGATTTCGGACGAACAGCATCGCGCTCGGCACGCGCGCGGCAAGCACACCGGCGTCGTGGCCGGCGCCCGTGGCGACCAGCGGCGCCCTGATCATGTGGCGGGCAAGCACGCCGGAAAGCCGCGCCTGCAGGTCGGGGTCGAGTTCGACCGCCGGTGAGAACGACTCGCGGGCCGTGGTGACGGTCACGCCGTGATCCCGCGTCGCCCGCTGCGCCGCCGCCCCTATCTCCGCGACGACCGCGTCAAGGGTCTGCTCATCGGGGGCGCGGGCATCGAGCCACGTCCGGACCGCGGAGGGAATCGCGTTCGCACCCCCGGGCTCGACGGCCACCTTGCCGAAGGTCGTGAGCGCCTGGTGACGTGCGGCCACCTCGCGTGCGGCGAGCGCGGTCGCGGCGAATGACAGCACCGGATCGCGCCGGTCGGCAAGCGCCGTGGTGCCCGCGTGGTCGCCGCGGCCGTAAAAGTCGAAACGCCACCGGCCATGCGGCCAGATGCCGTCGGCGATCCCGATCACCGCGTCCTGGCCGGCCAGTTGGCGGCCCTGCTCGACGTGCAGCTCGATGAACGCCCCGATCCGGCTGAGCAGCTCATCATCGGGCCCGAGCCGGTCCGGCACCGCGCCTGCTGCCGCCATCGCCTCCGCCAGGCTCACCCCCTGCGCGTCGCGCAAGCCGCGCGCCACCTCTGGCACGATGACCCCGGTGAGCAGGCGGCTGCCAAGGCAGGCGACCCCGAACCTGGCGCCCTCCTCCTCGGTGAACGCGGCCACCGCGATCGGTCGGGCGGGGGCGAAGCCACGGTCGCGAAGCACGTCGATGGCGGCGAAGGCGGACACCACTCCGAGCGGGCCGTCGAAGGCACCCCCGTCAGGCACCGAGTCGAGATGGCTGCCGGTGACCACCGCAGTGTCAACAGTGTTGTCAGATATCCACCACGCCCACATGTTGCCGTCCCGGTCCGCCTGCACCGCCAAGCCCCGTTCCGCGGCGGCGGCCGCGAACCAGTCGCGGCAGCTCAAGTCGGCCGCGGTCCAGGAATACCTGCGGTACCCGCCGGTCTCCGGATCACGCCCAATCGGCAGCAGCGACTCCCACAGCGCGGCGAAGCTCACGTCATCGCCTCCACGCGGGCGATCGCGCCCTGACGGTCATCCACAGAAGTTGGCTCACCCCTCCCGGAGGCCTTGACAACCTGCCAAGATCGTCAGTAGGGCAGCGCCCCCAGGGTGGGCGGGTCTTGTAAGGGAAGCTCATGGGCGGCGCTCCTGGCGCATGGGCACCGCGACCCCGCGGGAGGCGGCCACCTGTCCGGCCCGCTCGTATCCGGCATCCACGTGCCTCATCACGCCGGTCGCCGGGTCATTGGTCAGAACCCGTTCCAGCTTGGCCGCGGCAAGAGGCGTGCCGTCCGCCACGCATACCTGGCCGGCGTGGATCGACCTGCCGATGCCGACGCCGCCACCGTGGTGGACGCTCACCCACGAGGCGCCGGACGCGGTGTTCACCAGGGCATTCAGCACCGGCCAGTCGGCGATCGCGTCCGAGCCGTCCGCCATGCCCTCTGTCTCGCGATAGGGCGAGGCCACCGACCCGCAGTCCAGATGGTCGCGTCCGAGCACGATCGGGGCGCTGATCTCGCCCGCCGCGACCATCTCGTTGAACCGCAGCCCGGCGCGGTGGCGCTCACCGTAGCCGAGCCAGCAGATCCGCGCGGGCAGGCCCTGGAAGCGCACCCTCTCGGCCGCCATCGCGATCCAGCGCGCCAGCGGCTCGTTGTCGGGAAACAGGTCGCACACGGCGCGGTCGGTGGCCGCGATGTCGGCCGGGTCGCCCGACAGCGCCGCCCACCGGAACGGGCCCCTTCCCTCGCAGAACAGCGGCCGGATGTAGGCGGGCACGAAGCCGGGGAAGTCAAACGCGCGCTGGAAGCCGGCGAGCTGCGCCTCGCCGCGAATGGAGTTGCCGTAGTCGAACACCTCGGCGCCCGCGTCGGCGAAACCGACCATCGCCTCGACGTGGGCGGCCATCGACCCACGGGCGCGGCGGGTGAAACCGGACGGATCTTCGGCGCGCAGCGCCGCCATGTCCTCGAACGCGACACCGGCGGGCAGGTAGGTCAGCGGGTCGTGCGCCGAGGTCTGGTCGGTGACCACGTCGACCGGGGCGCCCATGGCAAGAAGCCGCGGCACCACCTCGGCGGCGTTGCCGAGCACCCCGATCGAAAGCGGCCGCGCCGCGTCACGGGCGGCGACGCCACGGCGGACCGCGTCCTCGACGTCGTCGGCCCGCTCGTCCAGGTACCGCTGCTCGATCCGGCGGGCGATCCTGGACGGGTCGCACTCCACGCAGATCGCCACCCCGCCGTTCATCGTGATCGCGAGCGGCTGCGCGCCGCCCATGCCGCCGAGCCCCGCGGTGAGCGTGATGGTGCCGGAGAGCGAGCCGCCGAACCGCTTGGCCGCCACAGCCGCGAAGGTCTCGTACGTGCCCTGCAGAATGCCCTGGGTGCCGATGTAGATCCAGGAACCCGCCGTCATCTGGCCGAACATGGTGAGCCCAAGCGCCTCCAGGCGGCGGAACTCCTCCCAGGTGGCCCACTGCGGCACCAGCAGCGAGTTGGCGATGAGGACCCGCGGCGCCCACGGGTGCGTCCTGACCACGCCAACCGGCTTTCCCGATTGGACGAGCAGCGTCTCGTCGTCCTCCAGCTCGCGCAGCGTCGCGACGATCGCGTCGAACGCGGCCCAACTGCGCGCGGCGCGACCGGAGCCGCCGTACACGATCAGCTCGTCCGGATGCTCGGCCACCTCCGGATCGAGGTTGTTCATGAGCATCCGCATGGCCGCTTCCTGCGGCCAGCCCTTGCAGCTCAGCCCGGTGCCACGGGGCGCTCGCACCGGACGCGGACCACTCGTCGCGGTCATCGCTGGCTCCTCGTCGAGTGTGGATGCGGCCATGATCGCCTGTTGTTGGGGTTCGGCGTCGGCGACGCCGAACCCCAACACCGGCGGCTATCGTGGATCAGGAAAGGCCGTTCTGCGACAGCCAGCCCTTGGCGACCGTCGCGTAGCTCTCCTTGTTCACGCCAATCAGCTTGTCCATCTTCAGAAGGCCCTCGGTCGTCAGCTTCGCCGAGATCGCGTTCAGCGCATTGATGATCTTCGAGTCCACGCCCTTCTTGTACACAAGCGGCGTCACGTTCTGCGCGGCGAACAGGTTCTTGGGATCTTGCAGCACGACGAAGTTGTTGATCAGGATTGACGGGTCGGTGGTGAACAGGTCCGCGGCTGCCACCTTGCCGCTCTTCAGCGCCGCGACAGTGACCGGGCCCGCCGTGTCGAGCGGCTGGAACCGCTTGAAGGTCAGGTGGTAGATCTTCTTGAGCCCGACAAGCCCGTCCGCGCGCGTCTTGAACTCGGGCGGCCCGCCGATCACCAAGATCTTCGCCTTTGGGGCGAGATCGGGGATCGACTTCAGGTGATACTTGGCCGCGGTCGCGGACGTGACGGTCACCGAGTCCTTGTCCTGCGCAGACGAGGAGTTGAGCAGCTCGAGCGCGGACGGCAGCTTGGCCTTCAGCGCCGCGTTCACCTCGGCCGTGCTGACGGCGGTGCTCGTCTTGTCGACCGAGGTGGTCAGCAGCGCCCCGTTGTACTCCGGCAGGACGGTGATCGCGCCGGACACGATCTGCGGGTAGTAGACCTCGCGGGCGCCGATGTTGAACCTGCGGGTGACGTGGACGCCCTTGGCCTCAAGGGCCTGAGAGTAGATCTCGGCGAGCAGTTGGTCCTCGGGGAAATTCGCCGAGCCCACGACGACGGCGCCCTTGCCTGCGCTGCCCCCGGACAGGGGGTTGGAGGACTTGCTCGAGCCGCCGCACGCGGCGAGGGTGAGGCCGAGCGCGGCAGCCAGGCCAAGCGCGGCACCGCTGACTATCCGAGACATATCGAGAATTTCCTTCCGTGAAGAGTTAAGTACGAAGTCAGGACACCTGGGCCTGCCTGCGCAATCCGGCAGGCACCGCAAGATGACGGATACCGACGAAAGCGACCTGAACGGCTAGCGCCAGCGCGACGACCACGACGGCACCACCGGCGACCATCGCGTAGTCCTGCCTCGCCAAGCCGTCGATGATGTAGCGGCCAAGACCTCCGAAGCCGACGTAGGCGGCGATCGTCGCCGTCGCGACGACCTGGATCGCCGCCGTGCGCAGGCCGAGCAGGATCAGCGGCATGGCCACCGGGATCTCCGCCCGCAGCAGGATCTGCGGACCGGTCATGCCCATCCCCCGCGCCGCGTCCTTGACGTCGCGATCGACGCCAAGGACACCTTCGTAGGTGTTCACCAGGATCGGTGGGATCGCCAGCGCCACCAGAGCAATGAGCACCGATGCGGACGAGCCGTTGGTGATGACGAATGCCAGCACCACCAGGCCGAGCGTGGGCAGCGACCGGCCGAAGTTCGCCAGGCTCACCGCGACGAAGCCGCCGCGACCGGTATGGCCGATCAGCAGGCCGACAGGCAGCGCGATCAGCGCAGCCACGGCGAGCGCGAGCCCGGTGTACTCCAGGTGCTCGATGAGCCGGATCGGTACGCCGTCGCTGCCGTGCCACTGTTGCGCCTGGCCCAGCCAGGCCCACGCGGCCTGAAGCGGGTTCATATCGCCTCGCCCTGCGTCAGTCGCGTCGTCCTCGGCGCGGTCCGCTGCCACGGCGTCAGCGACCAGCGGAGCAGGACCAACAGCGCGTCCGCGCCGAGCGCGAGGACGATGGTGAGCCCGATTCCGGCGTAGATCTCCTTGCTGAAATCACGCTGAAGGCCGTCGGTGAACAGGTAGCCGAGACCGCCGTTGCCGATCAGCTCACCCACGCTCACCAGGCTGATGTTCGACACGGTCGCCACACGAAGGCCTGCCATCACCACTGGCACAGCGATGGGCAGCTCCACCTGCGCCAGGCGGCGCAGCGTGCCGAAGCCCATCGCGGTCGCGGACTGCCGCACCGGGTCTGGAACCGAGCGCAGGCCGTCAACCACGTTCGGGACCAGCGCGGACAGTGAGTAAAGGGTCAGCGGGATGATCAGAGTGAAGTCGCGGGTCGACCCCACGATGCCGGTGAACGGTATCAGGAAGATGAACATCGCCAGCGACGGAACCGCGTAGAGGATGCTTGTCGATGTCAGCACGGGGGGGTAGACCCACCCCCACCGGACCGACGCGATGCCAAGCGGTATGGAGATGATCAAGCCGAAGGCGATCGGGACGGCCGCCAGGTACAGGTGATGCGCGGCGAGCGAAACAAGCTGGGCGAGGTCAACTCCGGCCCAGCTCACCGCGTCGGCCCGCCTTGTGCGCTTGGCCGTGTCACGGCATCGGTGTCATCCGCCAAGGTCGAGGAGTGGATCGCCGCGCGGAGCCGGTCGTAGGACGTGACGCCGAGCACGCGGCCCGAGTCGTCAACGGCCACGGCGCGGCTCGTGGGGGACAGCACCGTCGCGTCGAGGGCGGCGCGAAGGGAGTCGCTCGCGATACGGAAGGTGTGACCGCTATTGGCCAGCGGCGCCTGCGCGAGGGTGACAGAGGCGGGGAGCTCTTCAAGGACGGCGGCTGGGATCCAGCCACTCGGCAGCCGCTGCGGATCAACGACCAGCAGCCAGGGCTGGCCGGACTCCTTGGCAACGGTGCGGGCCTCGCCCGCCGTCGTCCGGTCGGACACGACGCTGTCGGTCTCCAGATCAAGCGTGCTTGCCGAGAAGAAGGACAGCCGGCGGATGCCGCGGTCGAACCCGAGGAAGTCGGCGACGTAGTCGTCGGCCGGCGAACCGAGCAGGTGGCTCGGCGCGTCGACCTGGGCGATCGTGCCACCCGGCCGGAACACCGCCACCCGGTCGCCAACCTTGATCGCCTCCTCCACGTCGTGGGTGACAAGCACCACGGTCTTGTGCAGGCGCTCCTGGATGCGCAGCAACTCGTCCTGCAGTGTGGCCCGCACGATCGGGTCGACGGCGCTGAACGGCTCGTCCATCAGCAGCACGGGTGGGTCCGCGGCCAGCGCCCGGGCGACGCCGACCCGCTGCTGCTGACCGCCGGACAGCTGGTGCGGATAGCGGCGCGCCATGGCGGGATCCAGGCTCACAAGGTCCATCAGCTCGCGCGCGCGCTGCCGCGCCTTTTGCCGGCCCCAGCCGATGAGCAGCGGCACCGTCGCGATGTTGTCCTCGATGGTGCGGTGCGGGAACAGCCCGGCGTGCTGGATGACGTAACCGATGCCGCGGCGCAGCCTGGCCGGATCGACCTGCCTGATGTCGCGGCCATCGAGCAGGATGCGGCCCTGCGTCGGGTCGACCATCCGGTTGATCATGCGGAGCGAGGTCGTCTTACCGCAGCCGCTCGGGCCCACGAGGACCATGGTCTGGCCATCGGGTATCTCGAGGTCCAGGTCATCGACGGCAGCGCCGGCCGAGCCTGGATACCGCTTCGTAACATGATCGAACTTGATCAAGGAATGGCCTCTTCCGTCGTCCGGGCTGTCCGCCCCCGGTGACCCCGCCGCGTAATCCGTCCGGTTGGAGTTCCTCCGGTGTCCGGTTGTACCTCGCAAGCACGTACCGCGCGTTCCGGCGCCTGACGGGCTGGCCGCAATGGGACGACTTTACCCCCCTCGTGCCCGATCGTCTCAGCACCCGCCAGACGCGATCAACTGTTGGCGGGCTCGGGTCACGCCCTGCTCAGGATCAGACCACTTGTCGGCACGCCGGTCCCCGCCGTGACCAGCACGTGCTCGACGCCAGCGACCTGGTTCAGCGCGGTGCCGCGCGCCTGGCGTACCGCCTCCGCAATGCCGTTCATGCCATGGATGTAGGCCTCGCCCAACTGGCCGCCATGCGGATTGACCGGAAGCTGGGCGCCGAGCCCGATCGCGCCGCTGCTGACGAAGTGCCTGGCCTCCCCCCGTGGGCAAAAGCCGAGCTCCTCAAGCTGGATCAGCACGAACGGGGTGAAATGGTCATACAGGACGGCGGTTTGGATGTCCGCGGGCCCAAGGCCAGACATGCGCCACAGACCCTCAGCGACCACGCCCATGGCGGGGAGCCTGGCTGGCTCGTCGCCGTAGTAGCTGGTCATCATCATCTGGCCGACGCTGGCACCCTGTGCCGCCGCGGAAATCAGGGCGGGCGGCTGCGCCAGGTCGCGCGCCCGCTGAGCGCTCGTGACGACCACCGCCACGGCCCCGTCGCTTTCCTGGCAGCAGTCGAGCAGGTGCAGCGGCTCGACGATCCACCGCGAGGCCTGGTGCTCGGCGAGGGTGATGGGGCGGCCGTAGAACCACGCGGCCGGATTGGTGGCCGCATGCTGGCGCATGGTCACCGCCACCGCGCCGAAGTCCTCGCTTTGCGCGCCATAGACTCCCATGTAGCGGCGGGCCGCCATCGCGACCCAGGCCGCCGGTGTGACCAGCCCAAACGGCACGTGCCAGCTCATCTCGATGCCGAACGACGTCGGGTTGCGGCCGAGTCCCGCATGTGGCTGGCCGAATCTCGCGCCGGACCGCTCGTTGAACGCCCGGTAGCAGACAACGACCTCTGCGACACCGGTTGCGACCGCCATCGCCGCGTGCATTACCGTCGCGCACGCCGCGCCGCCCCCGTACTCGATCCTGTCGAAGAAACGCAGCTGTCCCATGCCTGTCTCGCGGGCGATGGCCACCTCTGCGTTTGCGTCCTGGCTGAACGTGACGAGACCATCGACGTCGCGCGGTGCGAGCCCGGCGTCCACCACCGCCGCAAGCACGGCCTCGGCGGCGAGCCGCAGTTCCGTGCGGCCGGACCGCTTGGAGAACTCGGTCGCGCCGATGCCCACGATCGCGGCCCGGCGGGAAAGAGCCGCCGCTGTCACCGTGGCGCCGAACGTTCAGCCAAGCGTCCGCCGCCGCCGGGCAGGTCTAGGCGCACGGCGCCGGTCACGTGGTCGCCGAGGCCGCACACACCGCGGACCCCGATCGCGACCGAGCCGTCAGCACCTCGGTCGGTCACCCAGCCGGCCAGCGTGAGCGTGTCACCCGCGTAGGCGGGCGCGCCGAGCCGCACCGCGATCGACCGCACAATCGCGCCCGGGCCCGCCCAGTCCGTCACGAACCGCTGGACCAGGCCCATCGTGGTCAAGATGTTCAGGAATATGTCGGGTGCCCCCTGGGCGCGTGCGGCCGCCCTGTCATGGTGCACCGGGGTGAAATCCCTGGTGGCGATGGCCGTCGTGACGACCATTGTGGTGGTCAGCGGCACGGCAAGCTCCGGCAGCACGTCCGCGCCGTCGCGGGTCGGCTTCCACTGTGGCAGGACCAGATCATCGTCGGCGCGCTCGTAGGTCACCTCGACCGGCATCCCGATCCGCAGCTGATCCGGCGGCACAGCAAGCACATTGCCCGTCACCCGCACCCCCTCCGGCAGCTGGATGACGGCCACCGCGAACGGCGTCTTCTTGCCTGGGACGGGCGGATGGTGGTGAACCACGTAGGTGAAGATCTCGCCCCGGCCCGATGCCACCACGTAGTCGTGCGCCGCGCTATGGCAATGCGCGCACATCGGGCCTGGCGGGTGACGCAGCTTCCCACAGCCGCCGCAGCGCTGGATGCGGAGTTCGCCGGCCTTCGCGCCAGCCCAAAAGAATGCGGTGTCGGCGTTGATGGCGGGGCGCAGCGGATACGGGCCTTGCGCCGACGCCGACTCGGGCGGCGAAGCCGCGGGATCCGCCGGGCGGAACTGCAGCAACCGGAACGTCATCCGGGCGACTCGTTGCTCGCCGCTGTACCAGGTGGTGTGCCAGGTGATGAAGTACCCATCGCCAAGCGCGGTCAGCTTCGGGCCCGTCACCGCGCCCAGCCGCGTCGTCGTTCGCGGCAGCTCTCCCGGGCGCAGGTAGCGATCGTAGTCCTGCTCACAGTTGGTGGCGACAACCCCCGTGTAGCCGGAGGCGCGCAGCGCGGACAAGACCTCGTCGGCGGGAGTGCCGCCAGCCCTGCGGTCTAGTCCGGGCATCGTCCACACCTGGACCATGGCGGGCGGGGCGACCGGACCATCGTGCACCGAGCCGACGGCGGTCGCCGCGTCGGTGTAGCAGGGATTGCGGTCACCCATCGCCGCGCACCATTGCCTGATCACCGGCATCGACACGGCCTCGGCCGCCTCGCCGCCAGGGCGTTCGGGCGCCGCGGCAAGACGCTGCGCGAGCGCTAGCACATCAACATGGCCGACGGTCACCGCGGCACCCTGGGCAGGCCGAGGCCCAGCATCGCGATCAGTTCACGCTGGATCTCGTTCACGCCTCCGCCAAAGGTCATCACCAGGGCGCCCTTGACCCCGGTGTCGAGCCACTGCATGAACTCCCGGGTCTGCGGGTCAGCGGGATCACCATAAAGGGCAAGCATCTCACCGATGAGGCGGCCAGAATCCTGCAGCCGTTCTGAACCATAGATCTTGTTCACAGACGCGTCAGGCGCGCCGAGCCAGCCCGTGTCCAGCCCGGCTGCGACCTGCCAGTTGAGCAGCTCATTGGTGCGAAGCCAGGCATAGAGCCGCCCGGCCGCACGCCGCACGTCCGGCTCGTCGATCAATGCTTTGCCGCCGCCCGTGGTGGTGCACGCCCAGTGGACGAACCTGTCGTAACGGCTGGCGATGTTGCCTGCTGGGCCGAGGGTGAGCCGCTCGTGATTGAGCTGGCTGACGATCAGGTCCCAGCCCTTGTTCTCCTCCCCCACCCGCAGCCAGGCAGGCACCCGCACGTCTGCGTAGTAGGTGGAGTTGGTGTGGTGCCGGCCGTCCGCCGTGATGATCGGTGTCCAGCTGAACCCCGGATCGCGGCAATCGACGATGAGGATGGAAATTCCCTCGTGTTTGGCCGCCTGCCGGTCGGTGCGCGCGGCGAGCCATACATAGTCCGCGTGGTGGGCGCCGCTGGTATAGATCTTCTGGCCGTTGACGATATAGCGCTCGCCGCCCTCTGGCGCAGGCTCGCGGCGAGCGGTGGTGCGCAGAGCGGCGAGATCGGTGCCCGCGGCAGGCTCGGTGTAGCCGATGGCGAAGTGGCACTCACCGGCGAGGATCTTCGGCAGGAAGAAATCCTGCTGCGCCCGGGTGCCGTGGGTGAGCAGCGTGGGCGCGACAGTCTGCAGGGTGATCAGCGGATACGGCACTTGCGCGCGCGCCGCCTCGTTGACGAAGATCTGCTGCTCAACGGGGCCGAAACCACGGCCGCCGAACTCGATGGGCCAGCCGAGGCCCAGCCAACGGTCACGGCCCAGGCGACGGCAGACCTGCATATAGGTCTCGCCGAACGAGTCATCGTCGATCGCCTTGCGCTCGTCCGGTGACAGCGACGAGGCGAAGTACTCGCGCAATGTGTCGCGGAGATCGCGCTGGGCGGGCGTGAGGTCGATGAACACCGCGCTCCGCCTCCTACGCGTCTGCCGGACAGGCCGGCAGCGCCGTCGAGCGCTTCGCATCCTCGGCGACCAGGTCGCCGAGGATGGCCAGCCTCGCCTGCTCGCCGCCGAGAAAGCGCGCGTACTGCGTGCCCCAGGCGAAGAAACGGTGCAGCGGATAGGTCACATCAACGCCCAGGCCGCCGTGCAGGTGCTGGCACGTGTAGAGGGCGCGCAACGCTGGTCCGGCGGCGTGCCAGGCGGCGACCGCGAGCACGGCGTCTGTGTCGTCATCTGGGTCGTTGGCGCGATCACAGCGCGCCAGCCGCCAGCAACCGGCCCACATCGCCGCGTCGAGCGCCCGGCCAGCGACGTAGACATCGGCGATCTGCATGGTGACTGCCTGGAACTCGGCGAGCACGCGGCCGAACTGCTGCCGGGTCTTCACATGCGCGGCGGTCAGCTTGAGCGCCCCGGCGAGCACGCCGGAAACGGTGGCGACGGCACCCGCAGCGGCGTGCCTGTCCAGGTCGGCCGCTGCCACGCCATCGGCCAGCCCGCCGAGCAGCGCGTCCGAGCCGACCCGGACGGCTGCCATGCCCATCCGAGAGGCCGCCTCCATGGCGCCGGTCGGATACGCGTGATGCGAGACACCCTCGGCATCCGGCCGCACGAGGAACACCCCCACGCCAGCGCCCGGTACTGTCGCGGGGACCAGCACGACCGCGGCCTGCCGCGCGTACGGCACAGCGATCTTCACCCCGTCAAGCCGGTAGCCATCCCCATGCCGCCGAGCGATCGTCCGCGGCGTGCCGAGATTGCCCGGCTCTCGCACCGCGGCGGTCAGCACACGTTCGCCGTCGGCGACGGCGGCCAGTTGCGCCTGCTGCGCGGGTGTGCCGTGGCGGGCGATCGGGAACGCGCCCAGCGCCAGCGTGGCGAAGGCGGGCACGGCCGCCACGTGAGCGCCGACCTCACGCAGCAGCGCGGCGAGCCCGACGGCGCCGAGGCCCGCGCCGCCCGCGTCCGCGGGCAGGCAGGCCTCGAGCAGCCCGGCCTGCGCCATCGCCTTCCACGCAGCGACGTCGTACGGCGCGTCCGCGCGTGTCGCGCGCACGGTGTGATCGGCGACGCGGTCCAGCAGTCCGGCGGCAGCGGCGCGGAATTCGGACTGGCTCTCGTCCAGGTCGAAATCCATCAACCGTGCTCCAGCGATAGTGGAGAAACCCAAAACTAGAACCGATTCTAGTGCGGTGCCCGCGGGCGGTCCATCGCCGTAAATGGTGCGCCTGCCCTGCGTGTTGGGGAGGTAGTGGGAGACGCCGGCCTGGAGAGAGGGCGACTCATCGGTAATCGGATAACGTGTTCTCACGGTGAAAGGAGGGATTCCGCGTGGCAGCAGACCCAACCGCGCCGCCAGCCCCCGCCGCGCAGCCAACTCCCGCCGCGCCGCCGCGCTCTGCTCCACCACCCTCCGCGCAGCCGGCCACCGCGCCGCCGGCCCCCGCACAGCAAACCCCCGCCGCACAGCAAACCCCTGCAACGCCTGCCGCGACCGCGCGATCGCGCGGCCAGCACCTGCGTCGCAGGCGGATCGTGCAAGCCGCCGCGGCGCTCGCCTCGCGCGGTGGCGTCGAGGCGATGCAAATGCGCACGGTCGCCGAACGGGCTGGGGTGGCGCTCGGCACCCTCTACCGGTACTTCCCGTCGAAGATGGACCTCGTGGTCGCGGTCGTCACAGACGAGATCGACTTGCTCGAAGGCAGCATCAAGCGGCGCCCCCCGCGGGCGACGGCGGCCGCCAGGCGCGCCGTGGACGTTCTGATGCGGGCGACCCGCGGCCTGATGCGCGAACCAGAACTCGCTGACGCGCTCGTGCGCTCACTGATCATGTCGAGCGTGCAGACGGACTTCGGTGATCGCATCGCCGGATTGTTGCTGCGCGTCTCCAGCCACGGCGATGGCGGGACGACCCAGGGGGCGCTCGAGGTGTCGCTGTGTACCGCGCTCACCAATGTCTGGGTCGCGGAGCTGCTCCAGATCCTCAAGGGCCGCCGAACGGTGGAGCAGATGCAACGGCTGCTCGAAGTCAGCGCGGACAGGTTGCTTCGCGACTTCTGAGGCACGCGGACCGCAGTGGGCACCATGCGGATCGCAGCGGCGAGTGGGTGCCAAGCGACCGCGGTGGGAGCCGACCCGGCGCCCGAGCGCAGAGAGCCGGGCCGACCCCGCGATCCCCCCGCCGTGGTGGCTACGGCGGCTGCCCCCGGACGAGCCGTGCGCCCGAAACGCCGCCGATGCTCATAGGACAGCTCAGTTGCCTTGCCGGTTGACACCGGCGAGACAGCCTTTTTGTCGTTGCGCGTTTGTCCTTGCGCGCTCGCGTCGGCCAAGCTCTCGGCGACGTCTCGACGACACGGAGCAGAAACTAGAACACGTTATAATCTGAACGCATGGCTCTGATCAGCATGTGCGCGGGCGGGGCGCTGGCGACCGCGACCATTGTCGAGCGGATCTGATCGTGGCGGACCAGCTCAGGAGGGCACAGCCGAGCATAGAAGATCTCGGCGACGGGGTCTGGAGCGTGCCCGTTCCCATCCCGGGCAACCCGCTCGGCTACACGCTGGTGTACGCGCTGGAAAGCGAACGCGGCGTCGTGCTCGTCGATGCTGGCTGGCAGCATGACGAGTCCTGGGACGCGCTCATGGGCGGTCTTCGCGCGCTCGGGCTCGGCGTCGGCGACGTGTACGGCGTGATCGTCACCCACCACCACCCGGACCATTCCGGGCTCGCGGGCCGAGTGCGCGACGCCTCGGGCGCCTGGATCGCCATGCACGCCGCGGACGCCGAGGTGATCCGCAAATTCCACCGGCTGCGCCGGGACAACGGCCAACTCGACTGGGCGCTCACCGCGCTGCGCCGGGCGGGCGCCAGCGAGGAAGAGATCAACTCAGCCAAAGGGTGGGACCGCCACATCCATCTGCCCGCCATCCCGGACCGCGAACTCGCCGACGGCGACCTCGCCGATCTGCCCGGCCGCACCCTGCGCGTGGTCCACACGCCAGGTCACACGCCAGGCCATATCTGCCTTCACCTGCCCGCCAGGCGCGGCGCCGACCCCGGCCGGCTGTTCACCGGCGATCACCTGCTCCCCAAGATCACTCCAAACATCGGCATCTACGCATTCGAAGCGCCCGACGCTAACCCACTGGCCGACTTCCTCCGATCACTGACCCGGGTCGCCACGCTCGGCGCGGGTGAGGCGCTGCCAGCGCACGAACATCGGTTCAGCGGCATCGCCGGCCGCGCCGCCGCCATCGCCGCGCACCACGACGAACGGCTCGCCGAGGTCATGGCCATCCTGCCGGGCGACGCGGCGGCGAAGGAGTCGGCGGCTCGAAGCGGCAGCCGTTCGGAAACGTTGTGGGAAATCGCGTCCAAAATGGGATGGAACAGGCCATGGGCCGACATGCACCCCCTGGCCCGCAGGCTGGCGGCCGGCGAGGCCGCGGCGCATCTGCGGCTGCTCGAGCGGCGCGGCCTTGCGCGGCTTGTGCCGGGACCCGGCCCGTTGCGTTATCGCGCCGCTTCCGCGCGGCCGCCGCGCCGTTAGCTTTTGGCTCCGCGACAGGGCGCGCCGCAGCGCCGTAATTACCAGGCCCCGGCGCCCCAGGAGGCGTCGGCCCGACCGCCGGAACGGAGCAATTCGAGGTCAGATTCGACCATCATGGTGATCAACTCGGTGAAGTGCACCTTTGGCTTCCAGCCGAGCCGCTCGCGCGCTTTGGATGGGTCCGCGCACAGCACATCTACCTCGGCGGGCCTGATGAAGGCTCGATCGGAGGCCACGTGCTCGCGCCAGTCCAGCCCCGCGACATCGAAACAGAGCTGCACGAGCTCCTGCACGGAGTGCGTGGTTCCGGTGCCCACGACGTAGTCCTCGGGTTCGTCGGCCGCCAACATCAGGTGCATCGCCTGCACGTAATCGCCCGCGAATCCCCAGTCCCGCCGCGCGCCCAGGTTGCCGAGCCGCAACTCCTGCGCCATGCCGAGCTTTATCCTCGCCACGCCGAGCGACACCTTGCGGGTGACGAATTCGGCGCCACGGCGTGGTGACTCGTGGTTGAACAAGATGCCGGACACCGCGTACATGCCGTACGACTCGCGGTAGTTCTGGGTGAGGAAATGACCGTACGCCTTAGCTACCCCGTACGGGCTGCGCGGGTGGAACGGCGTGCGTTCATGCTGCGGCGACTCACGCACCTTGCCGAACATCTCTGATGACGACGCCTGGTAGAAGCGGATCTGGCCGCGGGGGGCGGGCCGCGACGCGGAGATACCGCTGCACACCCGGATCGCCTCGAGCATCCGCAGCACCCCCATGCCCGTCACTTCCGCGGTGAGCTCTGCCTGCTGCCACGACATCGGCACGTATGAGATCGCGCCCAGGTTGTACACCTCGTCGGGCTGCACCTGCTCCACGGCCGAGATCAGGCTGCCCTGGTCGAGCAGGTCGCCGCTGACCAGGTGGACGTCACACAGCAGTTCACGAACCCGCGCCACCCGCGGGTTGGATTGGCCCCGAACCAGCCCCCAGACCTCATAACCCGCCGCGAGCAAATGCTCGGCCAGGTATGACCCGTCCTGCCCGGTAATCCCGGTAACGAGTGCGCGCCTGCCCACCGGTGCCTCCCCAAAGCTCCCGCGGCGCTGGCCTGGCGGAGCTGTGTCACTTAAGTGCGCCCAAAGTACACCGCGGCACGCCTTTGAATGGCTCGGTCAGGTTGGTTGAACCGGTTCCAGCGGCGCCGGCGCCAATTGTGTCAAACGGAACAGTTGGTACGTAACGTAACGAGAGGTACTGGGTGGTAGGGTTCGCTGGCTAGGAGCGTGTTCCCTTACTCCGTGCTCTCGCGCGCCCGGCTGCGGCCGAACCCCGCGGAGCCGCGCGGAACCAGGGCAGAGAGTACGAGGAGCGTAACGCTTGACCACCATGGACCGGCCACTTCGCGTCGCGCTGCTGTCCTACCGTAGTAAACCGCATTGCGGCGGGCAGGGTATCTACCTGCGGCATCTGAGCCGCGAACTCGCCGCGCTCGGCCATCAGGTCGAAGTCATTTCCGGCCAGCCCTATCCGGAGCTCGACCCAGGGCCGGTGCTGCGCGCCCTACCGAGCCTCGACCTTTACCGTGACGAGGACCCGTTCCGCACCCCGCACCTGCGCGAGTACCGGGACTGGATCGACGCGCTCGAGGTCGCCGGCATGTGGACCGGAATGTTTCCCGAGCCGCTCACCTTCAGCCTGCGCGCACTGCGGGAGCTGAAACAGCGCCACCGCGGCTTCGACGTCGTCCACGACAACCAGGTCCTCGGCTATGGCATGCTCGGCATTCGCCGGCTCGGCGTGCCCATGGTCACGAGCATTCATCACCCGATCAGCGTTGACCGCCGGATTGAGCTGCGCGCCGCGCGTGGCCTGTCCAAGCTCTCCAAGTGGCGCTGGTACGGCTTTGTCCCCATGCAGTCGCGCGTCGCCCGCAGGGTGGGCGACATCCTCACGGTGTCGCAGTCATCGCGCCGCGACATCTGCGCGGATTTCAAGGTGCCGCCGCGCCGCGTCCATGTCATTCCGCTCGGCGTGGACACCCGCGTGTTCCACCCGCGCCACGGCCCGCGCGTTCCGGGCCGCATCATCGCCGTCGCCAGCGCGGATTCCCCGATGAAGGGAGTCGCGGTGCTGCTGCACGCGGTCGCCAAGCTCGCCACGGAACGAGACGTGCGGGTGACCGTTGTCGCCAAGCCCACGCCCGGAGGGCTCACCGAGCAACTGGCCCGCGACCTGGCGCTCGGCGACCGGGTGCGGTTCGTACACGGGATCAGCGACGGCCAGCTCGCCGAGCTGCTCGCCAGCGCCGAGATCGCGGTCGTCCCCTCGCTCTACGAGGGCTTCTCGCTCCCGGCGGTCGAGCATCTGGCCAGCGGCACGCCGCTCGTGGTGAGCAGGACGGGCGCGCTGCCCGAGGTGGTCGGCGACGCGGCCGTGCAGGTCCCGCCGGGTGACACAGAGGCGCTCGCGGCGGTCTTGCGTGAGCTGCACGACTCGCCGCAGCGGCGCGCCCGGCTCAGCGAGCTGGCATGGCGCCGCGTGCAGGAACGTTTCGCCTGGCCAGCGGTGGCGAGGGCCACCGTCGCGCGGTATGGCGCCGCCATCGGCGAGCGCCGGGCGCGGCTCGCCCCGCGCGCCGCGGCGCTGACGAAGGGCGGGGGCGCGACGAAAGGAGCGGGGCACTGCTGACCGTCGACTTCCGCCGGTTCCCTGTCAGTCCCGGCGAACGCGTGCTCGACCTGGGCTGTGGGGCGGGACGGCACGCCTTCGAGGTCTACCGCCGCGGCGCCCACGTCGTGGCGCTGGACACGAACCCGGCCGAACTCCGCGAGGTCGCCGCGATGTTCGCCGCCATGCGGGCCGCGGGCGAGGCGCCACCGGGGGCCGCGGCGGGCACCGCGGTCGGGGACGCGACCGCGGTGCCGTTCGCGGACGGCTGTTTCGACCGGGTGATCGCGGCGGAGATACTGGAGCACATCCTGGACGACCAGCGGGCCATGAACGAGCTCGCCCGCGTGCTCAAACCGGGCGGGCAGGCGGCGGTGACCGTGCCGAGCTTTCTGCCTGAGCGGATTTGCTGGGCGATGTCGGAGGATTACCACAACACCCCGGGTGGGCACGTCCGCATCTACACCCGCGTCGAGCTGGAAGCCAAGCTCAAGCGGTCCGGGCTCACCGTCGGCGCGCACCACCATGCGCACGCGCTGCACTCGCCCTACTGGTGGCTGAAGTGCGCGGTCGGCGTCCACAACGACAGCCATCCGCTGGCCCGGGCTTATCACAGGCTGCTGGTCTGGGACCTCATGAAGCGCCCAGTGGTCACCAGGGCGGCCGAACGGGCGCTGAACCCGGTCCTCGGCAAGAGCGTCGTCGTGTACCTGCGAAAACCAGCGCGAAGCCGCCGCGCGCAGATGGAGGAGCTGCCGGAGCAGGCCAATGCCGCGGCATGACCTTCCAGCGGTCGCCGGGATCCTGACCGCAGACGACGTCCTCACCACTGGCAAAAGCATCGCCGCGATGCAGGAGCAGTCCGGCGCGATCCCGTGGCCGGACGGGCACGCTGACGCGTGGGATCACGTGGAGTGCGCCATGGCGCTGTCGGTCTGTGGCCTGGCCGGCCCGGCCCGGCGTGCCTACGAGTGGCTGCGCGGGTCGCAGCGCGGCGACGGGTCGTGGCCGAAGCGCACCGTCTCAGCCGCGGTGACCGACGCGGCGGCGGAGAGCAACCAGGTCGCCTACGCGGCGGTCGGGGTGTGGCACGAACTGCAGGTCACCGGAGACGAGGGGTTCGCGGTCCGCATGTGGCCGACGGTGCGCCGCGCCGTGGACTATGTTTTGCGCCTGCAGACCGGACGCGGCGAGGTGGTATGGGAGCGCGCGAGCGACGGCAGCCCGGCGAGCTACGCGCTGCTCGCTGGGTGCTCGAGCACCTACCACAGCCTGCTCTGCGCGGTCGCGCTCGCCGAGTACCTGGGCGTGCCTCAACCGGACTGGGAACTCGCGGCGGACCGGCTCGGCCATGTGCTCACCGAGCACCCGGAGGCGTTCGCCGACAAGGGCCGGTTCTCGATGGACTGGTACTACCCGGTGCTGGCCGGCCCGGTGCGCGGTGCGGCGGGCCGACAGCGGCTCGCGGCGAGGTGGGCCGATTTCGTCGTTCCCGGCCTCGGCATCAGGTGCGTGAGCGACCAGCCCTGGATCACCGGCGCGGAGACCTGCGAGCTGGTGCTCGCGCTTGACGTGATCGGCGAACGGCAGCGGGCGGTTGACCTGTTTGCGGCGGTCCAGCACCTGCGCCACGACGACGGCGCCTACTGGACCGGCTGGCAGTTTGTGAACCGTGCGCATTTCCCTGACGAGCGGAGCAGCTGGACGGCCGCGGCGGTGATCCTCGCCGCTGACGCGCTGTCCGGCGCGAGCGGCGGCGCCGGCCTGTTCGAGATGGCCGGCGCCACCCCGGTCCGTTCCATGTCCGGTGAGACGGGGGCGTGGCCGTCCGGGTGCGGTTGCGCCGAGCTCGTGCGCCACCCGGGCCAGCGCGGCGGCTGAGCCAGCCGGTTTCTGATCGCTGACCGCGTTCAGCCGATGCCGTCGCCGGTCCGCTCAAGCACCCGCAGCGAGCCTTCCACCCGAACATCGCTGAACGCGCCGGACCGCAGCGCGCGGACGTAGACGCGGTACGGGGCCTGGCCGCCGTCAGCGGGGTCGCCGAACACATCGTGGATTGCGAGCGCACCGCCCGGCGCCACCCACGGCGCCCAGCCGCGGTAGTCCGCCTGAACAGCCTCATCGGTGTGGCCGCCGTCGATGAACAGCATGCCGATGGGCGTGCGCCACAGCCCGGCGACCTCGGCGGACCTGCCGACCACCGCGATCACGTATTCCTCGAGGCCGGTGGCCGCGAGGGTGGTGCGAAACCACGGCAGGGTGTCCAGCCGCCGGGTCCGCTGGTCCAGGAGCGAGGGATCGTGGTACTGCCAGCCGGGCTGGTTCTCCTCCGAGCCACGGTGATGATCAACCGTTACGACCCGACGCTCACTGCCGCGCATCGCCGCGGCAAGATAGATGGTCGACTTGCCGCAGTAGGTGCCGATCTCCACGACCGGGCCGAGCCGCGCGTACTCGCGGGCGGTCTCGTACAGCGCCAGGCCCTCCGCGGGCGGCATGAAGCCTTTGGCTGCCTCGGCGGCACGCTGGAACTGGTTCGGCATGGCCACGGCGGCACTCTAGCGCCGTGCGGCCAGAAGGCGCCGCAGCCGCCCTCGCGCCGTGGGCAGGGCAACCCCCCAAATCTCCTTAACGGCTGCCGCCGCCTGACACCTCAGCGCAGCCGCCCCCTGACCAACCCGCCTCTTGCAAACCCGCCCCTTGCAAAGCCCGCCCGCCCTTGGGGGCTCTGCCCTACTGATGATCTTGCCACGTTGTCAAGGGGTTGCGGGAGGGGTGAACCAAGATCTGTGGATAACTCGCCGGTCCCCGGTGGTCGTGGCTCCGGGCCTGTGGATGACACGCCAGCGGCAGCCGTTAAGGAAAAGTATAGGTAGGCCCGTGGTCACCTCCAGTGATGCCGCCTTGCCCAGCCGCGCTGGAACGTGTTCTACTTTCCGGGTGAATGGGCGGCAGCGGGTCCATATGACCGGCGGCGAGGTGGCCGACCTGCTCGCCTCCGGCGAGAAAGCCCAGGTAGCGACGATCAATCCGGACGGCACACCGCACCTGGTCACCTTGTTCTACGGGCTGGTGGACGGCAAGATCGCTCTGTTCACCTATCGGCGTTCGCAGAAGGCGCGCAACCTGGGGCGCGATCCGCGGATCACCTGCCTGGTGGAGGCCGGAGAGGACTACGGCGAACTGCGCGGCGCGATGGTTTACGGCACGGCGAAGCTGATCGAGGACCACGCGGCGGTGGTGGACGTCGGCACTCGCGTCCTGGAAAGGACCATGCGGCACCGCGCCGATGAGCTGGCCGACTACGTCGAGCGCGTGGCAGCTAAGCGGGTCGCCTACCTGGTCGAGCCAGTGCGCGTGGTGTCCTGGGACCACCGCAAGCTGACCCGTGGGCGCGCACGCGCCGAGTTCTCCGGAGGCGCGGCGGCCGGCGCCACCGTGCCGTGACGCCGATGCCAGCCGGCGAAGCCCGAAGGCCGCGGTGCGGCCCACTGCCACGGAGGTGAGAATCGGTGCGTGCCGCTGTGCTGCACGCCGTCGGCGACGCCGCGCTCGATCTGCGCGACGACGTCGCGACGGTGACCCCGGGCCCCGGCGAGGTGCGGGTGCGGATCAAGGCCACCGGTGTGTGCCACTCGGACCTGTCAGCGATGACCGGAGTGCTGCCTGTGGGCCTCCCGGCGGTCATAGGACACGAGGGAGCGGGCGAGATCGTCGAGGTCGGCAGCCAGGTCACCGCGGTGCGGCCGGGCGAGCACGTGGTCGTGTCCTGGACTCCCGCCTGCGGTAACTGCCCCGAGTGCCTGCGCGGTCAGCCGCACCTGTGCCTCACCTTTGTCATCGAGGGCTTCACCAAGCCGCGCTTCACCCTTGGTGACGGCACGCCCGCATTTGGCATGGCGGGCAGCGGCACCTGGGCAGAAGAGCTTGTCATCCCGTGGCAGGGCGCCATCAAGATCGACCCAGACGTGCCATTCGAGTACGCCGCCCTGCTCGGCTGCGGCATCCCGACTGGCGTGGGCGCCGCGATCAGCACGGCTCGGGTCATCCCGGGCGCCTCCGTCGCGGTCGTCGGCTGCGGCGGCGTCGGGCTGGCCGTGATCCAGGGCGCGAAGATCGCCGGGGCGGCCACGATCCTCGCCGTCGACCCGCTGGACGCCAAGCACGCGCAGGCGCTGCGGTTCGGCGCCACCCACGCCGCCACCCTGGATGGCCTGGAACAGGCCAAGGCCGAACTCACCGGCGGCAAAGGCTTCGACTACGCCTTCGAGGTCGTCGGCAAGAGCGCGGCCATCCGCACCGCGTGGCAGCTTGCCCGGCGGGGCGGCGACGTCATCGTGGTCGGCGCAGGCGCCGCTGACGACAGGGTGCCGTTCAGTGCCTTCGAGCTGCTCTTCGAGGGCAAGACCCTGCACAGCTCGCTCTACGGCGGCTCGGACATGCGCCGCGATGTGGCCAGATTCGTCAAGCTGTGGCGCGCGGGCAAGCTCGAGATCGAGGGTCTCATCAGCCGCCGGATCACGTTCGGCGAGCTGAACGAGGCGGTCACCTCGCTCGCGAACGGAGAAGTCATCCGCCAGGTCGTCACCTTCGACTGACGCCCCTGGGCGGCGGCTCACGCCCGGGCTGCGGGGTTCATCACGTTGCCGAGGAACAGCGGCACCCAGCTCGCCGTGTCGACGATGGCGAACAGGAAGGGCCGGTCGACGGTGACGGTCACCGGCGGCTCGGCCGGTGAGAAAGCGGCGAGCATCCGCAGCACGACCGCGGTCGCCGCCGCGGCCTCGGTGCCGTGTTCGTCCACGTCGATGTATGCCTTGTGCACAACCTCGTCGATGTACAGGAACTCCTCGGTGGTGATGCCGCTGAAATCGGCGTCGTCTGCGGAAAAGGCGCGCACCACGCCGAGCTGCCGCAGCGTGGCCTTCAACTGGATCTGGGTCTGCAGCCGGAACCTCGGCAGCGCGAGCCGGAGCTGGGTGCGGCGGGCGGCGGCGAGCACGTCGCGCAGGCCGGTCGTGGCGAGCCGGTCGGCGAGCGTGGCCAGGCGCCCGTCGGGCAGCACCACCGCCATGGCGAGCCGCTCGCCCGCATAGGGCAGCACGACCGCCTGGTAGCCGTCGCCACGGCAATAGCCGAACTGCGCCGTCTGCCGCATCATCGGCACCCGCGCCGTGCCGCCGCCATCGAGGTGGAACGGCGCGTCATCGGTCGCCTGCTCCGCAAACGTATGCGCCCATGGGGCCTTCAGATAGACGGCGTTGGCCAGCACGAGCCTGGTGTCCTCGTGGACTACCCCCGGCGCGATCAAATCTTCGATCTTGTTCTCGGTCTGCTCGGCGATGATCCTGTTGATCTCCTGCCGCGCCTTTTCCGCCTCGTGAATGAAGTCCGCGTCAGCGACGTCCGCCGCGGCGACCTGGTTAATCCACGCCGTGAACTCCGGCAGGAGGCTCAGGCCCGACTGCACCCACATGGTGTTCGGCATGCGGAAGGTGAGGTGTTCCCGCGCTGCGCCGGCGAGATCGGCCGACAGCAGCCGTAGCGCATCGCCGCCCGCCACCTCCGGCGTGAGGTGCAGGAAGCGGGCGAGTTCCGAGGCTGTTTCACCGCGCGCGCCGCGCAGCGCCATCTGCAGCGCGATCGCGATGCTGGCGGGCGAGAACACGCTGTTAGTGCCTGCCGCGCCGAGCGCACGATAGAGGTCGCCTGCGGTGGCGTCGATGGCTTGCGCCAGCGAGCCTGCCCCGCTGCTTGCGCCGTGCCGGGGATTGCCCATGGGTGCCAGCCTATGCGCCACATACCCTTGCACCATGAAGGTTGCGCTGTGCCAGATCCCAGTCTCCGGCGACCCCGGAGTCAACCTGGCGAGGGTGAAGGAGGCCATGTCCGCGGCCTCGGCGCAGGGCGCCGATCTCGCGGTCTTCCCCGAGGCGACCCAGATCCGGTTCGGCGCCGATCTGCGCGGCGCAGCGGAGCCGCTCGACGGGCCGTTCGGCTCGGCACTGGCCTCGTCCGCCCGCGATCACCAGACCGCCCTTGTCGCCGGGGTATTCGAGCCTGCGCCGGACGGGCGTGTGTACAACACGGCGGTCGGCTATGACCGGCAGGGCAACCGCCGCGCCGCGTACCGGAAGATCCACTTGTTTGACGCGCTCGGCCAGCGGGAATCGGATCTTGTCGCACCTGGGGGACCCCCCGTCGTCGCCGAGTTCGACGGGATCCGCGTCGGCCTCATGACGTGCTACGACATCCGGTTCCCCGAACTCGCCCGCGCGCTGATCGACCGTGGGGCGCAGCTTCTCGTCGTGCCCGCCGCCTGGGGCGCCGGACTCTTCAAGGAAGAGCACTGGGTCACCTTGGTGCGGGCGCGGGCGATAGAGAACACGGTGTGGGTCGCAGCCGCGGGGCAGGTGCCCGACCTCGACGCGGCGCCGGTCAGCGCACCCACAGGCGTGGGCCGCAGCATGCTCGTGGACCCGATGGGGACGGTGCGGCTCGATCTCGGGCCGCGGCAGGGCGTGGCCGTGGGTGACGTGGACACCGGCGTTACGGCGCAGGTTCGGGCCGTGCTTCCGTGCCTGGAACACCGCCGCCCAGACATCCTCGGCATCCCTGCCGAACCTTCGTGATCACCGTTGCCTAGCTCCACAACCATGATCCGCGTTGATTTTGCTCACTCAGGCGAGCAAAATCCCCACTGCTAGCGGCTTAGCCCGGCCGGCGCGAGCCAGAGCGTGGCGTCTTGCGTGGTCTGCGTCATGGTGAAGCCGGCGCCAAGCAGTTCGCCCCCGGCCGTGGTGAGCGCGGTGATCTCCTGCGCGCCGGGACCGGAGAGCCCGGCACCAGACGCGGCCACCGGCCGCCATGCCGTCCCATCAGCCGAGGTCAAGACGGCGACGTCGGAACGGCCCTGCGGGCCGATCGCGCTGACGGCGGCGAACCCCGTCCCAACGGCGGTCAGGCCGGTCACCTCCCCAACACCGCCAGGAAGTGACACAGCCACCTCCCGCCACGTCTTGCCGCCGTCGGGTGAGAACGCGGCGAGCGGCACCGTTCGGCCGACCGCGCGGATATCGCCCAAGGCGACGACCCGGCTGCCGGAGGACGCCACGTACCGCAGGCCCGCCGTCGCGCCGCCGCCAGCAGCCGGAAGGTCGAACAGCCGCCATGCGCGGCCGTCAGACGACGTCCAGACCGCGGGACGGCCGGCGTGCTGGCCCACTGCGACGTAGCCGAACGGGCCGGACGTGACCGCGGACATGCTCCGCGGCCCATCCTTGCCGTCCAGATCACCCTTGCCCGCGTCCGTGCCCTGGCGCCACAACGGCGGCCGCTTTCCGCTCTGTCCCGCGCCGGCCGTCGTCTGGGTCAGCGCTGGCGCACACCACGCCGCCGCGGCGGTGCGCCCACCGGTCTCGCGGGCACCCACGATCACATAACCGTGCGCGCCGTACGCTGCGCCGGCCGCGCCGGCATTGGCCGAAGCGAACGGCTGCCCGCCGTCGGCGGCACTCCAGGTGAGCCCGTCGTGTGAGAACACGACGACGGGATGCGACATGCCGCCGGCCATGGTCCCGCCAACCGCCAGCCAGCCGTCCCTTCCACGGGTGACGCTGGTCAGCCCGCCAACACGGCGGCGGCCGAACACACCCGGGCTCGTGCCCACGGCGCGCGACCAGTGGTGGCCGCCCGGCGCGACCCAGACCGCCGGATTGCCGTTCGCGCTGCCGACAGCGACGTTCATGCCGGGCGCGGACGCGATGGCGTCGACCGCTCGCTGTGCGAATGACCCCCCGCGGATCTTCGTCAAATCGACGACGGCCCTGCCCGCCCCGGCGACGACGGCCCTGCCCGCCCCGGCGACGACGAGCAGCCCGCGCCCGTCCGAGGCGCCCGCTGCCACCACGTTCCCTCCGGCAACGACCGTCAGGTTGGACAGCGAGTCGGTCGCTGTCCGGCCTAGCACCGCTGTCCGTCGCCAGGATCTGCCGCTCCCGCTCTGATAGGCGACCAACCGTCCCCCCGCCACGAGCGCGGCGATCACGGCGCCCTGATCGCTGCCGCTGACCGAGACCGGCCGTAGGTAGGCCCGCTTGCCTTCGGTGATCTTTCCGCGGTAGCTCCAGCTCTTGCCGGTAGTCGAGATATAGACGACGCCACCTCGGCCGGCCTTCCCGCCGACGGCCGGGCGCACGAGCACGAACCCCGCGCCAGACGGCCCGAGGCCGCTAACCGCGTTCGCCGCGCCGTTGGTCACAGGGACGAGCACCCGTGCCCAGCTCTGCCCGCCGTCGGGACTGCGCCACAGGTCGACCTCTGTGGTGTGACGTGTCCGCCGCCTCGAGCCCGTGCCTGTCACCACGGTCTTTGCGACCTGCCCGGCGATGACAGTGTTGTCGCCGTGCGCTGCGGCGAAGATAATCGCGCGCACCGGGCCCGGCGCGGCCAGGTGAAGCTGGGGGGCGTCAACCCGGCGCCAGCTCAGGCCGTGGAACGACACCCAGATGACCGCCCGGCTGCCTCCGCGCTGCGTCGCAGAGCCGGCGGCGAGAAACCCGCTCGCCGTGGCGGTGAGGGTGACAAGCCGGTCGCCCGGGCGCGTCGGCATAAGCCCCGGTCGTTGCCCGACCCGCCATGACCGGCCTGTTGCGCTTGTCCACGACATACCGTGCCCAAGCGCCAGCCAGCCCGCGGGACCGGCTGCGATTGCTGTCGGCGCCTGCGACGTGACCTGCTCGCCGCCGTCGGACGCCGTTACCGGCGCGAGTTGCCAGGTGCGGCCACCGTCGGCCGAGGCGAAGAACTGCGTGCGGCCAAGGCCGGCGGCGGTCTGCGAGCCAGCGGCGACAACCGTGGCGCCGTAACTCGCGACCGCGTCGAGTGCCTGGAAAACTCCGCGCGCGGCAAGCGCAGGCGTGGTCGCGAAGTCTGCATCGGCGAGGCGCGCGGCGGGGTAGGCAGCGCGCGGCCGATGCGGCTTGCCCGCGGGCCTGTCCCGGCCGACGACGAATCCCACGCCGGCCAGCACACCGATGGCGGCGACCACCGCTGCGCTTGCCACCACCGCTCGCCCGTTTGTCCCGAAACGTCCGCCGTGCCCGGAGCGCCCTGTGTCCCTTGGGTGCGTTGAGTGCGTTAGCTGCGTTGAGTGTGTTGGGCGTGTTGGGCGTGTTGGGCGCACGAAGCGTCCGGGGTGGCTGGGGTGTCCGAAGCGTCCGGGGTGTCGGCCGACCTGGGAACGATCGCGGCGCCGACCTGGCCGGGTCGGCGCCGCCTCAAAGCGTTCCCATTCGGCCTCGGCGGGTTCTGAGTTATCAACGGGGCGCTGCCACGCGATCCCTGAGTCGCTCCAGACGCTTTGCGACCGCTGCCAGGGTGAGTCACCGGCCGGGTTTCGCCGCCGGGAGGCGGCAGCCGCGCCGGAGCTTTCCGGCTCTGGCCCGATCCCAGGGCCGATCTCTGAACCGATCTCTGAACCGATCTCAGGGCCGATCTCAGGGCCGAGCCCTGGGCCGCCGGGCAGGCCACGCAGCGCCGGAGTAGGGCCCACAACCGGCAGGTCAAGCGAGCCATCCCCGGGGATTCCTGTCGTGTCCACCGCCGCCCTAGTCCGCCCGGCGTGGCGTCAGCGCACGCCGCAGCCGAGCCGGTAGCCCGCCAACGCGGAAGTACTGGCCAGGAGCCACCCCCGCGACGGGACGTATGGGTTTCGCCGCATCTACCGCGCCGATCGTACCGGGACCGCGACCTGCCGCGACGCGACTCTGGTCAGCTCAGGCCCCGGCAGAGCTAGGACGCGGCGCAGGTGGGCGGCATGTCGCGCATTGCCTCGCGAAAGCTCGCCAGGCCTTCATCGCCGACGGCCTCGAGGAACCGGCGTATCGTTACGAACCGGTCGCCACCTGAATGGAGCACCTCGACCATGAGCCTCGCGTCGTGCTCTTCCCTGGTCTCCGTTGGCCAATACCGCCACGCCCGGCCGTACTTCTCCCGCCGCAGCACGCCCTTGCGATACAGAATGCACATCACAGTCATCACGGTCGTGTAGGCAACAGGCCGGTCATAATGAATGCGCTCGCGCACCTCTCGGACGACATACGGACGGTCCGCCGCCCACATCACATCCATGATCGCGCTCTCGAGTTCGCCGAACTCCCGCACGTTTGCGCCACCTCCGGCCCAACATGCTAGATGTTGAGCCACGTTGCAGCGAGAACCGGTCTAGTGACCCAGGGTAAAGAAACCATTCCTGGGCTGTACTTTCTTTAACCGCGCAACGGGGGCTTCAGCCCTGCAGAGCACGAAACAAGACCGCGCCCTGCTCGCCTGCGCTGGCGGGCACGATCGCCGGCTGCTCCGCATTGATCTGATCCCAGGCATCACGCACGTCCTCGGCCGTCAGCCCGCCCTTTTTGACCCATCCGGGACCCTCAGCCACGAACACCCGTGCCACCCGGCCGCCGGCAACCGAGTACGCCTCACCGCTCGACGCGCAGTCCTCATGCGCGAGATAGCAGACAAGCGGGCTGACGAACTCGGGTGCGAGGCTCTCGGCAAGCTCGCCAGGGAAAAGCCCGGCCGTCATCCGCGTGTAGGCGACCGGCGCGATCGCGTTCACCTTGATGCCGTACTTGGCGCCCTCGAGCGACAGCGTCTTGGTCAGCCCGACCAGGCCCATCTTCGCCGAGGCGTAGTTGGCTTGGCCGAAGCTGCCGAACAGCCCGGCCGGAGATGACGTCATCACCACGCGGCCGTACCCCTGCGCGCGAAGGTGCGGCCAGGCCGCGTGAGTGACGAGGAAGGCGCCACGCAGGTGTACGCCGAGCACCGCGTCAAACTCCTCCGCGGTCATCTTCATGAATGTCTTGTCGCGCAGGATGCCCGCATTGTTGATGACGACGTCCACCCGGCCGAACTCAGAGACAGCCGTCGTTACGATCGCCTGCGCGCCCTCGGCATTTGCGACGTTGTCGCAGCTCGGAACCGCCGCGCCGCCGTTCTTGCGGATTTGCTCGGCGACGTCGCTTGCTGGCTCGCTCGACGTGCCCGTGCCGTCGACCGCCCCGCCAAGGTCGTTTACCACGACCTTGGCTCCACGTGCTGCAAGATCGAGCGCGTGCTCGCGGCCGAGCCCGTGACCGGCGCCAGTGACGATAGCGACGCGCCCATCGAACCTCAGATCCGCCATGGCTCCTCCGCAACCGAACTTCGTTCAGTGGTATCACGGCGCCACCGGAACATGGCAAGTGCCTCCTTGCGGCCATTTCGACACGCTGGCGCGGCCCTACCGTCGCTGGACGACAGCCCCTACGGTTGACTTGCGTGCCTGCGGCATGACCTGCCTTGTCTGGCGCTTCAACCTGATGTGCCTGTGTAACGCCAATTGAAGTCCGTATCGTCGTCCTCGTCCCAATCCCTATGGTCTGTCGCGCGAGTCCCTATCGTGTGTGGTTGTAATCCAAATCGTCCTCCGTCCAGGGCAGAAGGGGATGGTGGTGCCAGCTCCGCCGCACTTCACCCCGCCCCAGGCGACGCCCACCGGCGAGATAACGCCCGAGGGTCGGTTCGTGCGCCAACCCAACTGGTTCACCAGCCTGATTACCGCCGACGGCACCAGCGGCTATCGGGCCGAGCCCGGCCGATATCAGCTTTACGCGTCGATGTCGTGCCCATGGGCGCACCGAGTGCTGATCGTGCGTCGGCTGCTCGGCCTTGAGCAGGCCATGGGCGTTACCATCGTGGACCCGATCAGGGACGAGCGTGGGTGGCGGTTCACGACCAGCCCGGGCGGCAGGGACCCGCTCACCGGGGCAAGGTTCCTGTCTGAGCTGTATTTTCTGACCGATCCCGGGTATTCAGGGCGCTTTAGCGTCCCGTGCGTATGGGACACCCGAACGCGGCGGATAGTCAGCAATGACTATCCGCAGCTCACGGTGACTCTCGAGACCGAGTTTCGCGCCTGGCACCATCCCGCCGCGCCCGACCTCTACCCGACCAGAAGGCGCGGCGAGATCGACGCCCTGAACACGCTGATCTACCACACCGTCAACAACGGCGTGTACAAGGCGGGATTCGCCACCTCACAGGCAGCCTACGAAGAGGCCTTCGACGCGCTGTTCACCACCCTCGACGCGCTCGAGCAGCGGCTGGCACGGCGGCGGTTTCTGCTCGGCGACCAGATCACAGAGGCCGACGCGCGGCTGTACCCGACCCTCGCCAGGTTCGACGCCGTCTACTACTCGCACTTCAAGTGCAATCTGCGCCGGATCGTCGACTACCCGAACCTGTGGGGATATGCGCGCGATCTCTACCAGCGCCGCGGGTTCGGCGACACCACCGACTTCGGCCATATCAAGCTGCACTACTACCAGACGCAGCCGAACCTCAATCCGTCCGGCATCGTACCCAAGGGCCCCTACGCCAACTGGCTGGCGCCGCACGGCAGAGACCACCTACAGCAGCGCGCCTGAAGGCCTGTCTGGGCAGCTTCGACGCGCGTTTGGTCACCGAACCCGTCCGCTGCGCGCTGGCCACCGAGCCCGCACCAGTTGTGACGGGCGAATGGCTGTCCGATGTCAAACGGCCGCGCGTGGGGGCGCGACCCCGCCGACCTGAGCTTTATCTGCGGGTAGCCTGGTTCACGAGGTCGTGCGGACCTCTATCGCTTAGCAACCGGCCCACATTTTCGGAAGAGGGCGATGTCCGACGTGTCCGCTGATCCGTCGCGCGCCTCCGCGGATCCAACCAAGCAAGCAGCCGACCCTCGCCGCGGCGACCCGGGGACAGGCGACCCCGGGACAGGCGACCCGGTCGACGGACAGCGGGCACACCATCCGCCTGACGCGGATTTCGGCCCGAACGAATGGTTGGTCGACGAGCTCTATCAGCGCTACCTCGCCGATCCGCAAAGCGTCGACCGGGCCTGGTGGAACTTCTTTGCCGACTATCAGCCCGAGACAGTCACGGCATCGGGACCGCGCGCCGCTGAGACACCCGCGCCGGCGAGCCGCGCACTGCCAGCACCTGAGACCGCTGACACCCCCCGGCAAGGGCCTGCGGACGGCCACGGCCGCCCACAGGCAACCGCCGCGCCGACAGCGCCAGCCCCGCCCTCGCCCCCTGCGGCGCCACCCACTGAGCAGCCGCCGCAGCCACGTCCGGCGGCGGTGCCGCAGCCGCCGCCAGCGGCGCCGCCGCAGCCACGGCCGACGGTAGCCGCCCCGCAGCCGCGGCCGACAGTGACCCCGCCACCCGGCGCACGCGAGATCCGGCTTCGTGGGGCGGCGGCCCGCACCGCGATGAACATGGCAGCGAGCCTTGCCGTCCCCACCGCGACCAGCGTGCGCTCTGTCCCGGCCAAGCTGTTGATCGACAACCGGATCGTCATCAACAACCACCTAAGGCGCGGCCGCGGCGGCAAGGTGTCCTTCACCCACCTGATCGGTTACGCGATCGTGCGGGCGCTCAGCGCGATGCCCGAGATGAACGCGTCCTACGTGGAGGTCGACGGCAAGCCTGCGATCGCTCAGCCCGAGCACGTGAATCTCGGCCTCGCCATCGACACCCGCAAGCCCGACGGTTCCAGGCAACTGCTCGTCCCGAACATCAAGGCCGCGGAGACGCTGGATTTCCGCCAGTTCTGGATGGCATACGAAGACGTGGTGCGCAGGGCGCGCCCGTCAGGAAATGCCCGGCTCGAGGTTGCCGACTTCGAGGGCACGACCATCACCCTCACCAATCCGGGGACAATCGGAACGGTTCACTCGGTGCCACGGCTGATGCCTGGCCAGGGGTGCATCATCGGCGTGGGCGCGATGGAATACCCGGCTGCCTACCACGGCGCGTCGGAAGAGACGCTTGCGAGGCTGGCGATCAGCCGGTCCATGACGCTCACCTCGACCTACGACCACCGGATCATCCAGGGCGCGCAGTCAGGCGAGTTCCTGCGCCGAATCCATGAGCTGCTGCTCGGCGAGGACGGCTGCTACGACGAGATCTTCCAGTCGCTGCGGATTCCCTATGAGCCTGTGCGCTGGGTGCGCGACATCCAAGCCGGTCACGAGGACGATATCGCCAAGTCCGCCCGGGTTCAGGAGCTGATCCACGCCTACCGGGTGCGCGGCCACCTGATGGCCGACACCGACCCGCTCGAGTACCGCCAGCGCAAGCATCCTGACCTCGACATCAACCAGCACGGCCTGACCCTGTGGGATCTCGAGCGCGAGTTCGCCACGGGTGGGTTCGGCGGCAAGCCGTTGATGAGGCTGCGGGAGATCTTGGGTGTGCTGCGCGACTCGTACTGCCGCACGGTCGGCGTCGAGTACATGCACATCCAGAACCCTGAGGAGCGAGCCTGGCTGCAGGCGCGAATCGAGCGGCCGCACGGCAAGCCCGGCCACAGTGAGCAGTTGCGCATCCTCAGCCGCCTCAACGTCGCCGAGGCGTTCGAGATGTTCCTGCAGACCAAGTTCGTTGGACAGCGAAGGTTCTCACTCGAGGGCGCCGAGTCGCTGATCCCGCTGCTCGATGCGGTGCTCACCGAGGCCTCGCGCGGGGGCCTGGACGAGGCCGTCGTCGGCATGGCCCACCGTGGCAGGCTCAACGTGCTCGCCAACATCGTCGGCAAGTCGTACGCGCAAATCTTCCAGGAGTTCGAGGGCAACCTCGACCCGCGGACCGCGCACGGGTCCGGTGACGTCAAATACCATCTCGGCGCCGACGGGGACTTCGTAGCCTCGGATGGCAGCAAGCTCCGCACCTCGCTTGTCGCCAACCCAAGCCATCTGGAGGCGGTCGACCCGGTTCTCGAAGGGGTCGTCCGGGCCAAGCAGGACGTCATCGACAAGGGCGAGCCTGGCTTCACTGTGCTTCCCGTGCTCATCCACGGCGACGCGGCATTCGCGGGGCAGGGCGTGGTGGCAGAGACGCTGAACCTGTCACAACTGCGCGGTTACCGCACCGGCGGCACGGTGCACATCGTGGTCAACAACCAGGTGGGCTTCACCACCGCGCCACAGCACTCGCGCTCAAGCGTCTACTCCACCGACGTGGCGCGGATGATCCAGGCGCCGATCTTCCATGTTAACGGCGACGACCCGGAGGCTGTCGTCCGGGTGGGCCGGATGGCATTCGAGTACCGTGAGGCCTTCCGCAAGGACGTGGTCATCGACATGGTCTGCTACCGGCGCCGCGGGCACAACGAGGCGGACAACCCCTCGTTCACGCAACCGCTCATGTATGACTTGATCGACGCAAGGCGGTCTACGCGCAAGCTCTACACCGCGGCGCTGGTCGGGCGTGGCGACATCTCGATGGAGGAAGCGGAGCAGGCGCTGCGTGACTACCAGGTGCAGCTCGAACGTGCGTTCACGGAAACCCGCGAGGCCGCTGAGCGCCCGATCGAGCCAGGCGCCGTGGTGAGGCCGGAGCCCGACACCTCCGAACGCATCGACCACATGGCGACTGCGGTCACCGACAAGAGCATCAAGCGGATAATCGACACCCAGCTCAACGTGCCGGACGGGTTCAGCGTGCATCCGCGCCTGCGGCCGTTGCTGCAGCGCCGCGCGGCCGCGATCGCCGATGACGCGGTGGACTGGTCCACCGCAGAACTGCTCGCATTCGGCTCGCTGCTGAGCGACGGTTGCCCGGTGCGGCTCGTGGGCCAGGACACCAGGCGGGGCACGTTCGGCCAGCGCCACGCCGTGCTGGTCGACAGGCACACCGGCGCCGAGTACACCCCGCTCAAGCAGTTCGACAGGGGCACGACCAAGTTCTACGTATACGACTCGCTGCTGTCCGAGTTCGCCGCCATGGGGTTCGAGTACGGCTACTCGGTGGCACGACCCAGCGCGCTGGTGTGCTGGGAGGCCCAATTCGGCGACTTCACCAACGGCGCCCAGTCGATCATCGACGAGTTCATCAGCTCGGGTGAGCAGAAGTGGGGCCAGCAGTCGAGCGTGGTGCTGCTGCTGCCCCACGGGTATGAGGGCCAGGGCCCGGATCACTCGTCGGCCAAGATCGAGCGATTTCTCGCGCTGTGCGCTCAGGACAACATGACCGTCGCGCAGCCGTCCACCCCCGCGAACTACTTCCATTTGCTGCGCTGGCAGGCAATGAGCGATCGCTGCAAGCCGCTGGTTGTGTTTACCCCGAAGTCAATGCTGCGGCTGAAGGCAGCGGTGTCGGCGGTCGACGATTTCACGTCAGGCTCGTTCCGCCCGCTCATCGGCGATCCCACGGACCCGGGACCCGCGCACGTGCGCCGCGTCCTGCTGTGCTCCGGCAAGGTCTTCTATGACCTAGCCGCCCATCGCGCGGCACAGGGCGATCAGGCGACCGCTGTGTTGCGGGTCGAACGGCTCTACCCGCTGCCTATCGCGGAGCTGGACGCGGTCCTTGGCAGCTACCCGGCGGCCCGCGAACTCGTCTGGGTTCAGGAAGAGCCCGCCAACATGGGTGCCTGGCCAAGCGTCGCGCTGAAGCTCACCGCCCGTCTTGGCCGACCGGTCACCAGGGTGTCGCGCCCGGCAAGTTCGGCCCCGGCGGTTGGATCGGCGAAGATGCACGCCGCTGAGCAACGGGCGGTGATCGAGACGGCGTTCACGCCCGGAGCGGGCGCGGCGGTCTGAAGACGTGTGCTGTACAATCGAGATACATCTTGACTGCGAGCAGACGCGATATATCGCATTAATGCGATCCCGCGTCTTCCCATGGCCCTCGCGGCCGCGGTTGAAAGGAGCCCGCGATGGCACGGTGGACCATCGACACGCCTACCAGCCTGACGTTTGACGGCGTCGTGGCACTGCGGATCCGCCTCATCTCGGGCTCGGTCGCTGTCCTTGCCGCACAGGACAGACCGCGACTGGACGTCGAATCGGTGTCCGGCCAGCCGCTGCTCGTGGTCCATGACGCCGGGATCCTGACCATCACGTATGAGGACATGACCTGGGATGGCGTGCTGGGCTGGCTGCGCCCGCAGCGCCACTCCGCAAGCATCGCGGTCACCGTGCCCAAGGACTGCCCCACTCAGCTAAGCATTGTCAATGCCGCCGCGGTGGTGTCGGGCATGTCCGCGCGGACGTCGGTCAAGAGCGTGTCGGGCGGCATCACGATGGACGGCGTGACCGGCGTCGTGGATGCCACCACGGTGTCTGGTTACCTGGAAGCGCAAGACGTGCATGGCGAGGTCGCGTTCAAGAGCGTCTCCGGTGACCTGACGATCGCCGGGGGGTCACTCGAGCGACTGGACGCCAAGACAATCAACGGCCGGATCACCACCGACGTCGACCTCGCTCCGGCTGGCGCCGTGCAGGCCGCATCGGTTTCCGGCGACGTGGCGATGCGGCTGCCTGGCGCGATAAGCGCGCAGGTCGAGCTCCGTTCGGGTTCCGGGCGCATCGAGACCGCGTTCGACGGCCTGGCCAGCGGTCGCAAGCCCGGCACAACCAGCGTGGCAGGAACACTCGGAACGGGCGACGGTCGGCTGTCGGTGAGCACGATGTCTGGCTCCGTCACCCTGCTGCGGCGAACCCCGCCCGCGGGCCAGGACATGTCCCGCGTGGGCACAGAGGAGGCACGATGAGCCCAGTGTTCGGACACGGGCGGCTGCGGCTGTATTTGCTGAAGCTTCTCGATGAGGCGCCGAGGCACGGCTACGAGGTGATAAGGCTCCTGCAGGACCGGTTCATGGGCGTCTATGCGCCGTCGCCAGGGACCATCTATCCACGCCTCGCACGCCTTGAGGAAGAAGGCCTTCTTACCCATGACGAGAAAGAGGGCCGCAAGATCTACCGGATCACCGACAAGGGCCGCGAAGAGATCAACCGTCGCCTCGACGAGCTCAACGACCTGGAACGGGAGATCACCGAGTCGGTTAGCGGCATCGCCCGCGAGGTCAAGGAGGACGTGCGCGAGACGGTGCGCAACCTGCGCGAGGAACTGACCTGGGCAACGCGAGAGATGCACAGCCAGCCGCGGCCCTCGGCGCACGAGCAAGCCCGCGAGGCGCGCGAGCAGGCGCGCGAGCACGCGCGGCGACTGCGCGAAGAGATCCGCGGCGCCCGTGACCAAACGGGTGAGCGAGACCGGGACCAAACCCGTGAGCGTGGCAGGCAGCGCGATGATGAGGCCGCCGCGGACCGCGAGTGGGGCGAGTGGGCCGGATGGCGAGAATGGGCCCGCTGGACCGAGTGGCCGGGCCGTCGGCGGCGGCCCGGCCGTGACCGCGGCGATCAAGGCCGCGAGGGCCGAGACTTCGAGACGGTGGCGAAGGAGTTCGCGAGCGAGGTACGGTCGGCGATCCGGCAGGCCGGGGCGCTCGGCGAGGGCGCGATGGAGGAGTTGCGGCTCATACTCGAGGATTCGCTCGAGCGAATCCGCAGCGAGGTCTTCGGCCCGGTCAAGACGCGGCCCGGCACCGCCCGAGCCGCTGACGAAGGCGGATCATCTGAGACCACTGAGGCACCTGAGCCTGCCCATGCTGCAAAGCCTGCCGAGGCTGGTGAAGCTGGCGGGCCAGTAGATTCCGCTGAGCCTGGTGAGCTTGGTGAGGCCGGTAAGCCCGGTGAGCGCGCTGAGCCCGAGGCGAGCAGTGACGCCGAAGCCGGCGTTTCAAATTAGCGAGCCGAGGCGGCCGTCGTGGCTGCAGCGGCCGTCGTGGCCGCCCCCGGCGCTCTCTCGTTGGTTGAGGAAGGCCGGCGTGGGCTACAGGGTAAAGACGATTTTCCCGAAGAGATCGCCCTCGAGCATCGCGGCGAAACCTTCGCGCGCCCGATCCAGCGGCAGTTCGGTGTCGATCAGCGGGCGCACCCCGGTCTGCTCACAAAACCGCAGCAACCGGCCGAACTGATCGCGGGTCCCCATCGTGGACCCGACGACAGAAAGCTGGAGGAAGAACACCCGGGTCAGATCGGCCGGCGGCACGGCGCCGCTCGTCGCGCCGGAGATCACGACGCGGCCGCCTGGCCGCAGCGACTTCAATGAGTGCGCCCAGGTGGCCTGGCCAACCGTCTCCATGACGGCGTCTACCCGCTCCGGAAGCCGCGCGCCGGGAGGGAACGCCTGCTCGGCGCCAAGGCCGAGCGCGCGCTCCCGTTTGGCCTCACTGCGGCTCGTGGCCCACACACGAAAGCCGGCGGCCTTGCCGAGCATGATCAGGGCCGTCGCCACGCCACCGCCGGCCCCCTGGACGAGCACGGTCGCGCCCGGCTGCACCCCCGCCCTGCCGAACAGCATCCGGTAGGCGGTCAGGTACGCGGTCGGCAGGCACGCCGCCTCGGAGAACGACAGGCATGCGGGCTTGGCGAGCAGGTTGCGCCGCGGCACCACCACGCGGTCGGCGAACGTGCCGTCGTGGCGCTCGGAGAGCAGCGAGCGGCCCGGGTCCAGGGTCTCGTCACCACCGCCGGCCGCGGCATCGCCGATGACCGTGTGCACGACGACATCATTGCCATCCTCGTCCACGCCTGCCGCGTCGCAGCCGAGCACGATCGGCAGTTGGTCCGCGCGGATTCCGACCCCGCGCAGCGTCCACACGTCGTGATGGTTGAGCGAGGTCGCTTTGACCGTGACGGTGGTCCACCCCTGCGGTGGCGACGGTTCTGTGCGCTCGCCAAGCGCCAGACCGCTCAGCGGGTCCTCGGGGTCAATGCGCGCGGCCGTAACAGCGAACATGTTCATGGACCTTAACGGCTGCGCCCCCTGGCGCCGCCCCCCGGGCCGGCCGCTCAATCCACTGGGTGACGCCACCGCGGCCCAGGAGACCGCGCGCAGCCTTCGCCGGTAGTGTGCTGGCCCGGGGGACGACCCACGGAACCCCGCGTGCGTGGGGTCAGCAGCGGGCGACGCCATCCACGCGCGCCTGGGCTGCGACTGCCGCGGCCACGGCCGGAGCCACCCGTTGGTCGAACGGGCCCGGGATCACGCAGTCATCGGCAAGCTCGTCGGCGACCAGGGAAGCGATCGCATCGGCGGCGGCGAGCTTCATCCCCTCGGTGATGTCGGTCGCACGCACGTCGAGCGCACCGCGGAACACGCCAGGGAAGGCGAGCACGTTATTGATCTGGTTCGGGAAGTCGCTGCGCCCGGTGGCGACCACCCGCGCGTACCGCCGCGCGATCACGGGGCTGACCTCGGGCTCCGGGTTGGAGAGTGCGAACACGATCGCGTCGGGGTTCATTGAGGCGATCGCGGTCTCCGGCACCGTCCCGCAGGACAGGCCGATGAACAGATCCGCACCGCGCAGCGCCTCCTCGGTCGACCCCGTCAGCCTGGCGGCGTTGGTGTCGCGCGCGAGAGCCGCCTTGACCGGGTTGAGCCCATCCCTGCCCTGGTAGATGAGTCCTTTGCTATCCGAAACCGCGATGTCACCGATCCCGGCGGACAGCAGGATTCTGGTCACGGCCACGCCCGACGCGCCGGCGCCCGCCACCACCGCTCTGATGTCACTCAGTCGCCTGCCAGTGAGCTTCGCCGCGCCGCGCAGCGCGGCGAGCACGACAATCGCGGTTCCGTGCTGGTCGTCGTGAAACACCGGGATGTCAAGCAGGTCGCGCAGCCGCGCTTCGACCTCGAAGCAGCGCGGCGCGCTGATGTCCTCGAGGTTGATGCCGCCGAACGAGGGCGCGAGCCTCGCCACGGTCTCGACGAGCTCATCCACTTCGGTGCAGGCCAGGCAGATCGGCACCGCGTCCACCCCGGCGAACTGTTTGAACAACAGCGCCTTGCCCTCCATGACCGGCATGGCGGCGGATGGGCCTATGTCGCCGAGGCCAAGCACGGCAGACCCGTCGGACACGACCGCCACCGCGCCGCCTACCCAGGTGAAGTGATGCGCGAGCGCGTCGTCATCGGCGATGGCCGCGCACACCCGCGCGACCCCGGGCGTATAGGCAAGGGACAGATCGGAGGCGTTGCGGACCGAGATGGTCGGGCGCATCTCGATCTTTCCCGTTCTGTGCAGCGCGAATACTGGGTCCATTTGGTGATCGTGTTGCATCTGAATCGGCTCTACAGCCACGGAGACCCCTGTCGTTACAGCGGAGACTGGCATTGACGCCGCATACCGCCACCGGATCGGTGGTACGCGTCCGCGTGCCCGGCGGTTACGGTCGTCTCTCGACGTACGGGGGTCACCCGTTCGACGATTGTCTCATAGTCGGCCGCGGCCATCCGGGCCAGGTCGAGACCTGATCCACGTCCGGTCAAGACCCAGTGAAGCCCTGGCCCAGACTCGCTCGAATGCCGGGCTGCGCGGGCAGCTGTCGCGCCGACGCGGTGCCGGTCAGTGCCAGCAGAGGGGAACGGCTTGTACCCGCGTTTCCGGTTCGGCGGCTGACCCGTTGTGTAATACTCAATGGCGGGCTACAGCTCTTACCCCTCTCGTACGGAAACCCCCGCAGGTAAGGACCGTAAGTGGATCTCACCTCTTACGCCGAACTGGCAGTGCGGCTGGTGAACACGACCGATCCGGCCGACCCGGCCCGAGACAACCTGCGCGATCTGGATGCGCTGCGGGCGCTCGTGGCCGACCGCGCGCACCTGAACTTGCGCGTGACCAGGAATGACCTGGACGCGCTGCGTCAGCTTCGCGCGGAGCTGCGCAAGGCCTTCTCCGCCGCGGCGGCCGACGACGGTGGCGAGGCCGTCGAGACGCTCAACGCGTTGCTCATCCAGCATCCGATCCACCCGCAGATATCTGGCCATGACGGCCAGCGTTGGCATCTCCACCTGACGGAAAGCGGATCGGTCTCGGACAAGTACGCGGCTGGCGCGGTCATGGGGCTCGCGGTGCTCGCCACCGAGGTCGGCATCGACCGGCTCGGGCTCTGCCAGGCGACCGCGTGCAACGCCGCGTTCCTTGACACCAGCACCAACAGGTCCCGGCGCTACTGCTCCGAGCGGTGCGCGAGCCGGTCCAACGTCGCGGCATATCGAGCGAGAAAGCAGCGCGGCGAAGACAACGGCCCTGCCACGGTCGGGCCAAGCAGGAGCAGCCGCACAGCGCATTGACGTCCCGCTTGACTGAGGTGGCACCGGTGGCCGTCTGCAAAACTGCGTTATAGAAACGACGCCAAGTGACTACTTCTCATACATGGCGCGTGTCCCTACGATGATCCCACTCGGCACACACCAGAGGCTTACACGTTCCGCGCGGGGGGTCGCCCAGCCGGGTGGCTAGCGCACGGAGACGGACCCGAAAGAAGGTTCGGAAATGGCAACTGAGTCTGTTGCTGTTGTTACCAGGCCCGCAGATGTCGGCCTCAAGCGAGAGATGGGGTTCATCGGCGCTACCTGGGCGTCGGAGACCTCGATCATCGGCTCCGGCTGGCTGTTCGGGGCATGGCTGGCTGCTGCAGCGGCCGGGACCGCTGCCCTGCTGGGATGGGTCATCGGCGGAGTCGCGGTCATGATCCTGGCGCTCGTCCACGCCGAGCTGGGCGCCATGTACCCGGTGGCCGGCGGCACCGCGCGGTTCCCGCACTTCGCGTTCGGCAGCGTGGCCGGAATCTCGTTCGGCTTCTTCTCATATGTGCAGGCGGTCACGGTGGCACCGATCGAGTGCTTCGCGGCGCTGCAATACATCTCCTACTACTGGCATGGCGTATTCAACGCGGACACGGGTGTCACGACGGGGTACGGCATCCTAATTTCCATCCTCCTGATGGCGCTCTTCACCGTGGTCAACTTCCTGGCCATGCGCCTGTTCGCCCGCGTCAACAACGTCGTCACATGGTGGAAGGTCGCGATCCCTGTGGTCGCCATCATCGCGCTGCTCACCCAGTTCCGCGGCAGCAACTTCGGCTCGCACGGCGGGTTCATGCCGTATGGCATCAAGAGCCTGTTCGCCGCGATTCCGTCGGCGGGCATCATCTTCGCCTACCTCGGCTTCGAGCAGGCCGACCAACTGGCGGGCGAGATCAAGAACCCGCAGAAGAACCTGCCGCGGGCGATTATCACCGCCATCCTGCTGGGGACCGTGATCTACGTGATGCTGCAGGTCGTGTTCATCGGCGCGCTGCGGCCGGGCGACCTCACGCACGGCTTTGCCGGTCTGGCCGACAATGCGCACCTTCAATCCGGGCCGCTCGCCTTCCTGGCTGGCGCGGTAGCGCTCGGCTGGCTGGCCACCCTCCTGCGGGTCGACGCGGTCATCTCCCCGTCCGGCACCGGCCTGATGTACCTGACCTCGGGGTCGCGGGTCGGCTACGGCCTGGCAAGGAACCGGTACTTCCCGCAGATCTTCTCCAGGGTCGACAGCCGGGGCGTGCCCTGGGCCAGCCTGCTCTTCGCGTTCGTGCTCGGCCTGGTCTTCCTGCTGCCGTTCCCGAGCTGGAAGGCGCTTGTCGGGCTGGTCACCTCGGCCAGCGTGCTGATGTACGCGGGCGCGCCGCTGTCGCTGGGCGCGTTCCGCAGGCAGGTGCCGGAAGCGAGCCGGCCCTACCGCCTGCCTGTCGCTTCATTCCTCTCCCCGATCGCGTTCATCGTCGCGAACATGCTCATCTACTGGTCGGGCCTCGAGGTGATCTGGAAGCTCGGTGTCGTGCTCGTGATCGGCTACACGCTGATCGGCGTCTCCATGGCCTTCGACAAGGAGCGGCCGCCGCTGGACTGGAGGTCTGCGTCATGGCTGCCGGCCTACCTGGTCGGCATGGGCATCATCTCCTGGCTGGGCCAGTACAGCGGCGGTGCGGAGGCGGCGCCGGTCAACACCAACACCATCCCGTTCTGGTGGGACATGGCGGTTGTCGCCGTGTTCAGCCTGGTCGTCTACTTCTGGGCGATGGCCGTGCGGCTGCCCAACGAGGAGATGCAGGAACTGGTCGCGCGGCAGGGTGAGCAGCCGGCAGATTCAACTGCGGCCGGCTGATCCGGGGCGATCCCGCAACGCGCGTAGCCGAGGAATGCGCCAGGGCCGTACGGCCCAGCCGGAGGCCCCCGTCCCACGGTGGGACGGGGGCCTCCGGGCGTTCAGGAAGCGGCTCGCCGACCGCGCCGGTAACGCAGCAGCACCCGGCCCTCGATGAGTTCGGTGGGCACAGCGCCGAATGCCCGGCTATCCACCGCTGCGCCGTCGTCGTTTTCCGATTCCAGCCACCAGCCATCGGCTGTGCGGCGCGCGGCACGCTTCACGATGAGCATGGTGGCCCGCTTCGGATGGCGCGCCACCACAAGCTGGCCCGCCCGGACGCGCTTGGTTCTCCGCACGAAGAGCCAATCGCCGGGGCGCAACGCCGGCTCCATGGAGCGCTCGGCAACAGCGACCCGGCAGAACGGCCAGCGCATGCTTCCTCCCCGGCCGACGGGGCCCCCGGCGGGTGCTGAATGCTGCATTCTGCACACGATAGGGTGCGCGATGCCGCGGTCGGCACCCACGTGGGCGGCGATCGCCGACGTCAGGCGGCCCATATCCCCTTATCAGGTTCCGCCCGAGGCAACGGGGTAAGGTCAGGCTTCGGGACCCATGCCCCCTACACAACCCGATTGGCCAACACACACCGATGACCGAGGCACGACCCGCCGAAACAAGTCACGAGGAAGGGAATCGATGAGGCTGTTCACACGTCTCCTCGAGCCGAAGGCGACCGCGTACGCGCACTGCGACCTGCCATGCGGGATTTACGACCCCGCGCAGGCACGGATCGAGGCCGAGTCCGTCAAGGCGATCTGCGAGAAGTACCAGCAAAACACCGACCCAGAGTTCCGCACGCGCGCCATAGCGATCAAGGAAGAGCGCTCGGACCTGGTCAAGCATCACCTGTGGGTCTTGTGGACCGACTACTTCAAGCCGCCACACTTCGAGAAGTACCCGCAGCTGCACGTGCTGTTCAACGAGGCGACAAAGCTCGCCGGCGCGGCAGGCACCAAGGGCGGCACCGACGTGGCCAAGGCCGAGGAGCTGCTCGCCAAGGTCGACGAGATTTCAAAGATCTTCTGGGAGACCAAGGGCTGACACCCCCGGTCGCGCGGCCCGCAAACCCGCCTCCACCGCCCGCGTTGCGGATCCGCCGCCCGAATGCCGCCGCCCGAACCGGCCGTGAGCCGTCCGGGCGGCGGCATTTTCTGGTCGCGGTGCCAGCAACTGGCCGCCACCGGCCGAGGAATATGCGCCCGCTTCGCCACCCAGCTGTGGTATTTGCCCAGGTAAAGGGCTGTGACCGAGGCCATAGGATGGGTCGCGCAGACATTGCAGAGCGCGGCGGATCTACCAAGTCCCGAACCGGCGGTAGGTTTCAAGCAGAACACCGCGCCTGTGAGCATGCCCGAGGAGGGTCGTGACAGAAAGAACCGCCGCCCCGCTGGCATCGGCATCAGCATCGAGCGGCGCCGCTGACCCGCCAACCGACGACCGAACGCCGAAGGACGTCGTCACCGTCCGCATGCCCGCCGAGAGCGCGTACCTGTCGGTGCTGCGCACCGCGACCGCGGGCCTCGCCGCGCGGCTCGATTTCACTCTCGATGAGATAGAAGACCTGCGTATCGCGGTCGACGAAGCGTGCGCCATGCTGCTTCCCCAGGCCCTGCCTGGCACCAACCTCGAGTGTGCGTTCCAGCTTGGCGGACACGCCATGTCGGTCGCGGTCGCTGTGCAGGCGGCGAACGCCCGCCCACCATCGCGCGACACGTTCGCCTGGACCGTGCTCAATGCCCTGGCTGGGGAGGTCGATGCCTACGTGGGCGCCGATGAGAAGGTCACCATCATTTTGCAGAAGAGCCGCGACACCTCGCGGGACAGGTAAGGGCACGAGAGCTGCGACGTGACTGCCAAGATCGAGCATGCGGTCCCTGACCGGGTGCGTGCGCGCGAGTTGTTCGAACGGCTCGCCACGCTGACACCCGACGATCCCGCACGCCAGCGGATACGCGGCGACCTGGTCGAACTGCACCTGCCGCTCGTCGAGTACCTGGCCCGCCGGTTTCGCAACCGTGGCGAATGGCTGGACGATCTCACTCAGGTCGCCACGATCGGGCTCATCAAGTCAATCGATCGATTCGACCTCGACCGCGGCGTCGAGTTCTCCACCTACGCCACCCCGACCATTGTCGGTGAGATCAAGCGGCACTTCCGCGACAAAGGGTGGGCGGTCCGGGTACCCCGGCGCCTACAGGAGCTGAAGCTGTCACTCACCAAGGCCATCAGCGATCTGGCCCAGCGCGAGGGTCGCGCGCCAACGGTGAGCGAACTCGCGGCCCACCTGCAGATGAGCGAAGAGGACGTGCTCGAAGGGCTGGAGTCGGCGAATGCCTACTCGACCGTTTCGCTCGACGCGCCGGATTCGGGCGACGAGGACGCTCCCGCGGTCGCGGACTCGTTGGGGATCATGGATGACGCGCTCGAAGGCGTGGAGTACCGTGAGTCGCTCAAGCCGCTGCTCGAACGCCTGCCGCCGCGGGAGAAAAGGATCCTGCTGCTGCGTTTCTTCGGCAACATGACCCAGTCGCAGATCGCGGCCGAACTCGGCATCTCCCAGATGCACGTCTCCCGGCTGCTCGCCCGCACGCTGGCGCAACTGCGCGACGGGCTGACCGCGGAAGAGTAAAGAAGGCACGCCCCGGCGCCGCTGCGGGCCGCTGGGCCCGGCACGCCATAACTCGGCATCCCATTCATTATCCTTAACGGCTGCCGCGGCGCGGCGTGCGGTCACCGGGCTTGCCGACCAAGGCTCGGAGGGTCGGGGGGGCCAGCAGACACGCCAAGCCAGCGACCGCAAGCAGGATCAGCGGAACCCCCCAGTCAAATCGGTGTGCTTCGAGCAGGTAGATCGCCACAATTCCGACAAACAACTGGGTGAGCACCGCCGGAGTTCGGCTCCAGCGGCGCATCCGGGCGAGGCCAGCGGCGACCGCGGCGAGCGCCAGCGCGGTGCCCAGGCCGATGAGGGTGAGCGCCACTCCGCTGCTGACCTGGTAGGAGCGGCCCGAGGCGGTGTCGACCGCAGTGATCACCGTCGCAACGAGCACGCCGAGTGATTGCGCCGCCTGAACGGCCGCGGCGGCGAGCAAGGTCACCGGGCGTTCTCGCATATCCGCATTCCTTCCCGCCGCTGGTCTCCGGCCGGTGGTGTCCCGCGGCCGGTGGTGTCCCGCGGCCGGTGGTGTCCCGCGGCCGGTGGTGGCCCGCAGGTTGGTGGTGGCCGCGGCCGGTGGTGTCCCGCGGCCGGTGGTGACCCGCAGGTTGGTGGTGGCCGCGGCCGGTGGCGGCCCGCTGGCCGTTCACGCCCCACGGGCCGCGAACGGCCCGCGGGCCGTTCGCGGCCCGCAGACCATTACCCTAGGCGCGTGCGAGCGCTGCTGATCGTCAATCCCCACGCGACATCCACGACCGGCGCCCGCCGGGATGTCATCCTGTCGGCCCTGGCATCGTCGGTCCAGCTTGACGTCGAGCACACGCGCTACCGCGGCCATGCCGCCGAACTCGCCGACGAGGCGGTGGCAAAGGGCTGCGAGATGGTGTTCACCCTCGGTGGCGACGGAACGATCAACGAGGTGGTGAACGGCCTGCTGCGCGCGGGCAGAACGGGCGCCGCACTCGACCGTGGCGCCGACCCGCGCGCTCCCGGCCGGCGTGCTCCCGGCCCGCGCGCACCCGGCACCCGCGCCGCCGGGGATCTTCCAGCCCTGGTTCCGCTGCCGGGCGGTCTGTCCAATGTGTTCGTCCGGGCGCTCGGGATTCCGCAGGATCCGATCGATGCCACCGGCGTCATCATCGAGGCGATAAGGGCAGGACGTGAGCGGCGTATCGGCCTCGGCCTCGCCGGGGACCGGTACTTCACCTTCAGCGGCGGGCTCGGCCTTGACGCCGAGGTCGTGCGTGCTGTGGAAGGCCATCGCGCGGGCGGCAGGCCCGCGTCTCCCGCGCTTTACGTCTGGGCCGCCGTGCGCCGCTTCTATGGTGTGACCAACCGCCGCGAGCCCGCGCTGACCCTGGAGCGCGACGGCCACGCGCCGATCGGCCCGCTGTTCATCGGCATCGTGTCCAATACGTCGCCCTGGACCTACCTGGGCAATCGCCCGGTCAACCCGAGCCCTCGCGCTCATTTCCGCACCGGGCTCGACGTATTCGCGCTGCGGCGGATGCGCACGTTCGGCACGCTCAACGCGGTGCGCCAGATGCTGAGCCGCCGTGACCAGCCGCCGTCCGGGCGGCATGTGGTGAGCCTGCACGACCAAGCAGAGATCACCCTGCGCTCGACGCGGCCCATCGCGCATCAGGTCGACGGAGAATACGTCGGGGAACGTGAATGCGTGACATTTCGATCCATACCCGAGGCATTGCGGGTGGTGGCCTAGCCTCGCCATTTCCCGTTCACGACGAGATCATCACGAGGCCGGCGTCTTCATCGGCCCTGCGTGCTGACCGGGGCGTTGTTCCCACCTCGCGTCTCATTTTCTGAGACGGTTTGTACCAGATTGTTGGTCAACATCATGTGCGCGGGCGCACGCGCGGCGCGCTGTGACCTATCTGACATGGAAATCTGAAGGAACCTTTGCGGAAATCGCTTGCGCTTGATCATAAGCCTTTGAGAGGCTCGATATCGATGCAAGGCACGGGGCATCACTGTCGCGCCGCCACGCACGTACGCTGAGCGGTAGTTGCGGACACGGGTCGCGCCGTTGCTCACGTGACAGTTAGCGGTTGCGCTTTTGCTCGTCGCATAAGCTCTGCGGAGGGCTAGGGCGCGCTTGACTGAGCCTTGCCTCGTGAAACTATTCACAAGCATCCAAACCGCCCGAGGAGCCACTGGCGGCTCACCTGTCAGATTCGAGGAGTAGACCGCATGGACTGGCGCCACCACGCCGCCTGCCGTGACGTGGATCCTGAGCTGTTCTTTCCGATCGGGAACACGGGCCCCGCCCTCCTGCAGATAGAAGAGGCCAAGCAGGTGTGCAGGCGTTGCCCGGTTTGCCCGGCCTGCCTGCGATGGGCGCTCGAGAGCGGCCAGGACGCCGGCGTATGGGGCGGCACCAGCGAGGAAGAACGACGCGCGCTCAAGCGGCGCGCCGCATACGCGCAGGCATCCCGCGCGCACGTGTGAGCCTGCGCAGCAACGACGAGCACTCGCCCCGGCCGCGCGCCGCGCAGCGCGAAGGCGCAATGAACGTGCCGCCGAGCACATGAGGCGCTCGGTGGCACACTCGCGTCGCAGGCCCTTCGATTACGCAGAACTCGACAAGCGACCCCCTCGCGGCGCGCGGTCAGCGCGCCGCGCCAGTGCCCTGCGGCGCCGCTGATGAGACACCCGGCCAGCTAGCGCCCCCATCAACCGGATCAGCGGGCATCTCCACCGGCAGATCGACCACCACCTCGGTCCCCCCGCCGGGCCTGCGCAGGAACTCAAGCCGCCCGCCGAGCTCGCCAACGACGAGCGTGCGCACGATCTGCAGGCCGAGGCTGGACGAAAGATCGAGATCGAATCCCTCGGGGAGCCCCACGCCGTTGTCCGCGATCGCCACGCTCAGCCGGTGCGACCCGCGGCGCGCGGTCACCTCGATGATCCCCGAACGCTGCCTGAGCCCGTGTTGCAGTGCGTTTTGCAGCAGTTCGGTGAGCACCATCGCGAGCGGCGTGGCGACCGAGGCGGGCAGCGCGCCGAACTGGCCGGTCAGACGGGGCGCGACCCGCGTCTCTGGGGCGGCGACCTCGGCAGCCATCATCGCGACGCGCCCGGCGATGTCGTCGAAGTCGATGACCTCGTTCGGGGTGTGGGACAGCGTCTCGTGCACGATCGCGATCGAACCCACCCGGCGCACCGCTTCCTCCAGGGCAGCACGGCCCTCCGCCACCTGGATCCTGCGCGCCTGTAGCCGCAGCAGCGCGGCGACGGTTTGCAGGTTGTTCTTCACCCGATGGTGGATCTCGCGGATGGTGGCATCCTTGGTCAGCAGCTCGCGTTCCCTTCGGCGCAGCTCGGTCACGTCGCGGACAAGCACCAGCGCTCCGGTCCGGCGGGCATCCACGGCCAGCGGGATCGCGCGCAACTGCACAACCGAGCCGTTCCCCTCTACCTCGGTCTCGCGCGGCAAGCGGCCGCCCGCCACGGCGACGAGCGACTCGTCAACCGCGTCACCGGGGACACACAGGGCCGCCGTCGCCGGGCCGAGCTCGGCGCCGACCAGATCCGCCGAGAGGCCGAGCCTTCGGTAAGCCGACAATGCGTTGGGGCTGGCGTAGGAGACTCTGCCGCCGCCGTCGAGGCGCAGCAGACCGTCGCCCACCCGTGGGGAGCGAACCAGCGTTGGCTGCTCACCTGGAAAGGGGAACCGCCCCTCCGCGACCATCTGCGCGAGATCGTCCGCGCTTTGCAGGTACGTCAGTTCCAAGCGGCTCGGGGTGCGCGCCGAACTGAGGTTCGTGCTCCGCTGGACCACCGCGATGATCCTGCCATCCCTGCGCACTGGAATGGTCTCCTCCCGGACCGGCACCCCATTGGTCCAGTCGGGGTCACCCTCGCGGCAGATCCTGCCCTCGTGCCTGGCGGTGTCGAGCAGCGGTCGCCCGCCGGGCGGCACGACCACGCCCACGACGTCATCGTGAAACGCGGTGGGACCGGTGGTCGGCCGCATCTGGGCCACAGCGACCCAGCCGTCATGATCGCGCAGGCCCGCCCAGAGGACGAGATCAGCGAACGAGAGGTCAGCAAGCAGCTGCCAGTCGGACACCAGGGCATGAAGCCACTCAATGTCGGCATCACCAAGCGATGTGTAGCCGCGGACGAGGTCGGTCAAGGTGGGCACGTCAGAAGGCTACTTCGCGGTGGCAACCCAAACCGCCTGTGATCACGCCCGGCCCGCCGCTCGTCAACGGGCCCTCAGCTCGCGGGATGACCATCGGCGGATTGCTTGGCACCCGCATAGTGAGATCCATCGCGCGACCCCGGCACGAGGCCCGATGTCGCAGGCTGGAAAGATGCGCACATGACCGGGGACGGTGCGCTCGCGCCACGTACGAGCGACCCGATCGCACGGCTGCGCAACGCCGCCGCGGCCCGCTCCGCCGCGGGCCTGCGCCGAACCCTGAACCCGCGCAGCGCCGACCATGACGGTCTGCTCGACCTTGCGTCGAACGACTACCTCGGCCTGAGCAGGCATCCGAGGCTGATCGAAGCAGCGGTCGACGCCGCGCGCACCTGGGGGGCGGGCGCCACCGGATCACGGCTGGTGACCGGCACGACCGCGCTGCACTCCGCGCTGGAGACCGCGCTCGCCGACTTCGCGGGCTCGTCCGCCGCGCTTGTCTTCTCCTCTGGCTACCTCGCCAACCTCGCGGCGATCACCTCGCTCGTCGCCGCTCTGCAGACCAGACCCGCCGACACCGCCCGGCCATCCGGCGCGAGCGTGCTCGTCGTGTCGGACGCGGCCAATCACGCCTCACTGATTGACGCCTGCAGGCTCTCCCGCGCCCGCGTCGCCGTCACCCCGCACGCGGACGTCGCGGCCGCCCGCGAGGCTCTCGCGGGCAGGCGCGAGGAAGCGGCGATCATGGTCACCGACGCGGTCTTCTCTGTGGCTGGTGATCTGGCGCCGATCTCCGACCTGCACCGGGTGGCGCGATCCCATGGCGCTCTGCTGTTGGTTGACGAGGCCCATTCGTTCGGTGTGGTCGGCCCCGGCGGCCGGGGCGGCGTCTACGCGGCCGGCCTCGCCGCGGCGCCCGACGTGGTGCGGACCGTGACGCTGTCGAAGTCGATCGCCGGGCAGGGCGGCGCCGTGCTCGGGGCACCGGAAGTGATCCAAACTGTGATCGACACCGGCCGGTCCTTCATCTTCGACACCGGGCTCGCCCCGGCCAGCGTTGGGGCGGCACTTGCCGCGCTCGAGGTGCTCAAAGGGTCGCCGGAGCTTGCCTGCGCGGCGCGGGAGCGCGCACGTGACCTGGCGTGCATCGCCGCCGGGCGCGGCTTGCGCGCGCCCCGGCCGGACGCGGCGGTGATCTCGGTGCTCATTGGCGCGCCCGAGGCTGCCCTGAACGCGCGCAGGGTATGCGCGGCGCACGGGGTCCACGTCGCGTGCTTTCGGCCGCCGTCGGTTCCCGCTGGGCGCTCGTGCTTGCGACTGGCGGCGCGGCCTAACCTGACCCATGCTGATCTCAAGACGGTTGGCCGGGCGTTCGCAGCGGTCCGCGCCCAAGCGCCGCAGGAATTAGCGCGCCCATAGGGAGGGAACCGACCGTGACAGCTCGACCGATGCGATCGGCCGCCGACACCGAGCTACACAGTCCACCACGACAAGACGGGGCAGTGGTCGGCGGCGCCGCGCCCGATCCCCGTATCCCGAAGTACTACACGGTCAAGCGGCAGCTACTTGATTTGACCGTGACGATGCCGGCTGGCAGCCCAGTTCCGCCCGAACGCGAACTCGCCCAGCGCTACGGGACGTCACGAACGACGGTCCGCCAGGCGCTCGCCGAGCTTGTCGTGGAGGGCCGCCTGCTGCGCATGCAGGGCAAGGGCACATTCGTGGCGAAGCCGAAGGTGGCGCAGGTTCTCGAGCTGGCAAGCTACACCGAGGGCATGCGCGCGCACGGGCTCAATCCGCGGACTCAGATCCTCGACATCGGCTACGTGACCGCCGACGAGAAGCTGGCCCGCCTGCTCGGCATCCGGCCCGGCGGCCGGGCGCTGCGCATCCACCGGCTCCGGCTCGCCGACGGCGAGCCCATGTCTATCGACACCTCTCATCTGCCGGCGCGCAGGTTTCCCGGACTGCGCAAGGAGTTGCAGCGGCACTCGTCCCTTTACGAGACGTTGGCCGAGGTTTACCGGGTCGAGCCCGCTGAGGGTGAGGAGACGATCGAGACGGTGCTCGCCGGGCCGCACGACGCGCGGCTGCTCTGCGTCGACGTGGGGCTGCCGTTGCTGCTGTTGTCCAGGCACGCCTTCGACGGGGAAGGCAAGCCGCTGGAATGGGCGCAGTCCTGGTATCGCGGCGACCGGTACAAGTTCGTGACGCGCCTGCGGCGATGAGCGCGGAACGTGCCCCAACCGGCACGCTCGTGGTCAGCGGCACGGGAACCGGCGTTGGCAAGACCGTCGTCACCGCGGCTGTGGCGGCCCTTGCGGCCGCGCGCGGCGCGAACGTGGCGGTCGTCAAGCCGGCGCAAACGGGGGCGCGGCGCGGTGAGCCTGGCGATCTCGACCAGATTCGCCGGCTGGCCCGCGTGACCGACCTGCACGAGTTCACCCGCTTTCCTGCCGCGCTGTCACCCGAGGCAGCGGCCCGGGTCAGCGGCCTCGCGCCGGCGGATCTTGGCGAAGCGGCGGACCGGGTGGCCAAGCTCCGCGCCGACAGGGACCTGGTGCTCGTCGAGGGCGCGGGCGGGCTCGCCGTACGCTACGACGCGCAGGGGACCACGATCGCCGACCTCGCCACAATGCTGCAGGCGCCCGTTCTCCTGGTAACTGCCGCCGGGCTCGGCACCCTCAACCACACCGCGCTCAGCCTGGAGGTCCTTTCGGCTCGCGGGCTCACCTGCGCAGGCGTGGTCGTCGGCGCCTGGCCGCGCGAACCGGATCTCGCGATCCGCTGTAACCTCACTGACCTGCGGATACTTGCCCGAAGGCGGCTGGAGGGCGCGGTGGCGGCCGGTGCGGGTGGGCTGACCCCCGCCCGTTTTCTCGACGCGGCTCGAGCGGGGCTCGGCCCAGACCTCGGCGGTGCGTTCGATGCTGCAGAATTCGAGCGGCGGCACGGGTGGCCACAAGCGAGCAAAGGAGATCCGTGAACGGCATCCTTTCTGAAGCGCGGCGTCAGGTGCTCGGCGACGGCCGCGGCCTGGACCAGGAGCAGGTTCTCAGCTGCCTGAACCTGCCCGACGACGCGACCGGCGACCTTCTCGGCCTCGCTCACGAGGTGCGCATGCGCTGGTGCGGGCCTGAGGTGGAGGTGGAGGGCATCGTCTCGGTAAAGACCGGCGGCTGCCCCGAGGACTGCCACTTCTGCTCGCAATCGGGCCGGTTCACCTCGCCGGTGCGCTCGGTTTGGCTGGACATCGGTGAGCTGGTTGCCGCGGCCCGCGCCACCGCGGCGACCGGCGCCACCGAATTCTGCATCGTGGCCGCCGTGCGCGGACCGGACGAGCGACTCATGTCCCAGGTCAGAACGGGGATCGCGGCGATCAAGGCAGAAGTGAGCATCAACGTCGCATGCTCGCTCGGCATGCTCACCCCCGACCAGGCGGCGCAGCTCGGTGCCATGGGTGTGCATCGCTACAACCACAACCTGGAGACCGCGCGTTCGCACTTCGCCAACGTGGTCACCACGCACACCTGGCAGGAGCGCTTCGAAACGTGCCGCCGCGTGCGCGCGGCAGGGATGGAGCTGTGCTGCGGAGCGATCATCGGCCTGGGCGAGACCCTCGAGCAGCGGGCCGAGCTTGCCGCCCAGCTTGCGTGCCTCGATCCTGACGAGGTGCCGTTGAACTTCCTCAACCCGCGGCCGGGGACGCCGTTCGCCGACTATCCGCTGGTCGAGGGGCGCGAGGCGCTGAAGACGATCGCCGCGTTCCGGCTGGCGCTGCCCCGCACGGTGCTGCGTTACGCGGGCGGTCGCGAGCTGACGCTCGGGGATCTCGGCACCCGCGAGGGGATCATGGGCGGCATTAACGCGATCATCGTGGGCAACTATCTGACCACGCTCGGCCGCGCCGCACGGCGCGACATCGACATGCTGGATGAACTGAGGATGCCGATCAAGGCGCTTTCTCAGACGCTTTGAGCCATTCCGGGCGCTGGCAGCGGCGATGAGGGGCGGCCAGCTGGCCGCCCCTCATCGGCTGATTTCGCCCGGCTACCTCCTGATGATCACGGGTCGACGACGATTGTGCAGGTGTAGGTCCCCGGCTTGAGCCCGTTAGCCGTCACGCTGACGGGGTCGGCCGGCCCCTGCGGTGAGTTGCCGACGTCGGCGTTGCTCGAATTGACGCACTGGATCGACGAGTTAGTGACCCCCGGCACCTCCGACGTTGCGCTGACAGCGACGTCGGTAAGCGGCGAGTCGGTGAAGCTCACGCCGTCGGGTGTGCCGCTGGTGCAGCTTGCCGACCCGGTAACCGTCACCGACTGTGAGGTCGTGTCGATCGCGTACCCGGCCGGTGCGGCGGTTTCTGTAACGGTGTAGGCCGTTCCGATGGCCAGCCCATCAAAGCAGGCGTGCCCGTTGGCATCGGTCTGCTTCGACACGCCATTGACCGTGAACGTCGCTCCGGCAAGGGGGTGCTGGCCCGCGCCGAGGCTGTGGTTCTTGGCCGTCTTGGTGACCAGGATCGCTCCCGATCCCTGGTTGACATAGGTGCAGATGACCAGGCCGTTCGGTGCCAGCGTGATGTCGGCCTGGAACGGGTTCGCACCGTCTTGGCTTCCGCTCGAACCTGCGCCTGTCGCGGTGCAGCTCAGGCTCTCCAGGGTGAAGTTGGCCGGTTCAGCGCCCTCCACGACGGTGTAGCTGCCCGCCGGCACGTTAATGCAGTTCTCGGTGTTGGCGGCGTTGTCGCCAGTGGTGTTCCCGTTGTCGTTCAGCGTGAAGCTGGATGGCGTGCTGTCGGACGTGCAGGTGGGCGTCGTCGAACCACCCACTGGGTTCGCAATGGTCGATGTGTAGCTGAAGTCCTGGTTCAGGCCCCGAGGGTCGGTGTGCTTGATGATCCGCACCGCACCGCAGTTGCTGATGTTCACCGGGACCGGCGCCACAAAGTCCTTGACCTCGGCGCCGAACGATGCCGAGGCGCGGCTCTTCAGGAACGCGCTGCCGAACGCCTCGCATGTCCCGGCGGGGAAGACGCCAGCGGCGGTCAGGTTGATGGCCGTCTCACCGAAGGTCAATGCCGCGAGGCTGCGCGGAGCATTGGGGGCAATCGGGTCCGTCACCGCGTCGAGGTTGTTGACGGCCCCAATCGAGTTCGTGCCGTTCAGGGTCAGGTGGTTGCCCCAGCACGGCAAGCTGTTGCTGGAGAAGCACTGGCTGGTCGGGCCGGTTGTCACCCACCGGAGCAGGCCGAGGGTCGGCGTTCCGCCGCCGTTGGTGAAGTCGAAGATGACCAGCAGGTCGCCCGCCGTCCGGTTGATGGTGTGCGCACCAGGCGTGCCGAGGCCCGGCGTGGTGGCCTGGTTGATCTCGAAGTCCATGTTCGCGGAGCCGAGGCTGTTGGTCCGCTCCCACGCCAGATACAAGAAGTTGCTGCCGTTGGCGAACTCGGACGCCTCATAGAAGCGGGTGAGATCGCTCTTTTGGGGCGGAATGGAGCCATTCACCACCGAAACGGCGGCGTTGTCCTCCTTGGTGCCCTGGCCGAACGAGTTGTCCCCAGAGCCGCTGGTCAGGTCGATGCCCGGGTTCAGGCCAGACACGTTCTGCCAGTCCGTGGTTCCGAACGTGGTCGGGCTGGTCGCCAGGTTGCCGTCACCGCCGGCGAAGGTGCTGCCGGAAAGCGGCGACGAACACGACTGGGTCGTGCCGTTCGCGGCGAAGTCGCAGCCGCTCGCGTTGTCCGCGAAGCTCGCCGCGGGAATGGCGAGGCCGATGGCCACCGTCGCGGCGGCCGTCAGCACCCCCCACGTGCGCTTCGCCGAAATGATCCGGCGAAGCCGGTGCCCGGCCGACGTCGCGCCGCCGGGCATTCTTGATGTGCTCACATTCCCCTCCCTGGGAGATAGTCCCTACGCGACAGGTCTCGTGGGACCGGTGCTCGGCTGAGCTCCTCCCTGTTGCGCCGAGCGCAGGTAACCCGTCGCTCGCCCCCACCTGAGACCGTGTCTATCGCGGTCGCGCGGACGAAACGTTACATCCTTGCTAAGACAGGATGAAATATCGGGATCTGGACACGGGACCAAAGGCCCTGCTGATTGGGGCCTAAAGTCCCCTTCACCCAGCGTTACCCCCGCTGACCTGGCGGTTTACCCAGTCGGCGAGCGCAGCCAACGGTAGCGGCACCGTCGCGTTCCCGTGTCCAAACCACGGGCCGCGGCCGGCGCACCATGCCTGGCGAAGCCTTGGCATGCCTGGGTCAGCCAGCGGCAGCCGTTAAGGAAGATCCAAACACGCGGCGGGCAGAGCATGACGCGCGGCCAAGCGAACAAAGTTTCCGTCTTGGTTGTCAAGACCGTCGGGGGGTAGTCACATGGAACGAAACATCCAGGTGACCTAGCTCACCCACAAAACGCCTGGCCGGCCACGCGCCGACCACATTCTCCGGGAACCGCCGCCTGGACCCTTTGCGCGATGGCGCGCGGAGGGACGCGGGAGAAAGGGAGCACCATGGCCCACCAGTCGCCAAGATCCAGACATCCCCTGATCTGGGCTTTGATCACCATCCTGATACTCGCGCCGCTCGTTGGCACCCTGTGGGTACCGTTCTACGCGCGAACCACGCCCAAGGTCGCTGACTTCCCGTTCTTCTACTGGTACCAGCTGATGTGGGTGCCCATCGTCGCCGTGACAACCGCCCTCGCCTACGCGCTCACCCGTGCGACGCGACCGCGCCAGGACCGCGCGCCCCGCGCCAGCGCGGGCGGGCCCGGCGGGACAAGCGGGCCCGCCGGCACAGGCGGCACAGGCGGGCCCGGCGGGCAACGGTCCCGCGCACAACAGCCCGGCACGCACAGGCCCGGCGCACCAGAGCCCGGCCAAGGGACGGTGTGAGCGCGATGCCAAATCACATCAACGCCGTCTCGTTCACGATCTTTGTCATCCTGTTCCTGATCGTCACGCTGGTTGGGTTCTCCGCGGCCCGCTGGCGGCGTGCGGAGAACCTGATGCACCTGAACGAGTGGGGGCTCGGCGGCCGCAGCTTTGGCACCTTTGTCACCTGGTTCCTGCTCGGCGGCGACCTTTACACCGCCTACACCTTCATCGCCGTGCCAGCGCTCGTCTACGCCGTCGGCTCGACCGGTTTCTTCGCCGTCCCCTACACGATCATCGTCTTCCCGCTGGTGTTCGTGTTCCTGCCGCGCCTATGGTCGGTCTCGCACGTACACGGCTACGTCACACCGGCCGATTTCGTTCGGGGACGCTACGGGTCGCGCGGCCTGGCATTGGCGGTGGCGCTCACCGGCATCCTCGCCACGATGCCCTACATCGCGCTGCAACTCGTCGGCATCCAGGTCGTCCTTGACGTGATGGGGCTCGGCGGCGGGACATCGACCAACACGTTCGTGAAGGACCTTCCGCTGCTCATCGCGTTTGTGCTGCTCGCCGGATACACCTTCGTGTCCGGGCTGCGGGCGCCCGCGCTCATCGCCTTCATCAAGGACACGCTGATCTACGTCACGGTCATCGTCGCGATCATCTACATACCGATGAGGCTCGGCGGCTGGGGCCACATCTTCAACGTGGCGGCCGGGCACCTGCCCAAGACCAACCCGGTGACCAAGAAGCCGTTCGGGACGCTGGTGACACCACCGGCAGGGCAGTGGGCCTACGCCAGCCTCGCGCTCGGGTCGGCGCTCGCGCTGTTCATGTACCCGCACGCGGTCACGGCCACGCTCGCCGCGAAGAGCCGCGACACCATTCGCCGCAACATGGCCCTGCTTCCCGCCTACTCGCTGATGCTGGGCTTGATCGCGCTGCTCGGCTACATGGCTCTCGCCGCCAAGGGTGTCCCCGCGGCGGTCAAGGCCGGCAAGAACACACAGCTCGCGGTCCCGCTGCTGTTCAACGCGACCTTCCCGAGCTGGTTCGCGGGCGTCGCCTTCGCCGCGGTCGCCATCGGAGCGCTGGTCCCCGCCGCGATCATGTCGATCGCCGCCGCCAACTTGTTCACCAGGAATGTGTTCAAGGAGTTCATCAAGCCAGACGCGAGCCCGCGGCTGCAGACGCAGGTTTCACAGTGGACCTCGCTCGTGGTCAAGGCCGGCGCCCTGGTGTTCGTTCTGGCGCTTTCCAAGTCGTTCGCCATCAACCTGCAGCTACTCGGCGGGATCTGGATCCTGCAGACGTTCCCCTCGATCGTCGGCGGCCTTTACACCCGCTGGTTCCACCGCTGGGCGCTGCTGCTCGGCTGGGCCACGGCGATGGTGTACGGCACGATCCAGGCGTACCGTGTGCCGGTCCCCGGCACGCCGGGCTCCCACTTCGGCGGCTCCACCGCACCGATCCCGTTCTTCGGCCAGAACGGCTACATCGCGCTGACCGCATTCGTGATCAATGTGATCATCGTGGTGGTGCTGACGGTGATCTTCCGGATGGCGCGGCTGCCTGGCGGCGCGGATGAGACCTCGCGCCAGCACTTCACCGCCGACGCCGGCGAACCCACGGCACGCGAGCTGCCCGAGCTGGTGGAGCGCCCTGGCGCGGCGTGACGGTTTAACCGGCGCGGCGTGACGGCTCGTCCGGCCACGATGGGAGTTCGACAGGAATATGTGACTGACTGGTAACGTCGAGCGCATGACTGAGGCACAGCCGTTGTCCGGCCACGGTGGCGCGCACGCGGTCGCCGCCGCGCGCCGGCACGGCGTCAGCACCATGTTCACGCTTTCCGGCGGGCACGTCTTCCCGCTGTATGACGGCGCGGTGAAGGCCGCGCCGCCAATGCGGCTGGTCGATGTCCGGCATGAGCAGACCGCGGTTTTCGCGGCCGAGGCGACGGCCAAGCTGACCCGAACGCCCGGGTTCGCCGTGCTCACCGCGGGCCCCGGCGTGACCAACGGCGTGAGCGCGATCGCCACCGCCTACTTCAACGGGTCCCCTGTGGTGGTTCTGGGCGGGCGAGCGCCGGACTTCCGCTGGGGCGCTGGAAGCCTGCAGGAACTCGATCACCCGCCGCTGCTCGCCCCGATCACCAAACGCGCCTGGACCGAGCACACCACGGCAGGCACCGCCGCGGCTGTGGATGAGGCGTTCCGGCTCGCGGGCACGCCCCATCGCGGCCCGGTTTTCCTTGACATTCCGATCGAGGCGCTGTTCGGGGAGGCAACGGCCGAACTCGCGGTCCGCGCCGCGCCGATGCCACCGCCCGGCGCCGATCCCGGCGCAATCGCCCGCATCGCCGAACTGCTACGCGACGCGGAGCGCCCGGTCATGGTGCTCGGATCCGATATCTGGCTCGGCGGCGCCGAGGAGGCGGCGCGGCAGGCCGCCGAGACGCTGTGCGTCCCCGTGATCACCAATGGCCAGGGCCGCGGGGTTTTGCCCGGTGGGCACGAGCTGCTCGTCACCCGCGCCAGGTCGCTCGCGTTCGGCGAAGCGGACCTGGTGATCGTGGCTGGCACGCCGCTCGACTTCCGGCTGGGCTATGGCGTGTTCGGCGGCAAGAACGAGACGCCGACGGCGCGGGTCGTACACCTCGTGGACGCCAAAGACCAGGTGGCGCGGCACTGTGAGCTCGCCGGGTCAGCGGCGGGCGACCTCGCCGCGGCCCTGACCGCGCTGGCGGACGCTGCGCCGCCGCGTAAGCCCGCCGATCCGTGGCTCGAGCGGCTTCAGCAGGCGGTGCGCGCGGCCACGGCGCAGGACGTGGGACTGATGGCAAGCGACGCCAGCCCGGTCCACCCGATGCGGGTCTACGGCGAGCTGGCCAAAGCGCTCGACGACGACGCGGTCGTGATCGGCGACGGCGGCGACTTCGTCTCCTACGCGGGCAAGTACATCGAGCCGAAACGACCGGGCAACTGGCTCGATCCCGGCCCATACGGCTGTCTCGGCACCGGCCTCGGCTACGCTGGCGCGGCGCGGCTCGCCCGCCCGTCGGCCCAGGTTGCGCTGCTGCTCGGCGACGGCGCGGCCGGCTTCTCCCTGATGGATGCCGACACGCTGGTCCGCCACCACCTGCCCGTGGTGATCGTCTGCGGCAACAACGGCATCTGGGGCCTGGAGAAGCACCCCATGCGGATGATCTACGGCTACGACGTGGCCGCCGACCTGCAGCGGCAGTGCCGTTACGACGAGGTGGTGCAGGCGCTCGGCGGCGCGGGAGAACTGGTCACCGAGCCCGGCGAGATCGGTCCCGCGCTGCACCGCGCGCTTGACTCGGGTGTCCCGTACCTGGTCAACATCGCCACCGATCCGCAAGTTGCCTACCCTCGGTCCACGACAGGAATCTGACCCTTGGCCTGGATCAAGCAGATTTATCCCGAACGGCTGCCGCGGGGCGCGGCGCTTGCGGAGGTAATCGTGATCCCGGAGAGCGGGCGATGCTCCGGCGCCGCCCTTGTGAGGGCCCGGGTCACGGTTGGCGGGCGCGGCTGACGAATCCGTCGCGCTTCACAAGCACCCGCTCGATGGTGCCCGCGCCGACGACGGGATCCTCGGTCGCAGGTGATCCTTCCTGCCGCTGCTGCCTCGCGGTGAAGCTGAACACCAGCCGCCTGCCTTCCACCTCGGTCAGCCTCACCTCGACCACGACCTCGGCGCCGACCGGGCTGGCCCGGTTGTGTTCCATAGCGACCGAGGTGCCGACCGAGGTGACGCCGGGCTCCAAATGCGGCGTGACCGCCGCCACCGCCGCCGCCTCGGCGAGCGCGAGCAGGCGCGGCGTCGCCAGCACCGGCACATCGCCGCTGCCAATCGCGTTGGCCGTGTCGGTGTCCGACACGGCTATCCGTACGGAAGCCAGCAGGCCAGGTGCGAGCGCCATTCTCGTACCCTAGTGTCGCGGGCGGGAGTTTACTCGCTCTCGCTCGCGACACCGGCTGTCAAGGGAGCCAGTCACGGCCCGGTTCTGTGATCGATGCGGCGACCGCCTGGACAGCGGTCGCGCGCATGACGCGTGTCAGCTCGCCAGGGAGTTGGAACCGCCGCGATACTGCGCGCATTGTGGCCGCCGGATGGTGGTTCAAGTGACGCCGGGTGGCTGGACGGCGCGGTGCGCGCAACACCCGCCGTTGAGCCACGTCCAGCCATGACGGCGGGACGCCGCCGGAGCCCTGTGTGACCCCACCCGAACATCGGTGGGCCAGCGGTGTTGGTGGGCAGGAGCAGCGGTGGGCCACCGGGGGTCGCAGGTGAACAGCGGTGGGGCGCCGGTGTTGCGGCGAGGAACAGCAGAGGGTCACCGGGGTCGCGGTTCACTCAATCTCGGCGAGCAGATCACCCTCCTGGACAACGTCTCCCTCAGCCACATGCAGCTTGACCACCGAGCCCGCGTCCTCGGCGACGACGGGAATCTCCATCTTCATTGACTCGAGAATCAGCAGCGTGTCGCCCTCTGACACCTGATCGCCCTCGGTGACGACGACCTTCCATACGTTGGCGACCATCTCCGCGTGGACCTCCGCCAAAACCGCTCCCTTCCTGCACCTGCTCCCGGCACGAGGCCGGGCGTGCCGTCACCATTGTGCCTGGCCGATCCGCGGCCACCGGTTTACGCGCGCATGCGCTCCACCAGGGACGTGTCGTAGGCGCCGCTGACGAAGTCGTCGTTTTGCAGCAGTTCAGCATGGAACGGCAGGTTCGTCTTCGGGCCGACGATATGGAACGCGGCGACCGCGGCCCTGGCGCGGTCGAGGGCTTGCTCGCGGACATCACCGTACACGCAGAGCTTGGCGAGCAACGGGTCGTAGAACGGCGTGACCGTCGTGCCCGCGGCGTAGCCCGCGTCCACCCGGATGCCCGGACCGGCCGGCTCCACCCATTCGACGATGTCGCCCGGGCTTGGCAGGAACCGCCGTGGGTCCTCGGCATAGACCCGCAACTCCAGCGCGTGGCCCGTCGCGGTGACCGTCGCCGCGTGAAACGAAGGCGGCTCACCCGCGGCGATGAGGAACTGCTGCTCGACCAGGTCGATCCCGGTGACAAGCTCGGTGACCGGGTGCTCTACCTGGAGCCGGGTATTCATCTCAAGGAAGCTGAACTCATCGGCATCGACGTCGAGCAGGAACTCCACGGTGCCCGCGCCGCGGTAGTCGACCGCCTGACCAGCGCGAACCGCGGCGTCCAGCATCCGGGCGCGACTTCGCGCCGTCAGACCCGGCGACGGCGTCTCCTCCGCCACCTTCTGGTGCCGGCGCTGCACTGAGCAGTCACGCTCGCCGAGCGCGACCACACTGCCATCGGCCAAGCCCAGTATCTGCACCTCGACGTGCCGCGCCGGCCGCACATAACGCTCAATCAGGATGGCCGGGTTGCCGAAGAACCTCTCCGCGCGGCTGCGCGCGGTCTCAAACGCGGCGCGCAACTGCTGCTCGTCTGTCGCGGCGCTCATCCCGATGCCGCCTCCGCCGCCCGCCGCCTTGACCATGACCGGATAGCCAATCGCCGCCGCCGCTGCGGCAGCGGCACCAGCGTCGGTGAGTGGTTCACGACTGCCTGCCGACACGGGAACCGAGGCCTTCTCCATCAGGTTCCGAGCATTGATCTTGTCGCCCATCTGGTCGATCGCGGCTGGCGGAGGGCCAACCCAGATCAGGCCCTCGCTCTGGACCCGCCGCGCGAAGGCGGGGTCCTCGGCGAGGAAGCCGTAGCCCGGATGCACCGCGGCTGCTCCGCTGCGCCGGGCGGCGCCGATGATCGCCTCGATGTCGGTGTAGCTACGCGACGGTGGCGCCGGCCCGATGAGCAGGGCCTCATCGGCCTCGCGCACGTACGGGAGCGCCTGGTCGGCCTCGGAGTGGACGGCGATCGACCGGACCCCGACTCGGCGCGCTGTCTTGATAATGCGCCGCGCGATCTCACCCCGGTTGGCGACGAGGACGGACTCGAACACGCCACGCTCCTTGCGGCTGGCGCGCTCCTACAAGCGCACGAAGGTTCTTGACTCTACATGCGGGAACGATCGCCGGCCTGCCACCCTGCTGAGCGCCTCAACCACGTCAGGGTCGTATTCCACCGCGGTGTCGAGGCGGAGGCGTTCGAGCGCAGCGACCGCCCGCTCCCGGTCGGTCGAGCTGCCGACGAGGTCGTCGAACCCGTTGGCGGCGCGGATGATCCGGCTGCTCACCGGTGGGCCCGGCTGCTGGCCGCGCCATGGCTCGCTCTGCCTGCGCACGATCTCCGCGACCCGGTCAAGCACCCCCGCCTTCATGATCACTTCTGCGCCAAGTTCCGCAATCTTCGCCTGGTCGGCGGGTGACACAAGCACTGTGGCGCCGCCGGGGATGGGGTCAGGCAGCGAGAGCTGGCCTATGTCGTGCATGAGCGCCGCGTACTCGAGCTCGAGCAGTTCCGGCTCGCTCATGCCGAGCTCACGGCCGACGGCGACGGCGAGCCTGCTCACCCGGTGCGAGTGGCCGCTTTCCACGTAGCCGCCTACCTCGGTCATCCGCGCCAGCGCGCGCACGGTCTGCAGGTACGTGAGCCGTATCCCGGCGTAGCGGCGGAACGCGACCTGGGTGACCAGCAGGGGCGCCATGAACACAACCAACGCCCCGAAGCCCATGACTTCCGCGGCGAACGCGATCAGCATGGCTGAGGCGCCCACCGCCGCGCCGAGCGGCGCCTGAACGTGTAGCTCGTCCCGTAGCGCCACGCTGAACTTCGCGCGGAGCGCCTCGGCCCGGATCAGCGCTGCGATGACAGCGTCGATGAACCAGGCGACCATGACGAGCAACGTCATCACGGCGAGGGCCAGCCACCAATGCCTGCGGATTTCGATGCTTTGTGCGAGCGGGCGGAACACCAACGCGACGATTGCCACCGCGAGCAGCCGCCGCGCCATCGCGTCGAGCGGGGTCGGGCGGCTGGCCGCGAGGTGCGGCAGGGCGCCCACGACCATGCCCACCGCCGTAGTCGCGATGACCTGCATGGCGGTGTGCGGCGTGAAGTGGTCACCGACGCGCAACAGCAGCGTGTAGGCCAGAGCGCCCGCGGTCGCGATGGGGGCGGACTCGCGGCCGCCAGGAAGCGTGATACGGAACAGTTCGCCAAGGGCGACGAGGGCGCCGAAGGCGACCGCATACCGCGTTCCTGTCACGCCCACAGTGGCGGTCTGCGCGATCGCGGCAACCACGAGCATCCCGGCAGCGCAGGTGAGCAGCAACTGGCCGGAGTCCATAGCTTGCCAGCTGGACCCGCGCGTGTCGGCTTGTTGTGCGCTCATCGCCTGCCGCGGATGACCTGCAGCGGCGCCGTCGGGTCGTCGTGATCCTGCACCGTGGCCGGAGCGGGCTGCCCCGCTGGCGGCGTGACTGGCCCGGGTGGCTGCCAGGGCTCACGCTCCAGCGCGGCGATGAACGCGTGGACCATGACGGGATCGAACTGAGCGCCTGAGCATTTGCGCAGTTCGCACACGGCTTCGGTCACCGGCTTGGCGTCACGGTAGGAACGGGTGGAGGTCATCGAGTCGAAGGCGTCGGCCACTCCGATGACGCGCGCGAACTCCGGTATCTCGTCCCCAGTGAGGCCGAGCGGGTATCCCTTACCGTCCATCCGTTCATGATGGTGCATGATCCCGGCCAGTGCCTCGTCAAGGAAGCCAATCTCTCTGACGATCTCCAGGCCGCGCATGGGATGCAACTGGATCGCCGCGTACTCCTCCTCGGTGAGGGCGCCCGACTTCTGCAGCACAAGCGTCGGAACGCCGAGCTTGCCGATGTCGTGCAGCATGCCGGCATGGCGGACCGCCTCGAGCCGCTGGGGGTGGAAGCCGATCTCCCGCGCGATCATGACGGACGCCTTGGAGACGCGCTCGCTGTGACCACGGGTGTAGAAGTCTTTGGTCTCCACCGCCTGGCACAGCGCGGCCATGGTTGCCTCATGCGCCTCCTGCTGCGCCACATACTGCGCGACAGCCCAGCGGGCGACGAAGAGCGGCACCAGCACGAGCACCGCGGAAAAGGGCCCAACGATCCGCCACAGTGCGGCGATGAGCAGGCCAAACATCGCGTAACCCGAATCGGGCACGACCAGGCTCGCGACCCGGCGGCCAAATCTCGCGCGCGCGGCGGACCCAGCCGGGACGGTCAGCCGCAGCACTCCATTGACCAGGATGTCGTTGACTACCGCGTGGGTCACAGCCGCGGCGACGAACGGCGCGATGATCGCGGGGAACGAACTGGATTTCGGCACTCCTGGCACGGCGCCCGCGGCTAGGTAAACCTTGCCCGCCACATATGCGGTGACCGCGTACATCCCGCTGTTGAAAGCGCGCTGCACGACGTGCACACCACGACGAGGGGTGAACGCCGCGATCGCGCCGACGATCGCGGCGCCAATGGGCCCGAGCAGCACCACCGCGGCGAGGATGGCGGACGAACTCGCCGACCAGGCATGCTGCCGTGGGCTGATCAGGGCGGGGGCTGAATCAGATATAAGGAACAGCAGCAGCAGCACGCCAAGGGTCCGCCAGGCGATGCCGCTGAACGGCCCAAACGAGATGACAAGGCCACCAAGAGCCACCACAGCGCCGACGTAGACGCGAGCCACCCAAGACAGCCTCGGCAAGGCCGCCCCCTTTGATGTCAGCTGCTCATTGGCCCCGTGGACAGGTCACCCCCAGCTCTGACCTGCCGGGCCCACGTACATAATGGCCAACGCGATGACCACAAAGGCCATCAGAACGATTGCACGTATCCTGTGCATCAGCAACCCGCCTCCTCGACCTGGCGTCCCATGGGCACACGACAGTCGCCGCTCCAGCACTCAGGGTAACGCGATCTTCCGCCTCCGCGAAGCCCTGAACTGCTAAGTGAGCATATCGTGAACAGATACATACGGAACGCGATCAGTTCCGGTGGTTCTGGCGCCGAAACCAGTCCACGGTAGCCCTGATGCCCTCGCGCAGGCTAGTGCCTGGCACCCAGCCGAGACCATCGCGCGCGGCGCGCGGGTCCACTGCCATGGCCGGCAGATCTCCCGGCCGCGGGGGCGCTTTCGCGGGAACGCCGACCGCGCCGGCCGCGCCGACCGCCTGGGCGACCAGCGCGTGCACTTCGGTGTCGCTGGTCAGGATCGCGGTGCCAATGTTGAACCTGCCGCCGCTGCCCCATCTGCCGCACGCCCGGGCGAATGCCCGCACGACGTCGCCGACATATATGTAGTCCCGTGCCTGTGAGCCGTCGCCAAAGACGCGCGTGGGCTTGCCGCGGAGCAGCGAGTCAGCGAAGATCGCCACCACGCCTGCCTCACCGTCGGGCCGTTGCCGCGGGCCGTACACGTTCGCGAGGGTGAGCGTGGTGAAGTCGAGCCCGTGCAGCGCGCGGTAGGCATCGAGGTACACCTCGCCACATACCTTGGCCGCCGCATAAGGCGACCGCGGGTCGAGCCTGCCGTCGGCGGGGACCGGGAGGGCCGCTGGCACCCCGTAGACGGCAACCGATGAGGCGAACAACACCTTGCGAGCGCCGCAGCCGCGGGCGGCCTCAAGCACGTTGACGGTGCCGAGCACGTTGACGCGCGCGTCTTGGACGGGGTCGGCGACGCTTGCTCTGACACTGACCTGCGCAGCGAGGTGGCAGATCACCTCGGGCCGCCATCGGTTTGCCACCTGCGCCAGGTCTGGCGAGGCGACATCCAACCGGTCGAAGGTGACGCCAGCGGGCAGGTTGGCCTGAGCGCCGGATGAGAGGTCATCAATCACGGCCACCTGGTGACCGTCAGCTATAAGCCTGTCCACAAGATGAGAGCCAATGAACCCGGCGCCGCCGGTGATCAGTACACGCACCAGTTCATGGTGGCATCAGCGCGGGGCAGCCACGAATCCCGGGGGACGGCCGGTCAGGTGACCCGCGGCAGCTCAATCGACCCGGAACTCGCTCACCTCAAGCTCGAAGCGGACCTGCTGGATCCGGGTCATCACCTTTGCGCGCAGATCGCGCGGGACAGGGTCGCTGCCGCAGTGCTTGGCTACCAGCTTCTTCACTGCCTCTTCGAGGCCGAACTCACGCAGACACGGCCCGCACTCGTGGAGGTGTTTGTGTACCTCGCCATAGCCGGAGTCGTCGAGTTCGCCGTCCAGGTAGCTGTAGACCAAGGCGAGAACCTCGCTACACGGCATGTCATGAGGACGGCCGCAACTCATCTCGCGTCCTTCCCGGGCTGATTCCCCGAGGATGACGCCGCAGAGGGCATCTGTGGCTCCATCTTGACCATACCGCGCGTAGCTGCGTAATCCTGCAAAAGTTCACGCAATTGGCGGCGACCGCGGTGAAGACGGGACATAACCGTCCCAATCGGTGTGCCCATAATGTCCGCGATCTCCTTGTAGGCAAAACCTTCCACGTCAGCCAGGTAGACGGCGATACGGAAATCCTCAGGCAGTTCCTGCAGCGCGCGCTTAATGTCGGAGTCCGGCAGCCGCTCCAGAGCCTCGGACTCGGCCGACTTCAGCCCGGACGAGGTGTGCGACTCGGCCCGGGCAAGCTGCCAATCCTCAATGTCGTCAGTCGCCGCTCGCTGCGGCTCGCGCTGCCTCTTCCTGTAGGTGTTGATGAAGGTGTTGGTCAGGATGCGGTACAGCCACGCCTTCAGGTTCGTACCGGGCTCGAACTGGTGGAACGAGGCATACGCCTTGGCGAAGGTCTCTTGCACCAAATCCTCAGCGTCGGCGGGATTGCGCGTCAGCCGCAACGCTGCCGAATACATCTGGTCGAGGTGTGGCAGCACATCGCGCTCGAAACGCGCGCCACGCTGCTCCAGCGTCTCTGTGACCGCATCCACCCCCTCGGTGAGTGCGACGGCGGCCCCGCCGGCGGGATCGTTGTCGGCCCGCCCGTACCGGGATCTGTCTGACCGGGAGGATACCTTTCCCGGTCGGAAGGCCATGAAGCGCACCACCGGTGAGAAGGCGGGCCGCTGATCGCTGGCCGCAAGCATCAAACGCACCTTCCAGGGCAACGTGGGGGCCTACCTGATCATGCCTGGAGCGCCTTGCGATCTCCAAGGTGCCTGCACAACACGGCTGCCAGCGGATTCATTCCCCCAGCGACCTGCGCCCGACCTGCGCTTGAACCTGAGCTTGAACCTGAGCTTGAAATCTGAGCCTGGATCTGAGCTTGGATCCGCGCCGCTATCCTGTGGCGCAGAACCTGCGGATGACGCAGCGCCGGGGGGGTAGGAAGGACACGTAGGCTCGTCGGCCACGCGTGAAAATCCCACGGGGATGAGGGCTCGCGCGACCGGCCAGCTCACGTTTAACCCCTCGATGTTCGTCACGGGAGTAACTAGTGACGGCCCACGCGGCCCGGCATATGCCCGCAAGCGGAGTGGGTTCGCTGATGGCCTACTGGCGGTTCTACCGCGCGGTCGCGGCTACCCAGCTGTCCACGTGGCTCGCTGACTCGGCACCTGCTGGAGGGCTGATCGTCGACGTCTCCGGGCCGCATCTGCCATGCGCGACGCAGGCGGCAGCGGCTGGGCAAACCGTGATTCGCGCCGTTCCAGCCGAGCTGGCCATTGCCCTCTCGCCGCTGGAACCAGCCGCATCTTCCGCGCGATCTTCCGCGCGCCCACTGCGGGCGGCAGCGGACAGCCTGCGGGCGGCAGTCGACTGCAGCCCACTGCGGGCCGCGGCGGACAGCCTGCGAGCGGCAGCCGACAGCCGCCCGCGGTGGGCGGCCACGGACCGGCGCCCGCGGCGGGCGGCCACGGACGGAAACTCGTCACGAAGCCATCTGGAACGCACCAGGCCCGGTCCGATCGCCACCGTTCAGGCTGACCTTGCGGCGCTGCCGTTCATGGACGATCGCTCGGTGGACGGCGTGATCGCTGATGACCGCACGTTGTCCCGGCATCTGTTCACCGAACAGGCGATCGCCGAAATAGCCCGGGTGCTCCGGCCGGGCGGCCGGCTGCTCGCCTGCTTCGACTCCCTGGTTCTCGGCATGGCGATCCTTGCCGAGCAGCGTCATTGGGCCGAACTCACCGACTTGCCAAGCGCGGAGGTGGTGCTCGTGCCGTGGCCGGACGGGACCATCACCCGATGCTTTGGGGTTGAGCAGATACGCGAGCTCTTCACCGATGCGCAACTGGAGATCACCTGGATCCGTCCGCGCACCGTTTTGTCGCCCACCGCGGTCGAACACGTCCTTGGCCGGGACACCGACGCGCTCACCCACCTGGTGCGGGCTGAACTCGCGGCCCACGCTGATGAGTCGGTCGGCATTCACCTGATCGTGAACGCTCGCAAGAAAGGCCGGGCGCGACGCGTCGCCTGACGCGGCACATGTCAGCGGCGCAGGCGGTCGGCCTTGGCCTGGCACGCCACGCAGCGGGCCGCCTCAGGCCGTGCTTCAAGCCGCCCCTCTGGAACGGCACGGCCGCACTGGGTGCAAATGCCGTAGGTGCCATCGGCAAGCCGGTCCAGCGCCTCAAGCACCTGAGCGCGCTGGTGCTGCGCCGCCTCAAGTATCGCCTGGGTACGGTCTGCCTCGGACAGGCTCGTTCCCGCGTCCGCCTGGTCTACCGGATAGCCGGACCCACCCTCGTTCACAGGATGCTCTCCCCGCAGAACCGCGATGGACCGGTCGAGTTCGGCGCGCATCTCTTCCAAACGCTTGAGATGGGTGGCTGTATCCACGGGATTTGCCTCCTGTCCGCGGGTAGCTTCCAGCCGGGGGTCTGTCGCCGCGTGCTGGGTGCAGTGATTTAGAAGAGGGCCGCTGCCGCCTCGCTCGAATCCTCGCCGCATGGTGCGGGCTCGATGAGACCAGGCCCGTTGTTGCGGACGTCGCCCACGGCAGGCGACACCGGCCGCACGTCTAGGCCGACTGACACCGCAGGGACCAGCAGATCAGACAAGTCCGCGGCTTCTGTGCGCGCTGGATCGAGCCACCGCGTCCAGTAATCGCGTTCGACCACCATGGGCGTCCGGTCATGGATATGCCCGAGTCCGTCGGCCGCCTGCGTGGTGATGATCGACGCGGTCCATAGCCAGACGTCTGGGTCTTCGCGTGGAAGCTCGGGCACGCGCCACAACTCGTAAAGCCCGGCCATGGCGAGGATCTGCCCCCCGTGCGGGCTGATGAAGAACGGCTGCTTGCTGATCCGCTCGCCAGCGCTCTTCCGCGGCTGCCATTCGTAGTATCCATCGGCCGGGAGCAAGCACCGCCGCCGGGCGAACGCGTGCCGGAAAGCGGGTTTGATCGCGACGGTCTCTACCCGCGCGTTGATCAGTTTGCTGCCCCGTGATGGATCTTTGGCCCATGACGGCACCAGGCCCCACCGAAGCACGCGCAACTGCCGGGTCGCGAGCCCGTCGCGTCGGCGCTCAAGCACCGCGTAGACCGGCTTGGTGGGCGCCACGTTGTAGTCGGGCGTCAGTGGCTCACGCACATGATCCGCCTGCACCCGGAACTCCTCAAGGAGCTCCTGGCGCTTTCGCGCGGATGCGTACCTGCCACACATATCCTTGTCCCACCTGACACTTGTCCCACGCACCTGAGCAGGGCACGCCGATAGGCGTCAGTCCATGGCCTGCGAGCCTGCGCTGCCCTGCCTGCTTCGCATCGTTTCCACGAGTGTCCCCCGAATTCTGATTGTTCACCCCTTATTTCCGTTCAGCGTGTCTGCGCGGGGCCACCGGCGCAACCCCTGCGCTGCCACCGACACCAGGCGAGGGTAACGACCCGGCGCCGTGCCAGCTAACGGGTACGCTCGCTGCATGTCCGAGGCGCGAAGCGGCACGACGGCACCGCATGCCGACGGGACATGGCTCGCGCCCGCGGCGACCGGAGCGGTCCGCGGCGTCGTCGCCCTGCCCGGCTCCAAGTCGATCACTAACCGCGCGCTCGTGCTCGCGGCGCTGGCCGACGGGCGCGGCGTGATCCGGCGCCCTTTGCGCGCCAGGGACACACTGCTGATGGCGGCGGCCTTGCGGGCGCTTGGCGCGGGCGTGGCAGAGCAAGAAACCGGCGACGGTCACGGTGCGGCACACACGTGGCGAGTCACGCCGTTGCCTCGCGACGGGAGGCAACAGGACTGGGCAGAACCCGCACACGTCGACGCGGGAAACGCGGGAACGGTGCTACGGTTCGTGCCTCCGGTAGCCACCCTTGCGGTCCGCGACGCTGCCTTCGACGGCGATCCCCGTGCCCGCGAGCGTCCGGTCGGCCCGCTGATAACAGCGCTGCGCGTGCTTGGCGCGGCGATCGACGATGACGGCCGCGGCGCGCTTCCGTTCGTCGTGCACGGCCGTGGCGCATTGCGCGGCGGTGCGGTCACTCTGGACGCGTCCGGCTCGTCCCAGCTCGTCTCAGCGCTGCTGCTCGCCGCCGCACGGTTCGACAAGGGCGTCGAGGTACGCCACCGTGGGCCACCGATACCGTCGGCGCCGCACATCGCGATGACGGCCGCGATGCTGCGCGACGCGGGGGTCACGGTCGAGCCCATCGGCGAGGCAGGCTGGCGCGTGCATCCCGGGCCCGTTCGCCCGCCCAACGTTGACGTGGAGCCAGACCTGTCCAACGCCGCGCCCTTCCTTGCCGCCGCACTCGTCACCGGCGGCAGCGTGACCGTCGCTTCATGGCCCGCCCGAACGGCGCAGCCCGGTGACGCGCTGCGCGAGCTACTTGCCCGCATGGGCGGCAACTGCGAGCTGACGGCGGACGGGCTGACGGTCCGGGGCGGCGCGACGATCCACGGCATCACAGCCAACCTTCGTGCGGTGAGCGAGCTGGCGCCGGTCCTCACCGCGCTCGCCGCGCTCGCGTCGTCGCCGTCACGGTTCACCGGCATCGCGCACATGCGGGCGCATGAGACCGACCGGCTCGCCGCCCTGGCCCGCGAGATCAACGCGCTCGGTGGTGACGTGACCGAGTCGCAGGACGGCCTTGAGATCCGACCGCGCAGGCTGCGAGCGCGCGCAACCGGTCAGGCGTTCGCCACCTACGGCGACCACCGCATGGTCATGGCGGCGGCCGTGCTCGGCCTCGCGGTCACGGGCCTGCGGGTGGCGGACGCCGCGACCGTCGCGAAGACCCTGCCGAGCTTCAGGCAGCTATGGTCGGCGATGCTGGAGCGCGTCCCCTGAATCGGCGGCGAGACTACCGTCAGCTGGACGAGGACGACGTGCGGGTGCGTCCCGGCCGTGGCAGCAGGCCACGGACGAGGCGCCGGCCCGCGCACGCCGACGCGGTCGGCGGATTCGTGACGGCGGTCGATCGCGGCCGCTTCACCTGCCTGGTCGACGGCATGGCGGTGGCCGCCATAAAGGCACGCGAACTCGGCAGAAAGGGCGTCGTGGTCGGCGACCGGGTGGCCATCACCGGTGACGTTTCCGGCGCCGTTGACACGCTTGCCCGGATCATCCGGGTGGAACCGCGCAGCTCAGCTCTGCGCAGGTCCGCGGACGACACCGACCCGGTGGAGCGGGTCATCGTCGCGAACGCGCAGCAGCTGGTGATCGTGTCAGCGCTCGCGAACCCGCCGCCGCGGCCCCGGCTCATCGACCGCTGCCTCGTGGCCGCCTACGACGCCGGCCTGCGTCCGCTGCTCTGCCTCACCAAGGCCGATCTCGCCGAACCTCGCGACCTGCTCCGCACCTACGAGCCGTTCGGCCTGACCTGCGTCGTCACCAGAAAGCCACTGCGCAAAAGACAGCTCAACGCGCTGAGCAAGCTGCTGCGGGACCAGATCAGCGTCTTCGTCGGTCATTCAGGGGTGGGCAAGTCGACCCTGGTCAACGCGCTCGTGCCGGCTGCAGACCGGGCGGTTGCGCGGGTCAACCCCGTCACGGGGCGGGGCAGGCACACCTCGTCGTCGGCCATCGCCATTCCGCTGGCGGAAGGCGGCTGGATCATCGACACGCCGGGAGTGCGCAGCTTCGGCCTTGGCCACATCGCGACAGGACGGGTCATTCACGCATTTCCTGACCTTGAAAAGGGGACCAAGCAGTGCCCGCCCGGCTGCACACATCTGCAGGACGACTGCGGGCTTGACGGCTGGATCGCTGGCCAGCGGGGCGCGCGCGAGCGCGCCCGGCTGGCGAAGCGACTCGACTCACTGCGCAGGCTGCTGTACAGCCTCGAGGGCGGCGACGATGACTGACAGGAGCGCGGAACGCTCGCACGCGGTACGGTTTCGCGCCATGGCGGGTTACGACGAAGACCTGCGCTTCGCGCACGTCCTGGCCGACGCGGCAGATGACATCACGACCCGGCGGTTCCGCGCGATCGACCTACGCGTGGACACCAAACCGGACCTCACCCCGGTCACGGACGCCGACCGTGCGGCAGAGGACTCGCTCCGCAACGTGCTGCGCAGGGCACGCCCGCGCGACGCCGTCGTCGGCGAGGAGTCGGGCAGGACCGGGCTCGGCCCCCGCTGCTGGGTCGTGGATCCGATCGACGGGACAAAGAACTATGTTCGCGGCGTCCCTGTCTGGGCCACGCTCATCGCGCTGATGGTAGGCGATGAGGTTGTGGTGGGGATTGTTTCCGCACCCGGTCTCAACCGCAGGTGGTGGGCGGCCAGAGGAGGCGGCGCATGGTCTGGCCGCGGCCTGACGAAGGCGACGCGGTGCCGCGTCTCGTCGGTGGCCAAGCTGGAGGATGCCTCGTTCTCGTACTCCAGCTTGGGCGGCTGGGAGGAGCAAGGCAGGCTCGACGGCTTCCTCGGGCTTTCCCGGTCGGTGTGGCGCACCCGCGCGTTCGGTGACTTCTGGTCACACGTCCTTGTCGCGGAGGGGGCGGTGGACATCGCCGCTGAGCCGCAGGTATCGCTGTGGGATCTCGCGGCGCTGCAGGTGATCGTCGAAGAAGCGGGCGGCACCTTCACCGACCTGACCGGCGCGCCGAGACCCGACGGCGGCAGCGTCCTGTCCACCAACGGCCACCTCCACGATGAGGCGCTCACGCTGCTGGGAGGCGGGACAGCCGGCACAGCCGGGTGAGTTTGCTCCCACCGGGGTCTTGCCGTCTTGGTGTAGATCACCCATGCTTGATTAACGAATCACAATTGCACAATCCAGCTCTGCGCCGGTTCAGCATCCCTCGGGAGAGTGATTGATCATGCGAGTACGGGACGGCATGACCCAGCTTGTCCTCACCGTGGGTCCGGCGCATACGCTCCGGGAGGCGGCACGCCTGATGTCGGGGCGCCGGGTGGGTGCTGCCATCGTGACCGACTCCGAACACGCCGGCATCGGGATTCTCACCGAACGCGACATTCTCGACTCCGTGGGGGCGGGACAGGACCCGGACAGCGAACTCGTCGCGAACCACCGCACAGCTGACCTCGTGTTCGCGTTGCCTGACTGGACGCTCGAGCTGGCAGCGGCCACGATGGTCCGCGGCGGGTTCCGCCACCTGATCGTGGTTGACGGTGGCGATGTCATCGGGCTGCTGTCGATGCGGGACATCGTGCGCTGCTGGGCGGCCGAGGCGCCGCGTGTGCCTGCCGGATCCGCGGCAAACACAACCGGTTAGCGCCGGTTCGGCCCCGCCTTGCGCGTGTCGCGCCCGTGCGCGAGAGTGTGGCGGCATGCAGCTTCGGGGCACCGTCGTACTGATCACCGGAGCATCCTCGGGGATCGGGGCGGCCACCGCGCGCGCCATCGCCGCGGCCGGGGCGCGGCCGCTGGTCGCTGGGCGCGATCAGGGGCGCCTCGCCGCCGTCGCCGCGCAGACAGGCGGAACCGCGCTCGCGGTGGACCTCGCCTCGGCCGCAGGCGCGGCTGAGCTAGCCGCCGCCGCCGCCCGCGCCGCACCCGCCGGAATCGATGCGCTGGTGAACAATGCGGGGATCGGCTGGCAGGGCAGGTTCTGCGACATGACGGCGGAGGAGGAGCAAAGGCTGATCGCGGTCAACCTGACCGCGCCGATTCGGCTGACCTGCCTGCTCGCCGAGGCCATGGCCGCGCGAGGGCGCGGACACGTGGTGTTCGTCTCCTCCATCGCGGGCGCCGTCGGCGTGGCGACAGAGGCCGCATACGCCGCGACAAAGGCGGGCATCAACTACTTCGCCGAGAGCGTCCGCTACGAGCTTCGCCCCCGCGGCGTCGGCGTATCCGTGGTTCTGCCCGGCGTGGTGGACACGCCGTTCTTCGACCGGCGCGGCGCACCGTATCAGCGCGCGCGTCCGGCGCCCATCCCACCCGAACGGGTGGCCCGTGCGATCATCAGCGCTATCGAGCGCAACCACGCCCACGTCGTTGTCCCCGCCTGGCTGCGGTTGCCGGTCTGGATCCGCGGCACGGCGCCCTGGCTGTTTCGGTCACTGGCCGACAGGTTCGGGTAGACCCCCGGGAACCCCCCGCCGTCCCCCGGGTGACGCGCGCCGCGTAAGCCGTTAGGGATCATTGTCCAGAACGGCTGCCGAGGGGTGTCACGGCCGCGCGGTGCTTTGTGCCGCTGCCGCAGTTCGGGTGCCTGTTGACAAAGATCACGGCAGAGGCCGAGACTCGCACCATGGCTCGGGGTGCGCTGATGCTGGCCGCACGGCTGCACGGGGATCTGCGCAGGGTGCGCAGCGCGATCTGTTCTTCCACCTGAAGCCGCCATTCAGACCCCTATCTCGCTGTCGGCACGAACGCGAAGGACATCTCATGGCTCTGTGGAAGCCCGACCCGACCTTCTACGCCTCCCCCCGCGACGCCGCCGCCGCGCCCCCAGAAAAGCTCGCCTACGTCGCCGCCTTCTCCCGCCCGCCGGACATGCCGGACGCGATCGCCGTCGTCGACGTTGACCCGGGATCGGGACGCTACGGCTCTGTCGTCGGTTTCACAGAACTGCCCTTCGCGGGCGACGAACTCCACCACTTCGGCTGGAACGCGTGCTCGAGCGCGCTCTGCCCATACGCGCCGCACCCGCATGTGGAGCGGCGCTACCTGGTCGTGCCGGGGCTGCGCTCGTCTCGCGTCTACATCCTGGACACAAAGCACGACCCGACCGCGCCGACCGTGGTCAAGGTGCTGCAGCCGGAAGAGCTCGGCAAGCGGGCGGGCTACTCACGGCCGCACACCGTGCACTGCGGTCCGGAGGGCCTTTACGTGTCGTGTCTTGGCGGCGGGAACGGCGCGGACGGCCCCGGCGGTGTCGCGCTGCTCGATCACACGTCCTTTGAGGTGCTGGGGCGGTTCGAGGTCGACCGCGGCGATCAGTATCTCGCCTACGACGTGTGGTGGCACATCGCGCACGATGTGGCGATCACCTCGGAATGGGCGACACCGTCCATGATCGAAGATGGCCTGGTCCCGGACCTGCTGCTCGGCCGCAAATACGGGCACCGGCTGCATTTTTGGGATCTGCGCCGGCGCAGCCACGTCCAGACCGTTGATCTCGGCGACGAGCACCAGATGGTCCTCGAACTGCGCCCCGCGCACGACCCGACCAAGAAGTACGGCTTCGTCGGCGTGGTGGCGAGCGTGGAGGATCTGTCCTCGTCGATCTGGCTATGGCACGAGAACGGCGGCGCCTGGACGGCCACCAAGGTCATCACCATTCCGGCCGAACCCACCCCAGCCGACAAGCTGCCACCGCTGCTGCAGGGATTCGCGGCGGTGCCGCCGCTGGTCACCGACATCGATCTCGCCGTGGACGACCGTTTCCTCTACGTGTCGTGCTGGGGCACCGGGGAGCTCAAGCAGTACGACGTCAGCGATCCGTTCCACCCGAACGAGACGGGATCGGTGCGGATCGGCGGCATCGCGGCGCAGACCCCGCACCCCGCCAAACCAAGCGTGGCGCTGCGCGGCGGTCCGCAGATGGTCGAGGCAAGCCGCGACGGCAAGCGCGTGTACGTGACGAACTCCCTGTACGGCGCGTGGGACGATCAGTTCTACCCGGACGGGGTCGGCGCGTGGATGGCCAAGTTCGACGTCAGCACCGCGACCGGCGGGATCGCGCTCGACGAGCGGTTCTTCCCCGAAGGCGAGGTGTTCCGCGGCCGCCGGGTCCACCAGATCCGGCTGCAGGGCGGCGACGCCTCGAGCGACTCCTACTGCTACCCATGACCAGCGGCTTTCTGTGACAACCGCCCAGCTCGTCACCCTTGCCCTGCTGGGGGTCTTCCACGGCGTCGATCCCGGCATGGGCTGGCTGTTCGCGGTCTCATTTGGGATGCAGGAGCGCAGCAGGCGTGCGCTCCTGCGCGCGCTGCCGTTCATCGCCCTCGGGCACGAGGCGGCCGTCGCGGTCATGGTGATCGTGCTCACCATTACAAGCTCGCTGTTCGCCTCGAAGGTCGTCGTGCTCGGCGGAGGCGCTGTCCTGTTCGTGTTCGGGCTGTGGCAGCTGATCAGCTCCCGGCACGTGCGCTGGGTGGGCATGCGGCTGTCGCGCTGGCAGCTCGCGTGCTGGTCGTTTGTCATGTCATCGGCGCACGGCGCGGGCCTGATGCTGCTGCCGGTGTTCGCGTTCCCGCTCGACGAACACCTCCGCGCGCTCGACCTGCACCGCGGCCTGGCGCACGTGGCCATGACGGGCTTGCTCGCCCTCGTCATCCACGTCGGAGCGATGATCGTGACATGCGGCGCGATCGCGCTGCTCGTGTACGAGGTGCTCGGGCTGACCATTTTGCGCCGCGCCTGGTTCAACCTCGGCCGCGTCTGGGCTATCGCGCTCGTCGGCGCCGGCGTGGCGGTGCTGCTCAGCACATGACCGCCGGGCCCGCCGCCCGCAGTCGGCAACGGTCACGCTGTGTGTCACAGGCATGGTGTTGAATGCCAATATGGCCGGGCTCACCAAATACGACGTGCTGGCCCTCGCCGGAGGTAAGTCCTTCCAGCGCGGGATTGGCTGCATCGGCGCGGTTGGTGAGCTCGAGAAGGAGGGTGACACCATCCATGCGACGGTCCAGGGCAATGACCTCTACGAGGTCGAACTGCGGGTGGGAAAAGAGGGTCTGAGCGCGCGCTGCGAATGCCCGTGGGCGCAGGAGGGCAACTTCTGCAAACACTGTGTGGCAGTTGCGCTGGTCTACATGTACGAGCAGGAGCGTGGGCAGACCCTGCCACGCCGCCTTGACCTGCGATCCTACTTAGCATTGCTCGATCACAAGGACCTCGTGGACGTGATAGTGGAAGTGGCCGATCATGACTTGAAGCTGCGTCAGCGCCTGCACAGGCGGGTGAGCGGCGATCAGGCCGAGAGCGGAGACTTCCGCTACCCACGCGGGTGACGCAACGCGGCGTCGTCGGTCCAGTAAGGTTGCCCGTGATCAAGTCCTTCCACGACATGCATCTGGACGGCGGACCCTGTTGGGTCGCGGCGGGGTGCACGGTTTACGCGGTGAACCCGCCGCGGGCGGCGGGAACGGCGCGGCGCGGCGGGCGCCAACAGCGGCGGGGCCGGCGCGCGCGTGCTGGCCGGCGTGGCGCGCGCCGGTGCGCGCCAGCTGCGGGCCGCGGCGGGCGGCAGCGCGGACGCGGCGGGCGTCAAGGGCGCTGGCCCGCGCCCGCAAGACGCTGATCTGGGAACGCGCCCGGCGGCTGCGGCGGCCGCGGCGCCAGCGGCGGGGTTACTTCCCCGCCGCGGTGGAGGCCTTGGAGGACCTGGCCGCCCCGGGCGCGCTGGGGCTGCTGGGCACCCGGAGAGCCCGGCGACGACCCGCGCCGCCGCACCGGCGGCAAGGCCCGCAAGAACCACGCCGCCACCAGCCCCACCACCCGCGCGCCCGGCAACAAGACGGCCGTCACCGCCCGGCCCGCCCGCAACGGCCGGCGCGCCGCGGCAGCGTGCCCTCCACACCAAGGGGACACCGGTTTCCGGTCCCGCCGCGCGGTCCCGCCGCACTCTCCCGCCGCACGGTCCCGCCGTTGCGGAACAGGCAGGAATCATCGCAGCGGCGCCGCCCGTTCAGGTCGGCACCATGGACCGCCGGGCC
>WNGE01000068.1_pt1 | contig 146555 bp, 119 predicted proteins | sample 5400651 | NCBI WGS metagenome assembly WNGE01 (sample SAMN13153370, study PRJNA577476) | soil metagenome | isolation source: 60 cm soil or saprolite under grassland replicate 2 | place: USA:California | collected 2016-06-15
CGCGAATGCCGTGCGGCCGATCTGGAGGCAGGACATGGACGTCGGAATCGGGCTTCCGAACGCCGTCCCCAACACCGAGGGCAAGACGCTTGTTGACTGGGCGGCGCGCGCCGAGCAGGCGGGTTTCAGCACCGTGGCCACGATCGGTCGGCTGGTCTATCCGAACTACGAGGAGCTGATCGCGCTGGCGGCGGCCGCCGCAGTGACGGAGCGGATCCGTCTCACCACCTCGGTTCTACTTGCGCCGTTGTACACGAATGCTGCGCTGCTTGCCAAGCAAGCGGCGTCGGTCGACCGGCTCTCTGGCGGCCGGTTCGTGCTCGGGATCGGCCTCGGCGGCCGCGACGACGATTACACCGCGAGCGGGCTCACGACGGCGGGGCGTGGCCGACGGCTCGACGAGCAACTCGAGGAGATGAAGCGGATCTGGGGCGGCGAAGAACGTGGTCACGCTGGCGCGATCGGGCCGGCGCCGACGCGCTCCGGTGGTCCCCCGCTGATCCTGGGCGGCACCGGTGGGGCCAGCTTCCGCCGTGCGGCGCGGTTCGGCGACGGCTGGATCATGGGTGGCGGGACGCCCGAGATGTTCTCCCACGCCGCCGCCGCTGTCGACCAGGCATGGCGGGACGCGGGCCGCTCTGACCGGCCGCGCAAGCTGTCGCTGGCCTACTTCGCCCTGGGAGCGGACGCGCGGCAGACAGCGGACGCTTACCTCCGGCACTACTACGGCTTTCTCGGCGAGGTGGCCGAGCAGATCGCGGCCGGTGCGGCGGTGAGCCCGGAGATGATCAACAGCTATGTCGCAGGCTTCGGGCAAAGCGGCTGCGACGAGCTGATCTTCATGCCCGCCACGTCGCAGCTCGACCAGGTCACGCTGCTTGCCGACGCTCTCAGGTAAGAGTCACGGCAAGCGGTCGGCCGGCGATCGAGCTTGGCGGCGCCGACCCTGTCCGGCCCGCCCGCCCGGCGGTTCTGCGCGCAGGGTGCGGTTCACGCCAGGCAGGTGAGAGGGGCTCCGCCGTTGTAGGTGACCATGTCGGCAAGCGCGGCCATGGTGTCGATGGCCGCGCCGGGCGGCGCGCCGCGGAGTTCGGCATAGGCGCGGTGCAGGTTGCCGACGATCCGCTCGGCGTCCGGCCAGTCGGCGAATCGGCCCAGGTCGGTTTGGCTCGCGGCCTGCAGCGGCGTCAGTCCGGCGGCATGGCGGCGGGCGGCGGCGTCGAGCACGAATCTCAGGTAGTCCACGGTGGCGTCGATGGGCCCGGCGCCTTCGAAGACCGGGCCGTGTCCGGGCACGATGATCCGCGCGCCGAGCGGCCGCACGACCTGCTCCAGGACGTCGATGGCGCCGGTGACCGAGCCCATGAGCACGAACGGGGTGGCGCCGTTGAAGACGAGGTCGCCGCAGAACAGCACCGACCGCTCGGGGATCCAGATGATCGAGTCGTTGGTGGTGTGCGCTGCTCCGCCGACGTGGCGGGCCTGCGCGCGAAGGTCGCCAGCGTGCAGGGTGATCTCATCGGTGAAGGTGATGAACGGCGGGTCGAGGGCGAGGTCGCCCCAGTCGGGGCCGTCCCAGAACGGCAGGTCCCGCGGCGGGCCGAACGCGATGGCTTCGGCACGCGTGCGCTCGTGGGCGACGATGGCGGCGGCGGGGAACATGCAGTTACCGAAGGTGTGATCGCCATGGTGGTGGGTGTTGATCACGGCCCGCACCGGCGCCGGGGTGACCGCGGCGATGGCGTACTTGTACGCCTGGGTACGCCGCTTCGTGGCGCAGGAGTCAATGCTGATGACTCCCTGCGGCCCGACAAGAAAACCGGTGTTGTTGATCCACCAGGTGCCGTCGGGCTGGATGTAGGCGTAAACACCCGCCGACACCTCGCACACCTCGGGCCGCCCCGGGGTGGTGATGTCGCGGTCCAGAACGCTCATTCGGCGCCTCCCTGGACTCGCGGCCGTGACCGCTCAGCCAGCCAAGACCCTCCCGGCCCGCGCAGCGGGCCTGACAGGTCAGGAACCATAGCAGCGGTGGCGGCCAGCCGCACCGGCTCGCGGCCCGATGACACCATCGCCGTTCACCCCCGTGCGCCGCTCCGGATTGTCGCGCTCCACGCCGCAATCTCCGCGCGCCGCGCGGCGCCCAGTTTCGTGAGAATGTGCGTGACGTGCGCCGAAATGGTCTTGGGCGCGAGCACGAGCCGCGCGGCGATCTGCCTGTTGGTAAGGCCGGCCGCGACAAGCTGTGAGACCTCGAATTCGCGTGCGCTCAGCGGATGCCACGGGTCCTGCGGCCGATGGCTGAACGAATCGGTAAGTCGATCGGCGGCATCGGCAAGAGGGGTGGCGCCGACCGTCGCCGCGATGGTGCGGACCTCGTCGACGAGCCGGGCCGCCTCGCCGCGGCGGCGCAGTTTGGTGGCTGCCGCGGCGATGTCCAGCCGTGCCCACGCGCCTTCCCAGAACCGGCGCCGGGCTCGCCACGCCCCGCTCGCCGAGTCCAAGGCCCGGTGTGCTGCCGCCGCGTCCCCGCGGGCCAGAAGGACGAGTCCCCGCGCGTGCTCGATCGCGGGCAGCGTGCCCGGGATGGCGCGGGCACCCAGCACCGCCCCGACCCGGTTCGACCACGCCTGCGCGGCATCAACCTCGCCACGCGCAAGGTGCGCCCGCACGCCGGTGAGCAGGTACGGGAACAGATAGGCGGCGTCGGTGACGTCGGCCGAGGCCTGGTATCCACGCTCGCAAAGCCTGAGCGTGGTGTCGTAGTCGCCCCGGCACCTCGCGGCTTCTGCCAGTCCCCACAGCGGCGGCGACAGCCGCTGCAGCTCGGCCATCCGCTCACCCTGGGCGAACGCCTCCCGCAGCAGGCTGGCGGCGGCGCTCCAGCGGCCGCGCCCCATCGCGAGGTAGCCAAGTACGTACTGTGCGGTAATTCGGGTGGTGATGCCGCCACGTCCATCGGCGAGGGCTTGTTCCGCGTTCTTTGTGGCGGTGTCCCATTGACCGGCTGCCCACTGGACGTGCGCGAGGTGCGATGCCATGTAATGCCGGTGATTCCACAGCTCGACCTTCTCCGCGTAGCGCACGCCGTCGATGAGCCACTGTCCCGCGCGGTCGTACTCCACGAGCACCGACGCGGCCGATCCGATCATGCGGTATCCGCGCGCCGCCTCCACTTCCCTGTCGGTGTCGCGGGCGCGCGCTGTCGCGCCTTCGAGCAACTGCCAGCCTTCCTCCATCCGGCCGGCGAAGACCAGCACCGATCCGAGGGTGGTGGCCGTATTGAGCGAGGCCTCGTCGTCGCCGATTCGCTGGCTTTCCGCGCGGCTGCGCTCGCCGTGGGTGATGGCATCGTCGAGGCGGCGATCCAGCATGTGGGCGGCGGCCATTGCGGCGTGCAGCCGGGCACGCTCCCGATCGGTGTCTGCCACCCCATCCAGCCTGTCCAGCGCGGTCTGCAGCGTGCCGACCCGGGCCTGCAGACCGTCACCGAGCAGGTGCGCGACAGCGACCATGCGCGGCGCCAGCGCTGCCGCCGCACGGACGTCACCCGCTCCGGTGGTCAGTTCACAGGCCGTCCGGTAGGCCTGCGCGGCGCCCACGTTGTCGTCGGTGGCTCCGGCCTCGTCGCCAACCGCGGCGAACAGTTCGGCCTGGTCCAGCGCAGGAAGGTGCGCGGGCAGGTTGCGCACGGTCCGGCGGTACAGCTCGAGCGCCTCGCCGTGGGCCGAGATCGACGTGGCCTCGCGCGCGGCGCGCAGCGCGTGGTGGTATGCGAGGTCGCCACGCTGCGCCTGCTCGAAGTGCGCCGAGACGAACGCGTCGCGATAGCCGCGTTCCGCTCCGGATCGTGCCACGCTCTCATGCAGGCGCCGCCGCACGTGCAGGTCCGTGTCGGCGTAGAGGGTGTCGCGGATCAACGCGTGCCGAAAGTCGAAGGTGACCGCGTCGGCGCCAGGAAGGATGAGATACGCCTCCTGCAGTTCGCGCAGCGCGCTGGCGACCCTGGCGGGCTCAGCTTCGGTGACAGCGGTCAACAGGTCGAAGTCGAAGGAACGTCCGATGACGGCCGCCGCTGATGCCACCTCGCGCGTACCGGCGCTCAGCCGTTGCGCGCGGCTCAGCACGGCGTCGCCGAGCGTGTCAGGCACCGCTGCTGCCTGCACTGCCGCGCTGCACTGCGGCAGCAAGGCGTCCTCACCGATGGCGGCGAGAAGTTCCTCGACGTGCAGCGGAATGCCGTCGCTTCGCGCCTGGATCGCCGCCACCACCTGGGCCGGAGCCGGCCGCCCGAGCACGGCGCTAGTCAGGGTCGCGGTCTGGTCCCTGTCGAGGCGCGGCAGCCGGATCTCCTCGGCGAGTCGCTGGGCGAGCAGGCGTGTACGCAGGTCACGCATGGGCAGCCGAGGGTAGAGTTCGTCGCTGCGGTAAGCGCCGACGACCAGCGTCGGGCGGGTGGCGAGGCGGCTGGCCAGGTGGCCGAGCACATCGAGGCTCAGCTCGTCGGCCCAATGCAGATCTTCGAGAATCACCAGCGCTGGGCCGCCAGGTCCGGTTGTGACGAGCATGTCGGCCAGGTCCTGTACCAGCAGACGACGTCTGCGGTGCGCGTCACCGTCGGCAGTGGAGATCGCGCGCACGCGCGCGGACAGGTTCCGCCCAAGCTCGCTCAGAGCCGGCTCGCGTGCGGGCATCAGGTCGCTGGCCAGATCAACCAGCAGACCGGCGAACGACTGCACATCACCGGGGAACGCCGCCGCACGGATCACGGCGGCGCCTTTGGCGCGAGCACGCCGCGCGATCGCGCCGAGCAGGCGTGTCTTGCCGATGCCCGCTTCGCCCGCGACGAACAGCAAATGGCCCCTACCCGCCGCCGCCTCGGCGAGCCGGCGGTCGGCAAGGGTAAGGAAGTCGTCCCGGCCGACCAGAACCGGTGACTGGACCACGCCGCGAGCCGACACCGCATCTCCTCGAAAGTAATCACCCAAGACCCGCCGATTAGGTCAGGTGACCGATGAACCGCGGACCCGGCAGGCCGAGACTGAGCACGTCCCACCAGTTACTACGAGGAGTTCACATGGCGAAGTTCATGGACATTCACGGCGGGTTTACCGGCGTGACCGAGCAGCAGCTCCGCGAGGCGCACGAGCGCGATCTCGCGATCGAGGCTGCCGAGGGCGTGCACTTCGAACGGACCTGGCTCGACCCGGAGTCGGGAAAGGCGTTCTGCCTGTCGTCCGGTCCGTCGAAAGAGGCCGTACTCCGGGTGCACGACAAGGCCGGTCATCCCACGACGGAGATCTACGAGCTGCCGGTCGAGGTCGAGTAGCCTCCGCAGCCGGGTCGTGAGACGGCTGATTGGTCGGGCGGCCATGGCGGCCGGTCAGGCCCACCGGTCAGGACCGCCCAACCTCGAAGGTTTCGTTCTCACCCACGGCCGACGCGGCGTGCCGCTGACTTTTCGAGCACATCCGCGCAGCCGTTAAGGATCTTTATACCGAACGGCTGCCGCTGTGCGCGCCACTGCCTCAGCGCCCGCCGACCCGCGCTCCGGGCGTCAGTCGATGCCGGCAGCGATGGTTGACTCGAAGCGGCTCAGCACCTCCTGGTCCCCCGACCGCTCGATCGCTGCGACAGGCGGCCGGCGCCACAGCCAGCAGTCGAGATCGGCCGCGCTGCCGCCAATCATGGCGGCGCTGCCTTCACCAGCGTCGCTGTCGGCCGCGTGGACGCCGGCCTCGTCGTAGGACTTCCCATCGGCGGGGTCGGTGCCGGTGAACCGGCCGAGCGTGACCAGCCACGAGTCAGCGGTGTCGGTGGCGAGGAGCCGAAGCGTTTTCGCGCTGTCGGGAGTGAACCTGCCCCACTCAGGCACTCCGCCATACATGATCCGCAGCGCCTCATCGATCCCATCAGCGGCAAGCGCGGGGTCCATCGGCGTGCGGATGCCCGCGGCCAGTTCCGCGTCGACTCGGTGGATCAGCGCCTCGTGGGCCTGGCGGCGGCGGATGAACCCGACGGTCTGCTCATCCGACCATGTCCAGGCAGGGGTGTCCGGCGTCGCCTCGGCGAGAATGTCGCCAAGGTCGCGGCTGACACCGTCAAAGAACGAGAACAAGCCCGCCCGGTCCGCTGGGCGCTGCGGCTTGAGTTCTTCCGCCTGCGAGCCGGTCAGCTTCTCCCGCACGACCGTTCCCCAGAACCACTGCACCTCACCGAGGTGCCACAACAGATCATCGGCTGTCCAGTCCGGACACGACGGCACGGCCGCGTCCGGCGGAACCCCGCCCAGGACCTCCCCGAAACGTGCCGACTCGCGCGCCAGGTGAAGGAGGTAGTCCAAGTCCGTTCCCATGTGCTGGAGGCTACTCCCGCCAGACTCGACGGTCGGTCGCCAACCGGCTTGACAGGCTTTGTTCGCAGCGGAATCGTCAATGTCATTCGTTGGGCTCTTCGGGCCATTAACGTGATGCTCCGCGTTTAGGAGGCAACATGAGGCCGAGAGGGCTGGCGGCGGCGTCCACCCTGGTGGCGTTGCTCGTCTCGTGGTCGCTGGCCGCATGCTCGAGCCAGGGCACGTCGGGGGGTACTCCCGCCAATTCCGCGACGAAGGGCCCGCGGATCACCGTGGCGATGGTGACCCATGGGGAAGCGTTTGACCCGTTCTGGGCACTGGTGCAGAAGGGCGCGCGACAGGCGGCGTCGGACTTCAACGTCAGGCTCAAGTATCAGTCGCCGAAGGTCACGAATCCGCAGGCGCAGGCTTCGCTGATCGCGCAGGCCGCCAGGGGGAGGCCGGCCGCGATGGTGGTGACCATTCCCAAGGCGGCGGCCCTGTCGGCCGCCATCCAGCGGGTCTCGTCCTCTGGCGTGCCTGTCGTCGTCGTCAATGTCGGCGACAGCGTGTACCAGCAGGTCGGGGCGCTCACCTTCGTCGGCCAGCCGGACTCCACGGCCGGGGCAGAGGCGGGCAAACAGATGGCGGCGGCCGGGGTGCGCCGGGCGCTGTGCGTCATCCACGAGGCGCAGAACACCGCGCTCACCGACCGGTGCGCGGGCTTCAGCAGGCAGATCAACGCAAGCGGCGGCACCGTGCAGGTCCTCAACGTCAACGGCAGCCAACTCCACGACGCGCAGAGCGCCATCGAGCAGGCGCTGAAGCGAAACCGGAGTATCGACGGGGTCCTCGCCACAGGCATCATCGGGTTCGAGGCTGTCGGCGGCGCCATCCATTCCCTGAACGCCTTCGGCCGGATCAAGTTCGGCACCTTCGATGTTTCCTCCGCTGATCTAACCGCCGTCCAGAATGGTCAGGCGCTGTTTGTGATCGACCAGCAGCCTTTCCTGGAGGGCTACGACGCGGTGCAGGTCGCCGCGTTTCAGGTTCGCTACGGCCAGCACCCGTTCCGCCCGATCTACACCGGGCCAAGCCTTGTCACAAAATCCAACGCGGCCAAGGTTGCGCAGCTTTATAAGAATACCGGCATACCGCTTTTCCAGGGCGGCTACCCGCAATGAGCTACCTGGCGGCGGCTTTGATCTGACAGCGTTGATCCGGATCCGTTCACAGTGCCGCATGGCACACGAAGGTGGCGATCGCGATGACCTTTGTGGCGACGGCCGGTCATAGGCTCGCGGCTGCTGGTGCGCTGAAGTTGTCGCTGGCCGGTTTGGACATCGCCCTGCTGGTCATTTATTTCACCTTCGTTATTGGTATTGGCTTCGCGCTGCGCCGGTTGGTACAGACCTCGACTGACTTCTTTCTCTCCGGGCGCTCGCTGCCCGCCTGGATCACCGGCATCGCTTTCATCTCGGCGAATCTGGGGGCCATCGAGATCCTCGGCATGTCAGCGAGTGGCGCCCAGTACGGCATCAGCATCGTGCACTATTACTGGATCGGCGCCGTGCCCGCGATGGTATTCCTCGGCGTCGTCATGATGCCGTTCTATTACGGCTCGCGGGTGCGGAGCGTCCCCGAGTACCTGCTGCGCCGCTACGATCCCAAGACGCACCTGGTCAACGCCATCATCTTCGTCTTGGCTTCGGTTCTTATCGCGGGCGTCAACCTGTACGCCCTGTCGGCCGTCCTGGAGGCCCTGCTCGGGATCCCGCTGGCCATTGCAATTGTCGTGTCGGCGCTCTTCGTGCTTTCCTACATTTTGCTTGGTGGGTTGTCGAGCGCCATCTACAACGAGGTCATGCAATTCTTCGTCATCTGCGCCGGCCTCATCCCGCTTGTCATCGTCGCGCTGAAAGAGACCGGTGGCATCGGTGGTCTGTTCGCCAAGCTCAGCACGAACGGCCACGACTTCACCTCCGCTTGGTCCGGCGTCGGACTCGGTGGCCACAACCCGATCGGGGACTGGATCTCGCTCGTTTTCGGCTTGTCCTTCTGCCTGTCCTTCGGCTACTGGACCACCAACTTCGCTGAGGTTCAGCGGGCGATGTCCGCCAAGGACGACAACGCCGCCCGATTGACACCAATCATCGGCGCGTTCCCGAAGGCCATCATCCCCCTCGGCATCGTCATCCCAGGCATGGCCGCGGTCCTGCTGATACCTGGCCTCGGCGAGGGCGGCGGCCTCCCGTACAACGACGCGATCCCTGCGCTGATGAACAAGTACCTGCCGACCGGCGTGCTTGGGGTGGCGATCACCGGTCTGCTCGCCGCGTTCATGGCCGGCATGGCGGCGAACGTCTCTTCCTTCAACGCGGTGTGGACCTACGACATATGGCAGAACTACATCCGGCCCGGCCGTCCGGACAGCTACTACCTTCGGGTCGGCCGCATCACGACCGTGGTGGGCGTGTTCATCGGCATCCTGACCGCGTTCATCGCGGCCGGCTACAGCAACATCGCCAACTACCTTCAGACCCTCTTCTCGTTCTTCAACGTGCCCATCTTCCTCGCCTTCATCGTGGGCATGGTGTGGCGTAAGGCGGGACGCGGGTCAGGGTTCTGGGGCATGGTCGTCGGAACACTGTCGGCCTTCAGCACGTGGCTGCTCTACAAGCAGGGCGTCCTGTCGTTCCGCAGCGACCTCGCCGAGACCCAGTGGGGCGCCATTATCGGGTTCGCAGCGGGCTTGGTCGCGATGCTTGTCGCCACCAGGTTCAGCGCACCGAAACCGCTCGCCGAGTTGAATGGCCTGGTCTTCGGGCTTCAGAAACGCGACGTGCAAGCAACGGCCCCACTCCCATGGTTCAAATCGCCCGTGTTGATCGGGATCGCTGCTCTGGTCGTGAGCGCACTTCTCTACGTCTACATCGCCGTTGTGTGAGCTGCCCAGCACCCAGCGCGCACACACTACGAACAGGGAGGGCCTCACATGGCAGCCAAGGTAGACCTCACCCCGCAAGAAGCTCGCAACTGGCGGCTCGCGAAGCTCTTCGATCTCCGCTCGTTCATCGGGGGACTGTTCCTGATCTTCGGAATCCTTGTCACCATCCCTGGCCTAGGAGCGAGCAAGGCCACGATCAAGCAGGCAGCGGGCATCAACCTCGCGTTGTGGGTGGGCCTCACCATGCTGGTGATCGGGGCGATCTTCCTCGCCTGGGTGCTGCTCAAGCCGCCCGCCCCCATCACCGCCGCCGAGGCCGAGGCCGCACGCAAGGAGCGGGAGGAGTTCGGAACGCAGGCCCCGGGCGGCCATTAGCCACGCTTGGTTGCGAGGACTTTGACGGGCGGCCTTGAGTTTTCGCGCTGGCTTTTGGCTGGTGTGGGCGTGCTGGCTGGTTAGGCGGCGGCGGTGTCCTGAGTCGTTGATTTGTCGGCAGAAGGCCGCGAGAGTCTTTGTACTCCACAATGGACCCTGCTGGCTTATTCCCAACGCGCCCGGCGATCCACGGCGCCGACCTGAACTGGCGGCGGCGCTGCGATGATCTGCTGCCTGTTCCGCGACGGCGGGAACGTGCGGCGAGGCCGGGAACCGGTGTTCCTTTGGCATGGAGGGCGAACCGCCGCGGTGTGCCCGGCTCCGCAGGCGGAACTGCCCCGCATGCGGCGCAAGGGCCGCGCGGTTTCATGATCGCGGTAACTTTTGTACGGTATCCTTACAAAAGTTACCGCGATCATGAAACCGGACTGGCTGACGGTGGGCATGACCCTCAGCGCACGAGTCGAATAAGCCAGCAGGGTCCACAATGTCGTAAACAGGCCCGGAATGCCGGTCCATTACGACATTCCAGAGTACAAAGACGGACAGCACCGCTGCGACGTGGGAGCTGCATCGAGATCGACGCGAACTTGAACTGCGCGATTCCTGGCGCCCAGGACTCTCGAAGGGCCGATCTCGTCGGAGAAGGCCAGCCGAGTGCGGTATCCGTTGCGCGTCCAGCCTCCGCGCAGGTGGCGCCCCGGCGCAGGTGGCGCCCCGGCGCACTTAAACGCCCCCATCACTGCCTTGCTTGTCCACATCAACGGCTGCTTCTCCTCCGACGCCAACTGGGACGGCCACGCCTACCAGAAGGACTGGCCAGGCACTACTGCCGGCTGGGCGGCAGTCCTGTGACGTGGCGTGCCGGGCTGACCGTGAGCCGGTCATCCGGGAGGCGGCCTGGCGTGTCGTGTTGATTACTGCGGGCCAGCGATGCGTCAATCAGCGCGGACCGGGCCCGTGCCAGGCTGTCGTTAACGTTGGCCCCGTACCTGGTTGTGACCGTCCATGCGGTTGGGCGGGCATCTGGGAGGGTCGGCGAGCGGGAGGCTGGACATGATCCGTCGCGATGCGCTGTCAGAGTATGTTCGCGGCGCGCTCTGGGTGCTGCCGACGTTGTCCGTGCTGGCCGCCCTGGCAGCCGGGTCGTTGTTGTCAGCGGTCAATATCGGTTCGCGTTCGCCGCTCGCGTTCCAGGGGACCCCAGACGACGCCCGGGCGTTGCTGATCGGAATCACCGGGACGATGGTGACGGTCATCGCGGTGCTGCTCGGCCTGACCGTGGTAGCGCTGCAGTTGTCGTCCACGCAGTTCTCGCCCCGGCTGCTGCGCAACTTCCTCCGCGACCGGCCGAACCAGATCGTGCTCAGCGCTTTCGTTGCGACCTTCGCCTACAGCGCGGCGGGCCTCTACACGGTCGGCGTCTCCGGCGGCAACCGCACCGCAACGTTTCCCCGGCTCGCGGTCAGCGGCGCGATCGTCCTGCTGTTTGTCAGCCTCGGGCTGCTCGTGTTCTTCGCCGACCACCTTGTGCACTCCATCCAGGTCGATGCGATCATGAACGTGGTGCAGGGCAATACCGTCGCGGTGATACGGCACGGGTTGCTCGCCGGCGACGAGGATGCGCCCACCGTCCCGGAGTGGGCGGTGCCGATCGCGGCGAAGCGCTCCGGGTATGTGCAGGTCGTGCGCCCTGACCCGCTGCTGTCGCACGCTGCCAAGCTCGGGGTGAAGCTGCGGCTGCGGCCCCGGGTCGGGGAACACGTCGTTGAGGGCACGACTCTCGCGTGGATCTGGCGCGCCTCGCCGCGCGATCCGGCCCCCGACCCGCAGGTCTTCTCGCGAGCGCTGGAGGACTGGGTCCGCATCGGGTTTGAGCGCACCCTGGAGCAGGATGCCGCGTTCGGAATCCGGCAACTGGTCGACGTGGCGTGCAAGGCGCTTTCTCCGGCGGTCAACGATCCCTACACCGCGGTGCAGGCCATCGATCACCTGTCAGTGATCTTCTGCGCGCTCGCTCAGCGTCCGCTGGGAAACTACGTGGCCCGGGACGACAGCGGGGCCGCCGTGATCGTTCCAGGGCGGCGTTTCCCCGAATACCTCGCGGTGATGTGTGGGCTCATCCGCCGCTACGGCGCCCGCGAGCCGACCCTCGCCCATGCGCTGCTCCGGTTGTTGAACAACTGCGCCGCCGTGGTCGGTGACGATCGTGAGCGGTGCGCGGCGATCGAAGAACAGACCCACATCGTCCTCGTGGACGCCGGACGAGAGGTCGCCCAACCGATCGACCTTGCCCTCGCGTACGGCGAAGCGGAGTCCGTGCGCCAGGTGGTGGCCGAGCGCCTGCGCACGTCACGCTCTCCCGGCGGGCCGGACGGGCCGCGCACCCCTCCAGCACCCGACAAGCCCTGATGGGCAGCCACCTGACCGAGGATCGACGCCGCGTCCTCTCCCCGCGAGCATCCATGTGAGCACCTGTCCGCCGGGGTAGCAACCGACGACCCAGATTCCGAACGGCTGCGCCTCCTGGCGCCCAGTGACCCGCCAGCGCCGCACAAAGTGGCGATTGCCCGCCGGTGTTTCCTACCGTGTCCACGTCGCGGGTTGCGCGTCCGAGCCGGGGGTGTCGCTTTGACGGAGTTTGGCACGGATCTCGTCCGGGGTGGGGAAGCCCGCGCCCATGCCCGGGCTGACGATGTCCAGGTGGTCGAGGATGTCCAGGGCCTGCTGCCAAGCTGCGCGGGCAGCGGCGATGTCGCCGGTCGCGTGGTGGGCGTCACCGAGGTGGGTGAGCGTTGTGGCCTGGCCGTGGCGGTCGCCGACTTCCCGCTTTAGGGCGAGGGCTTGCTGGATATGGGTGATGGCTCGCTGGTGGTGGCCGAGGAGGTGATGGGCGTACCCGATGCTGTCCAGCGTGTTGGCCTCGCCCCGGCGGTCTCCGAGTTCCCGCTGCAGGGTCAGGGCCTGTTCGCAGTAGCGGAGAGCCGGAGCCGGGTCGGCGAGCAGCGCGTGGTACCAGCCGAGGTTGTTGAGCGCTTTTGCCTCCCCCCGCCGGTAGCCGACGGCGCGGGACAGGGAAAGGGTCTGCTCTGCGTGCGCGAGCGCGTCTTTGGGGCGGCCCTGATGCTCGAGTAATGCGCCAAGGTCGGTGTGGGTTTCGGCCTGGCCGGCCTGGTCGCCAAGCTCCTGGAACAGGCGCAGGGCCTGCTGGAGGTGAGCGTGCGCCTCGCCGGGCTGGCCGAGCCAGCGCACGGCGAGGCCGAGGCCGCGGTGGGACCAGGCCTGGCCGTGGCGGTCGGCCGACCGCTGCGCGCTGGTGACGGCGGCGTGCTGGGTAGCGGCCCAGTCGTGCCATTGCCCCCGCCGTTGGAAGAAGTCCACCAGCATCGCGGGGAGTTGCCACGCGTGGCTGTGGTGCCCGCCGCTCGCGGCGAGCTGGATGGCGGCCAGCAGCACCGGGTGCTCGGCGTCCAGCCATCCCCACGCCGCTGAATGATCGGCAAGCTCCTGTGCGGCGGCTCCGGGCTGGGGTGGTACCGGCATCGGGGGTTGCAAGCGCGGATGCAGCAGGATGGCCGCGGCGTGCGCGGTGTGCAAGTAGTGATCCAGCAGTCGGCCGACTGCCGCGTGCCGCTCGGCCTCGGGGTCGCGGGTGCGGGTGAGCTCGGCGGCGTAGGCACGCAGCAGGTCGTGAAAGCCATACCGGCCAGGCGTGTGCTCGGCGAGCAGATGCGATCGGGCCAGCTCGGCCAGCGGTGGCCGGACCTGGTGCAGGGGCAGGCCGGCAAGGCTGGCGGCGGCGGGTGCGGAGGTGTCGGGGCCGGGGTGCAGGCCCAGCAGCCGGAACAGCCGTGCCGCCGGGGTGGCGAGCTGCCGGTAGGACCAGGAGAACACGGCCCGCACGTCGGTGGCCGGGTCGCCGCCGGTGAGCGCTTCGAGACGGCCGTGGGCGTCGCGCAGGTCCCCGGCCAGGGCGGAGAGGGGGAATCGGGGGTGGGTGGCGGCGCGGGCGGCGACGATCGCCAGCGCGAGCGGCAGCCGGGCGCACGAGGCGATGATCTGCTCCGCGGCGTCTGGTTCGGCGGCGACCCGGGCGGGCCCGATGCGGCGGGCCAGCAGCTCGCGGGCATCGGCCAGCGGCAAGACGTCCAGCGTCACCGGGTGCGCGCCGTCGGTGGTGAGCAGGCTGGTGAGCTGGTTGCGGCTGGTCACCACCACCATGGGCCCGGGAGTGCCGGGCAGCAGCGGCCGGACCTGGGCGGCGTCGCGGGCGTTGTCCAGCACGATCAGCGCCCGCCGCCCGGCAAGCAGGCTGCGGTACAGGGCGGTCTGGGCGTCCAGGCTGACCGGGATCCGCTCCGGCGGCACCTCAAACGCGTCGAGGAAGGCGCGCACCGCTTCGGCCGGTGTCATCGGGGGCCCGGCTGGGTCGAACCCGCGCAGGTTCACATACAGCTGCCCGTCCGGGAACCGGCCGGCGACCTGGTGCGCCCAGTGCACCGCGACCGCGGTCTTGCCGATCCCCGCGGTGCCGCCGATCGCGGAGATCACCACCGCGGCGCTCGCGTCCGCTGCCTGCTCCAAGAGGCCGGTCAGCATTTCCAGCTCGGCCGCCCGGCCGGCGAACCCCGCGGCCCCGGCGGGAAGCTGGCGAGGCACCGCGGCCATTGGCAGCCTCGGCGGCAGCGCGGCGCCCAGCGCCGGCGGGTAAGGATCATCCGGCAGGCAGATCCACCCGTCCGCGCTGGTTTCCTTCACCGAGATCCGCGCCCGCCGGTACGACGCGGGGCCGCCGGCCGGGTCGTGCCGGATGACCTCCTCGAAGAACCATTGCGAGGCGATCACTGCCAGCACACCCGACGAGCCGCCCAATGCCCGCTTCAGCGGCTCGGCCTCCAGCATCCGAAAGGCGGCATTGATGGCCGCGCCGGCGACCCCGTGCCCGTCGTGATGGATCTCGCCGGCGTGAAGGGCCATCCGCAGCCTGATCCGTGCCTCCCTCTCGTGGGCCCGGTTGTGCTCAGCCAGCGCCGCGGCAAGCTCGCCGGGCAACCGCGCCGCCAGGACGTTTTTGGGCAGCCGTGGCGGCACCAGGATCAGCAGCCCGTCCCCACGGTCCTCGCTGTAGCAGTCTCGCCAGCGCACGCCGGATCGGGCGAACGCCCGCTGCATTGACCGGTATAAGCCGCCGCGCACCCCGAGTTGATGCGGGTTGGGCCGGCCGGCGAACCCCTCGACATCAACGCATACGATCGCCCGGTGCACCGCAGCCGAAACCGTCCTCTTCACATCCGCCCCTTTGCCGCAGATGCGCTTGCTTGACATGAAAGCACAACTTCGGCGGGCCGAGTCCAAGCGTTCAACCCCAGCGTCCTGGCCTCGCGGCACCAGGACGGAAACATTGGCGATCAAACCCCTGGCACTGCAGCGCCGAGGGACGCTGCGGGCTACGGGCTGCAGGCCAGGGCGGCCTTGACGGCGGTCCCCGGGCTGAGACACGGCGGCGCTGCCTGCCTCGTGCTGCGGGAGGATTGGTTTCGATCAACCGCTTGGCGCGTTGAATGAGTAATGCTGTGCCAGGCAGTAGGTCTTATGTTCTGGGTCGTCCCTGAATGTCGTGTATTCGATGCCGCAGCCGCCGTCCGAGCCACCTTGCACCGACGTCACCTTGTAGAAATCCCCCTGCGGCGGGTTACTACACGCCACCTTTTTAATGTCCCAGTCGGTAAGCGCACTCGGATTTGTGACAACGCAATCGCCGGCCGTGATGGAGCTTCCGCTCCCAATGGCGTGTCCGATGATCGTCGCGATGATCGCCGTCACGCCGACGATCCCGGCTACAACGTGCCGTGGCTTTACTCTGGCCGAAGGCGTCGGCTTTGCGCCGGCGGTCCCCTCCGTCCGGCTGCCGAGCAGATTATGTGTCTTACCCTCGGCGTGGAGCTTGCGCAGGTACTCCTCCTCACCGATCCCGAACTGCAGATTGTAGGCCTCTTCCGGCGTCGGGTCGCGGCGGTCGTCCTCCGTCATGTCACTGTTCCTCCTCACCAAATGATCAGGAACAGCAGCCGTTTGGCCTGCCACGACCAGATCCGGTAGTCATAGCGCCCGGCGAAGAAGGCAAGCACGAGGCCGAGCAGCCCGGAGAACACGGATCCGCCGAAGAGGAGACCGAAACCACCGATCGCGAGGATCAGGGTCCACGCGGCCCACAGCAGGCCGTAGCCGATTCGCCTTCCCTCGGTGTAAGGCGTCGCGCGGCCGAATTGCTCACGGAGCTGTCTCGCGGTCATGAACTGATGAGTTGGCTCAGCGGCGGGCGGATCGGGCGGCCATCTCTCCTGGTCGGCCGGTGTCGGGAAGCCAGGGCTGCGCACGGCATGAGACGGCTGGCCAGGATCCGGTCAAGTAACTCCGGCGTCGCCGAGGGAAACGCTGAAACTGAATACAGCCTGGCTTGTGTGCGCATCGCGCCCGTTACACGTCATCCCTAGCTGCGTCAGGCCACTGATATTCAACCGCACTTTTACCGGATGGCCCAAAGACACCTGGACGGGCTTGCCTAGCTGCTGACCCGCTTCGTTGCTGAACGTCACAGTGGCGATGACGCCCGTAACGTTCTCCATGTTGTCCGCGATGCCTACTTCAGCCGAGAATTCCGTGCTCCCTGCCACGTCATAAGCCTCGTCTGGCTGACCGCCGTAGCTCCCATCGCAGCGAAAAGAGATGCTATTCGGATACGGCCTTGCCGCGATGACCTGCTGGCCGTTTTGGACGTCCTGGTGATCGACCGTCGGCGTCAGACCAGTGAGGTAATGCGCCACGTTGTCAAGCGTTTGGCCGGTGTCCGGTGAGCCCGTGACCGTGGATCCTGGGGTGGCGGCCTGCGCCGAGACGCTGGCGCTCCGCAGTACCCGGATCTGGCGCGCTTGCTGGCCGAGCTGATGGTGCGCCTGCTGCAACTGGCTCGTCTGGTGATGGACGACGACGCCCAAACCAGCCGTGACTGACGTCATAATTGTCGCGACGGCCGTGGTGATTCCAGCCAGGGAGGTCATACCCGAGGCGATGCGGCTAAGGAGGCCGCCCGATGCCGCCTCTGTTTCAGTTTTCATGGTTACGCTGGCTCCTCTGACTGACGCTTTTCGCCGGACAGCGTGCGAGCACGTGACGGCCCGCGACCAGGCACGGCTTAGTTGGATTGATGGGAATAAAAGTCACCGGGACTTCACGCCGTGTCGGCCACCGCCGCGCGAAGTTGGCCGACTGGAACGGCCGCGCGCCATCTGCCGCGGCGTCCAGGTCGCGAGCGATGCCGATAACTCTGCGAACGGCTGACGTCGCATAACCGTTTCCCCCCATGCGGGCGTTATCCGCAGCAAGGCGTCCCAGATCCCCACCCATGACGCCGCCAATAGCGCCTGAGTATGATTGTGTTCCCTATTTCATGTGAAGTGGCCTAATGGATTGGATTTTGTGGCCCTGCCACGGTAAACCCAAACATTCGCTCAAGCGTCAGACACACGTAGCCTTTGGCACGTTCATGGCCGTGGAAGCTATGACTTGTGCCGAATGTTAGCGTTTATCCTATATCCGGTATTCCTGCCGACTTGGCTGTCCGCCGGCCGGTTCTGCAGCGGTGGCGCTAGCATCGGGCGTGGCCGGATGAAGCTCCGGTGGGCTGGCCGCCCAAACTGCCTGCACGGCTGATGGCTTCTACAGGAACTGGACGTCCTGGCAGGAGCTGAGGCCCGCTCCTGCCGTGATGCAGGCAGGAGGAGCGGTGAACATCTACTATCAGGCAGCCATCTGGGTGGGCATGGCCCTGCTCGCGTCCGTGGTGAGCATCCGGTTGGCCATCCCCGTCGCGCTTGTGGAGATCGTCGCTGGCGCCGTGGTCGGCAACATCCCGGGCATCAGGGAGCACGTCAGCCAAACCGGCTTCGTCACCTTCCTGTCCGCGGTCGGCTCGATCGCGCTCACCTTCCTTGCGGGAGCTGAGATCGACCCGGTGTCGCTGCGAAGGCACTGGAGGGCGAGCGTGTCGATCGGGGCGATGTCGTTCCTGCTGCCGTTTCTCGGGGCGTTTGGTTTCTGCGCCCTGGTGCTCGGCTGGCGGCCGCATGCCGCGGAGATCGGCGGCGTCGCATTGAGCACCACGTCGGTCGCGGTCGTGTACGCGGTCATGGTCGAGACCGGCCTGAACCGCCACGACATTGGCAAGCTCATCTTGGCCGCCTGCTTCATCACCGATCTGGGCACCGTGCTCGCGCTTGGCGGCCTGTTCGCCACGTATGGCTGGCTGCTGATTGTTTTCGCCGCCACCACGGCGGCCGGGCTGATCCTGCTGCCGTGGCTGACCCGGCTGGTGATCGCCCACCTCGGGCACCGAGTGTCCGAGCCGGAGATCAAGCTGCTCCTTGCGGCGTTGTTCGCCCTGGGCGGGTTGGCCACGCAAGCCGGCAGCGAGGCGGTGCTGCCCGCCTACCTGGCCGGCCTGGTGGTCGCGGGCGTGTTCACCCGCGACCGGGTGCTCATGGACCGGCTGCGTTCGATCGCCTTCGCGCTGCTTACACCGTTCTTCTTCCTGCGGGCGGGCACCCTGATCTCGGCGCCCGCCCTGGTCTCTGGCGCCGGCGTCATCGCGGCGCTGCTCGGCGTGAAGCTCGCTGCCAAGGGAATCGGGGTGTGGCCGACGGCCACGGCTTTCCGGCTGCCGCACCGGGAGCGGACCTACACGACGCTGCTCATGGCCACCGGGCTCACCTTCGGCTCGATCTCGGCGCTGTTCGGCCTCACCCACCACCTGATCGACAAGGCGCAGTACACCTCGCTCGTGACGGTGGTGATCCTGTCCGCCTTCGTGCCCACCATCATCGCGCAGCAACTGTTCCAGCCGGCCGTCATGGACACCGAGGAAGAGGAGGCGCTTGGCGCGGAAGACATGTCCGTGATCCACCGCCACGCCGACGGAGCTCACAGCTGAGCGTGGTCACCCGAGCTTGACATCCGACGTTGCGTACGAGCGCCAGCAACTGGGCGGCAGCCCTGTTGACGGGTCATCATTGACCTGGAATCCTCACGTCTGGCAAATCTCGTGATCTCACGACATCGGTCTTGATGATCACCGAGGTGGCCGGCGAGGAAGGACCACAGGGAGACGCCGTGACTAGTGGGCACGCGGACGAGCACCTCGTTCCGCTGCCAGGCACCGAGTGGGCCGCGTGGCGGTACGCCGTGCTCCGATCCGCCGGGTTTCCCGCCGTCGGCCTGGACCGTTTCGCCGCCCCGGCCTACGCGGCCGTGGCTGACACGTTCCTCGACGGCCGCGCCGGCCGCGAAGAACTGGAGGCGGCCGGTGACGCGGCACACGCTGACGCCCGCCGCGTGGCGGCGGAGATCGCCGCCGACCCGCTCTTTCGCGAGGCCGTCACCTGGCAGAACCCCGGGATGCTGACCGCACTCGCTGGCGGCGACGAGACAGCGCCAGCGGGGAAAAAGGCCAGCCGATTACGGCAGAAGCGACGAGCGCGCGACGACACAATCGCGCGGTACTGGCAGCGCTACTGCGGCAAGAACGACACCATAGGGTTCTTCGGCCCGGTGAGCTGGGCCACCCTGGATCCGGACGCGCCTGCCGTGCGGGTTCGGTGCGGCGAAGGCCTCCTCCGTGCCCGGCAGACCTGTTATGAGTTCTGGGCCCTGCAGGCCTATGTCGAGCACGTCGCGGCCGACCCGGCTGTGCGGCCGTGGCTGCCTGTGGGCCTGCACCCGCACGTCATGCTGGACGGCCGCCGCGTGCTGCGCCCCGGCCAGGCCCCGTTGCCGCTGTCGCGTGCCGAGGCGGACCTGCTGTCGCGGTGCGACGGCATCCGGCCGGCGGCCGCGGTCGCGGGCGGGCCGGACCGCGAGGAGGCGCTGGTCATGCTGGAGAGCCTGGCGACGCAGGGCGTGGTCTGGTGGGGCGTGGACATGCCGCAAGACCCAGGCGCGGAGCAGGTCCTGCGGTCCACCCTGGCGGCTATCCAAGATCCGGACGCCAGGGAGCGTGCCCTGTCCGGGCTGCGGCGGCTGGATGCGGCGCGGGCAGGCATCAGCGCGGCGGCTGGAGACGCGGACAAGCTCGCCACGGCGGTGAGCATCCTGGACGCCGAGTTCAGCGCGGTGACCGGCGAGCCGCCCGCGCGCCGACCGGGACAGATGTACGCGGGCCGGAGGCTGTATTACGAGGACACGATTCGCGACATCGACGTCACCTTTGGCGGCCCGATACTGGAGGCGCTGGCCGGACCGCTGGGCGCGGTGCTACTGCCAGCCGCAAGGTGGCTCTCGGCAGCCCTGGCGCAGGCGTATTCCGCCGCGTTCGGTTCGCTTTATGCCGAACTCCTCGAGCCGGCGGCTGACGGGGTGCCGCTTGACCGTTTTTGGGCGGCCGCGCAGCCGCTGTTCAACGGCGGGGAACTGCCTGCTGATGACGTGGCGGCCGAGTTCGCCAGGCGGTGGGCGGCGCTGTTCGACCTGGACCGGATGGCGCCGGGCACCAGCCGGGTCACCGTGTCGAGCGCCGAAGTGGCCGGGCGGGCCGCCGAGCTGTTCCCTGCGGCGCGACCTGGCTGGACGGGCGCCCGAATCCACAGCCCGGATCTGCACATCTGCGCGACAAGCGCGGCGGCTCTTGGCCGCGGGGAGTTCACCATCGTTCTCGGGGAGATGCACGCCACGTGGGCGACGATGGACTGCGCGTTGTTCACCGACCGTCACCCCGACCCGGCGAAGCTGCGCGCCGCCGCGGCAGCCGACATCGGGCCCCAGCTTCGCCCGGCTTACCAGAATTGGTGCGCCCAATTCACCCCCCGCATTTCCCCCAATCTGGGCGTCACCGATTACCAGCTCGCCTTCGCGGCGGCGCCGGGCGCGGACCGGGCGAGGTTGCTGCCGGTCATGGCGCTGCGCGTGACCGAGCACGACCGGGCGCTGGTCGTGGCGGACGGGGACGGCCGCCGGTGGCCGCTGCTCGAGGTGTTCGCGCTGCTCATCGCCTGGCTAGGGTCCGAACTCTTTGACCCCGCCAGCGCCACGGCGCACAGCCCGAGGATCACCATCGACCGAATGGTGGCCGCCCGCGAGACCTGGCGGACCACGGTGGGGCGGTCCGGGCTGACGGTGCGGGGCCGACTCTGCGAGTACCTGGCCGCCCGCCGCCTGCGGCGCGAACACGGCCTGCCGGAGAGGGTCTTCGCCAAGATTGGCACGGAGACCAAGCCCGTTTATGTGGACTGGACCAGCCCGCGGTATGTGTCCGCCTTCGCCACGATGCTGCGCACCGCGCGGCAGACGGCAGGAGACGACGTCGAGGTGGTGATCACCGAAATGCTGCCGACGCCGGAGCAGGCATGGCTCCCCGACGCGCAAGGCCAGCGTTACTGCAGCGAGCTGCGGATCCAGTTGCGAGATCCGGTCCCGGCCAACGGGATAGCAGTCATGGAGGAGCAATGAAGGCAAACATCGGTGCTCACAAGGAGTACCGTGAGGCCGGCTGGTGGCGCGATGAAACGTTCCTCGACGACCTGCGGCGCAACGTCGCGGACCGCCCGGGCAAGACCGCGGTGGCCGGACATCTCGCCGCCACCGGGCGGACCGAGGCGGTCGACTACGCGCAGCTGTCACGGCTGACCGACCGTGTGGCCCGCGGGCTGGCTGACTTCGGCGTGCGGCCGGGGGAGTACATCGGGGTCCAGTTGCCCGACCGGTGGGAAATGCTGCCGCTGGCGCTTGGCTGCATACAGGCAGGCGTGCGCCTCGCCCCGGTGCCACCCGAGTACCGGCGCCGTGAGCTCGAACACATGTTCCGGCTCACCGACGCTCGGCTGTTCGTTACCGTCACCGAGCTGCACGGCGGCAGGCCCGCCGAGGTCGCCGCAGAACTGGCCCGCGAGCTGCGGCTATCCGTGCAGGTGGCGGTTCTCGGCGACGACGTTCCCACCGGCGCGATATCGTTCCGCGAGCATTTCCTCGCCGACCGCGGTCGCGCCGGCGCTGCGCCGGCCGTTCGGCGGATGAACCCAGACGAGCCGTTCCTGATCTTGTTCACCTCCGGCACGACCGGTGAGAACAAGGCGGCGATGCACAGCCAGAACACCCTTTATGCGGGCATCCAGGGTTACGTGGGGGCGCTCGGCCTGGACGACACGCTGGTTATGACAACACCCCACACCAACATGCACTACGTCGGGCTGGTGACGCGGCTGCTGAGCTCGCTCGTCCTCGGCGGCACCGCGATCTGCGCGGACGTCTGGGATCCCGCGGTCAGCCTTGAGCTGATGGAGCAGCACGGCGTCACCCTCTTCTACGGCTCACCGCCCTACGTGCGCGAACTGCTCGCCGCGCAGCGGGCTCGCCCACGTGACACCAGCAGCCTCGCCTGCATTGTCTCCGGCTCCGCGCCCGTGCCGCCGCAACTGATCGCGGAGGTGCGGGAGTCGCTCGGCGTCCGCATGTTCTCGCTCTGGGGGATGAGCGAGAACGGTGCGGTCACGGTCACCAGGCCGGATGATCCCGTGGACTGGCCCGCCCACAGCGACGGGCGGCCGACCAGCGGTATGCAGATCAGGATCGACCCGATGGCCGGACGGACCGACGGCGCGGGGTCGCTGTGGGTCCGTGGTCCCATGCAGTGCCTGGGCTACTACAAGCGGGACGACGCCTACGCTGCCGACCTTGATGAGAACGGCTGGTTCAACACCGGTGACCTGGCTCGCGACGACGGGCGGCAGGGCATCCGCATCGTTGGCCGGACCAAGGACATCATCATCTACCGCAGCGCCAACGTGCCGGTCGCCGACATCGAAGCTGTGCTTGGAAAGCATCCGAAGGTGGCCGACGTGGCTCTGATCGGAATCCCTGATCCCGCGGTCGACGAGCGGGTGTGCGCGGTCGTGACCCCGGCCGGCGACGCGGTCCCTGGGCTCGACGAGCTGCGAGAGTACCTGCGCGACGCCGGGATCAGCAGCTGGTGCTGGCCAGAGCGCCTCGAGGTGCTTGAGGCCATGCCGCGTACGCCGCTGGGCAAGATCCGCAAAGCTGACCTGCGGGTGCGCTACCCAGCGATGTGAGCATGCCGCGGGGCGCTCGCCCGTCCTGCGGCGGCGGTCTGCGCGGAATGCTGCCTGACAATGGCTACGAACTCGGCGGCGCGATCACGGTGCGTTCGGCGACCACGACGCCTGCGAGCACAACGGCCAGCCCGCTGGCGAGCGCGAGCGGCGCAGCGACCGGCTGCGCCGCGAGCAGGGCGAGGATGAGCGCAACGGCGGCGAGCTTCAGCACGACGCCGCGGCGGTGCTGGCCGTGGGTCGTCACGATTCTGGTGCCCATCAGCGACGCCAGGAAGAGCGCCGCCCCGCCGAGGAGCGCGACGCTCGGTCCCGCGCCGAAATGGGTCTGGCTGGCTCGATCGATCAGCATCCGCACGCCCGCGCTCATCGCGGCCAGTCCCAGCAGCAGCGGGATGTGCGCGTAGGAGTACACCACGATCGACATGGTCGAGCCGCGCAGCGAGACGCTCGCCTGACGGTCGAAGTACAGCCACCAGACGCACGCGACGACCGCGAAGCCGAGGACCGCGGCCGAGACAGAGGCCGCGCGCCAGCGCTGGCCGGAGGTCTCGACCGCCACTGCCGCGACCGACTCGCCGAGCACGATCAGGGTGAACAGCGCCCACCGTTCGGGGAGGTGCGTCGCGCTCGTCGGGATCCGCCGGTGCAGCCTTGTGGAGGGTGGCGTGGGCCATGTACCCCTGCCAGGCCACATACACCGGGATGAACAGCGCCGCGAACCGCAGGAAGCCCATCGGCGAGTGATACAGGACAAGTTCCCGCGGACAGCTCGGTGATCGCGACCACGAAGACGAGGTCGAAGAAGAGTTCGAGCCAGGAAGCGTGCCTGTCGCCCCCCTCGCCGGCGGTCAGAAGGCGCGGAGGAACGATCCAGGCCTCGCGGTCTGGCGTGGCGCGGTCGCCGCCCGGCAAGCGGTCTGGGGTGGCGCAGTCGCCGTTCGGCGTCCGTCTGCCAATCCTGAAGCTCATCCGGGCAATCCGGAAGCGACGATCCCACCGCCGTGCTCAAGGATCTCGGCCACGCCTCGGATGGTGCAGCGCAGCGGGTCGTCGACGACGACGGTGGGGATACCCGCCGAGGCTTCGATCCTGCTGGCCAGGCCCAGAAGCAGGGCGCCGCCGCCGGCGAGGCGGATCTTTCCACGGACCACGTCTTCCGCGAGGTCCGGCGGGATGTCGGTCAGCATCTGCTTGACCGCGGTGGCGATCGCGGCGACGGTGTGCTCGAGCGCCTCCGCGACCAACGGGCCGGGCACGTATTCGACGCGGGGTTCCCGGAGAGCGGCGTCAACCCCGACCGCCTCCGCGTAACCCTCCTCGCCCCCGGTGAGCCCAAGGGTCGTCTTCAGCCGCCGGGCGGCGTTCCTGCCGAGGAGCATCCCAAGCTCCGCCTTGGCCGCGTTCATGATCGCCTCGTCCATCACGTTCCCCCCGAGGCGCAGGGACTGCGCGCGCACGACGCGGCCGCCGGCCACGACCGCGACCTCGGTTGTCCCGCCGCCCACGTCCACGATGAAGGCGCCTTCGCCGCCCGACAGGTCCACCCCTGCTCCGGCGGCGGCCGCGACCGGCTCGTCAACGAGCGTCACCGCGCAGTGCGGGCTGCGAGCCGCCACAGCGGCGGGAATAGACCGGCGCTCCACCCAGGTGGCCCCCGCGGGCACGCACACCACAGCATGGGGCCTTAACAGCCAGCGCCGCACGCGCGCGCGGCGCAGGAAGGCGTGCAGCATGGCCGTGGACGCTTCCAAATCGGCGATGACCCCATCCCGCAACGGATAGATCACCTCGACGTCGACAGGCTCCTTCCCGGCCAGCGCGTCAGCGAGCTTGCCCACGGCGGCCACGCTGCCCGTCGCCCGGTCAAGTGCGACCGCGGAGGGCTCTTCGACAACCAGACCCTGGCCCGCGACACTAACGAGTGTGTTGACGGTGCCGAGGTCGATCGCTACGCCTGGGCGCAAGCGCATGACGCTCACCCTCTAATCGACGTGCTGTCTGCATTGCCCAGTGAAACGCGTCGTCTGCCCACCCAGTATGGCGTCAGCGTGGCATCCGCCAACGGCAAAGCGATGGCGCACGCAGCGTGGAAAGCCGCCTATGGACCCCATGACCGAACCCGACGTCCGTGTCGATCCACTTACGGGCAGTTACGTTATCGTCACCCCGTGGCGGCAATCACGGCCCAACCTCCCCGAAGGTCCGTGCCCGTTCTGCCCCGGGGGTCTGGAGGCGCCAGGGCCTTATGACGTGCGATGGATACCGAACCGCTGGCCCGGGCTATCCGGCGGACGGCACGAAGTGATCCTGCACAGCCCGCGGCACTATGCCTCGTTTCCATCGCTTGGATCGGATGCGGCGGGCCGCGTGGTGGAGATGTGGGCGCGGCGCACCGTCGCTTTGGGCGCGCGCCCGGATGTCGCATATGTCTTCATCCTGGAGAACCGTGGCCGCGCGATCGGCACCACGATCGATCACCCGCACAGTCAGATATTCGGCTTTGGCATGATCCCCCCGGTCCCGAAGGCTGAGCTGACATCGCAACGCTGCGCGCTGTGCGCGAACCCTGACGAGGCGCTGGTCGTGTGCCGTCAGCCCGGCTGGCTGGCCCACGTGCCGTGGGCACCGTACTGGCCATATGAGATCCTCATCGCCACCGATAGCCATCAGGCCGATCTGCCAACGGCGGGGGTACGGCTGCGAACCGGGCTTGGCGCGATGCTGGTGGACGGGCTGACGCGCCTCGAGCGGGTGTTCGGCGCCGAGGTTCCGTACATGCTGTGGGTGCATCAGCGACCGACCGACGGGCGGGACTGGCCTGCCGCGCATCTCCACCTGCACCTGGCGCCCGTCCTGCGCAAGCCAGGCGCGATCCGCCACCTCGCGGCCGCGGAGCTCGGCGCCGGTGTGGTCTTCGACCCGGTCGATCCCGCGGCGGCCGCGGCGCAACTGCGGGCCGCCGGGCCCGCGTGACCTCGACGGGAGGCCGTCGCGGCACCTAACGTGTTAACCAGGGCCGCGACCTGCGACGCGGCCGGGTGTGGGTTGGCTGGCCCGGGGGGACGCGTGATGCTTGAGCTTGCCCTGCTTGGCGAGCAACGCGTCGCTTTGCGGGGTTGCGTCGTCGCGCTGCGGTCGTCGCGGGCACTGGCGTTGCTCGCCTATCTCGCGCTCCACCGCGGCGCGCCGCAGCGCCGCGCGCACCTGTCCGGCCTGTTTTGGCCGGACTCCACCGACGGCCAGGCGCGGACGAACCTGCGCAGGGAGCTTCACCTGTTGCGATCCGGCCTTCCGGGAGTGGACCGCTTCCTGGTGGCGAACGGCGGGACGCTCCTGTGGCGAGTCGACCATCGCTGCCGCTTGGACGTGGCGGTTTTCGAGGGTGCCGCCAAGGCGGCGGAGGCGGCGTGCGCCGCCGAGGACGAAACGACCCTGCGCGTGGCGGCCGCTGCCGCTGTGCGCGCCTACCGAGGCGAGCTGACGCCCGCGCTGTACGACGACTGGGTGGTGGCGGAACGCGGGCGGCTGCACAACTGTTGTGTGGCGCTGCTTGACCGGTTGATCGATCTCGAACGTGCCGCAGGCAACTTCGCGGCGGCGATCGAGTGGGCTCGCCGTCGAGTCGATCTCGAACCTCTCGAGGAGGTCGGATACCGCAGGCTGCTGCGGTTGCAGGCCTCGTCCGGGGACCGAGGCGCCGCCTTGCGGACCTACTACCGGTGTGTCTCAGTCCTGGAGCGTGAGTTCGGGCTGGGGCCAGACCAGGCGACCACCGCGGAATACGACCGTCTCGCCGGCGTTGAGTCCGCTGGGTCGGCCGGCCCGCGCGCGCACCTGTCGGCGGCCTCCTCCGCTGGGTTGGCCGGCCCGCGCGCGCACCTGTCGGCGGCCTCCGCCGCCGGCCCGCCGCGGCTGGTAGGCCGTGAGCGCGAGCTCGCGATCCTGCGCGGGCTCTGGCACGAGGCCGCCGACGGCGCGGCAGGCTTCGCCGTGGTCTCGGGTGAGGCTGGCGTCGGCAAGAGCAGGCTGCTCGACGAGCTTGCCGCCATTGCCCAGCGCAGCGGCGGGGCGGTGGCCCGCGCCCGCTGTTTCGCTGCCAGCGGCAGGCTCGCCCTCGCGCCGGTGTCGCAGTGGCTGCGCAGTCCGGCGGTCGCGTCGGCCCGCGGCAGGCTCGATCCGGTCTGGGCGCGGGAGGTGGACCGGCTTGTCCCGCCGCGCGACGGGCGCCCGACCGCTCCGCCACGGGCGTTGGCCGACGCATGGCGGCGTCACCGGTTCCTCGAAGGGCTGGCCCGCGCTGTACTCGCAGCCGGCAAGCCAACCCTGCTCGCGCTCGATGACCTGCAGTGGTGCGACGCGGACACCCTCGCGTGGCTGCAGTTGCTGCTTCACCTCGGCGAGGGTCAGCGGCTGCTCGTGGTCACCGCGACCCGGTGCGAAGAGGTTGACGACAACCCCGAGCTGACCCGCGTGCTCCGGGAGCTCCGTTCGGCCGGCCAGGTGAGCGAGCTGAACCTCGCGCCGCTCGACGCCGCAACGTCCGCCGCATTGGCGGGGGCGGTCCTCGGCGGCGGCCTCGACCGCCCGGACGCGCAGAGGCTGCACGCCGCGACGGGCGGTTACCCGCTCTTCGTGGTCGAATTCACCCGTGCGCTCGTCGTCGGCGGCCACGACTGGCTGAAACCTCCCGACCTCGGCCAGCTTCCACGCGCGCAGGCGGTCCTCGCGGGCAAGGTCGCGCAGGCGAGCCCGGCCGCGCGCGAAGTCGCCGGCCTCGCCGCGGTGATCGGGCACGACTTCACCCTCGAACTGCTGGCCGAGGCCAGCGATCTCGACCTGCACGTCGTGGCGGAGGCGGTCGACGAGCTGTGGTGCCGACGGCTCGTCCGCGAGCGCTCGCCCGGCAGCTATGCGCTGGCTCATGAGCTGCTGCGCGACGCGGCGTACCGCCAGCTCAGCGGCCCCCGGCGGCGACTGATGAACCGCCGCGTGGCGCAGGCGCTCAAACCGGCCCGCGCGAGGACGCGCCGCCGGGGCTTACCGGACCACGCTGCTGCCCGTCGGCGACGGTGCGGATGCCACCTCGCGAACGGTCCTGGAACGCCGGGCCGTCTACCGTGCTCGCGACTAAGCCGAACGAAACGGCGGGCCGGGGGGCACCCATGAGCACGACAGCGGAGCCGACCACGTTCGAGACGCTCAAGACGGCGATGCGGGGGCCGGTCATCGAGCCAGGCGATGACCGGTACGACGGCGCACGCGCCGTATACAACGGGATGATCGACCGTCGTCCGGCGGCCGTCGCGCGCTGCGCCAACGTCGGTGACGTGATCGCGGCCGTCCGGTTCGCCCGCGACCGCGACATGACCGTCAGCGTGCGGGGCGGCGGGCACAACGCAGGTGGCCTCGGGGTGTGGGACGACGCGCTTGTCGTCGACCTGTCGGCCATGCGAGGTGTGGCCGTGGACCCGGCCGCGAAGATCGTGCGCGCCGACGGCGGGTGCGTCCTTGGCGACGTCGACCACGCCACGGGCGCGTTCGGCCTGGCAACCCCGTCCGGCATCTTGTCCACCACCGGGATCGCCGGCCTGACGCTCGGCGGCGGGATCGGTAACTTGTCGCGGCGCTGCGGCCTCACCGTCGACAACCTGCTCGCCGCCGACGTCGTCCTCGCTGATGGCTCGTTCGTGACCGCGAGCGCTGACGCGCACCCGGACCTGTTCTGGGCGCTGCGCGGCGGCGGCGGCAACTTCGGCATCGTGACGTCGTTCGCGCTGCGCTGTCACGAGATCGGCACCGTGGTCGCCGGGCCCGTGCTCTATGACCTCGCAGACACGGCCGAGGTCATGCGCTGGTATCGGGAGCTGCTGCCCAGTCTGCCCGAGGACGTCAACGGCTGGCTTGCTCTGCTCACCGTCCCACCGGCGCCGCCGTTCCCCGAGTCGCTGTGGCTGCGCAAGGCGTGCGGGATCGTCTGGTGTTACACCGGCCCGGCTGAGCGCGCCGACGAGGCGCTCGCACCGGCGCGCGGCTTCGGCTCGCCGCTGCTCGACGGCATCCAGGCGATGCCGTACCCAGCGCTGCAAGGCGCCTTCGACGCGTTGTACCCGCCGGGTTTGCAGTGGTACTGGCGCGCAGACTTCTTCCGTGAGATCTCCGATCCCGCGATCGGCGCACATGTGGACTTCGGCGCGCAGCTGCCAACCCCGCACTCCACCATGCACCTGTATCCCATCGACGGCGCGGTCCACCGCGTCGCCGCCGACGCGACCGCGTTCGCCTACCGCGACGTCGGCTGGGCCGGAGTGATCGTCGGAGTCGATCCTGATCCGGCCAACGCCGCCAAGATCAAAGACTGGGCCATACGCTACTGGGAGGCGCTGCACCCCACCTCGGCCGGCGGAGCGTATGTGAACTTCATGATGGACGAGGGAACCGATCGCGTGCGCGCGTCCTACGGCCGCAACTACGATCGCCTGGCCCGGGTCAAGGCGACCTACGACCCGGACAACTTCTTTCGCATCAACCAGAACATCCGCCCCGCCGGCTGAGCCAGCCGCTTCCAGCCGGCTGAGCCAGCCGCTTTCAGCCGACCGGGTGGAACGCGGAGAAGATGATCGCGGCGACCCGGTCGGCCATCTCCGCCGCGGGCATCCTGACGTCCACGCTGAGCAGGTAGTTGACTCGTTCGAGCATCATCAGGCAGGCGAGCGCGGTCAGCTCCGCGTGCTCGGCCTGCGGCGCCGGCCCGGTCATCCCCTGTGCGATCGCCTCTGAGATGCCGAAGAGAAGCTGGAGGCCTTCGCTGAAGAAGTCCTCACCGATCACGTCGGCCTGGCTCAGAATCCGGATCACTGTGGCGTGTGTCGCATAGGTGTCAAAGAACCGCTGCACCCAATGCCGCAGCGCCGCCCGTCCGGCGTCGTCGGGTGTCACACGCGGGAACTCCCGAGCGATCACGTCCATGTCGTGCAGCGCGTCGCGGGTTAGCGCCTTGAACAGGTCCTCCTTGTTCGCGAAGTACAAGTAGAACGTGCCATGGGACGTTCTTGCCGCTTTGACGACGTCATCCACCCGGGCAGCGTGGAAGCCCCGCTCCTCAAACGCGGCGCGGCCGGCGTCGAGCAGCTTGCGCATGGTCGCCTTGCCTTGGGCGCGGAGCTCACGCTCGCGCGCCGGCGCGCCTCCGCCGTGCGAAGGACGAGGCTGCCTGGCACTACGCTCGCCACGGCTGGCTTTCTGAGTCATGTCCGCGAGACTAGCCTGTTCATTACCGAGTACGCCCAGCACCCGGCGCTGTCGGCCCGGGTGAGTCGGCCGGAGGAGCTGTGATGCTGCGCACGCTAGCCGCGGAAGCGGCCCGGCGGTTCGGGCAAGGAGTGTCGTTCACCGCAGTCCGGTCGGCCGAGCAGGCGCAACGCGCACAGCCGGAGTTCGGGCGCGGCCAAGCGGAGACCTCAGCCGAGACCGCTGTCATCAATGAGGCGGACACCTGGCGGCTCACCTACGCCGACCTCGACCGGCTCTCCGATGAGGCGGCGGCGGGGCTGGCCTTCCGCGGCGTGCTGCCGGGCGACGTCGTCGCGGTCGTGTTGCCGACCACGCCGGAGTTCCCGATCTGCTACCTGGCGGCCGCCAAGATCGGCGCAATCGTGGCCGGCCTCGATCCGCGCTGGCCGGCCACGCTGCTCGACCGGCTCACGGATCTGCTGCGGCCCGCGGTGACGGTGGCGCCCTACGGGCTCAATATCGGGCCCGGGCCCGACGGCGAGCTCGTGCGTATCACGCTGGCCCGCAACGCGGCGGACGCGCTCGCTGGCTTCCGGCGGGCCGAGCTGCCGCCGCCGCCGCTGCCGCCGGACCCCGGCCGCCCCGCCGTGATCGCCTTCAACTCGGGCCGCTCCGGCACCCCGCAGGGCGCGGTGTTCGGAGTCCGCCAACTTGACGCGATCCGCGCGGCCGAGGCTGGCGAGCGCTGGGGCGGCACCGTGGGCGGCGTGATGCTCACCGCCATGCCGTTTGCGCACTACAACCTGATGACCCGGTTGCCGGCCATTCTCCAGTCTGGGCAGACCTGTGTGCTCATGGGGTCATGGCGGGCCGAGAGCGTGCCGAGCATCGCGGCCGCCGTGCAGGCGAACCGGCTGACCGCGCTGCCCGCGCAGCTCGCTGAGCTTGCGGCCAAGGCCGACCAGCCGCCGGACAGTTTTCCCAGCATAGAACTCATCGTCACCGGCGCGGCCGCGCCGCCGCCGGGGCTGGTTGCCTCGCTGCGCCACCGGTTGGGCACGCAGGTGCAGGTGCGGTACGGCTGCGCCGAGGCCGGTCTCGGCCTTAGCACGTGCCCGGATCACCCGACCGACGTCGACGGCTGCGTCGGCTGCCCGGTTCCCGGCGTCACGCTGGCGCTGCGGGACAGCGGCGGGCACGAGGTCCCGCACGGCGAGACGGGTGAGGTGCTGTTGCGTTCGGCCGCCTGCATGAGCGGATACTGGAGCAACCCGCAGGCAAGTGCCGCGGCCTTCACGATGGACCACTTCGTCCGCACCGGTGACCGCGGGCGGCTGGATGGCGAGGGCCGCCTGGTTCTCGCGGGCCGGGCCGGCGCCTAGGCGCTGAAATCAGACCGTACCGCCGCGCCTGTATGCTGCCCTCGGTGAGCGCGGGAACCGCGGGTGCTGTGGGGCGACCATCCGAGGCTGCGGCGTCGCCACGGGCGGCGATGTCGCGTTCGCGCGCTCGAACCTGGGTGGCTGTGCTCACGGTTGCTGCCGCCGCCTGCTACGCGATCTTCGGCCTGATCCGCTTCCGCCGCTTCCGCGACGGCACCTTCGACCTTGTGATCTTCGACCAGGCGGTGCGGAATTACGCGCACTTCCACGCCCCGGCGTCGATGGCGCGCGGTGTGGCCAACGGCATCGGCGCGCATTTCGACGTGCTCGGCGATCACTGGTCGCCCATCCTGGCTGTCCTCGCGCCGCTCTACTGGATCCATGACGGTCCCGCGACCCTGATCGTCGCGCAGGCCCTGGCGTTCGCGCTCGCCATCCCGCCGCTGTGGGTGTACACAAACCGCCTGCTCGGCGCGCGCGCCGCCCACTTCGTCTGCGTCGGCTACGCGCTCAGCTTCCCGGTCGCCGCGGCGCTCGGCTTCGACTTCCACGAGGTCGCGTTCGTGCCCGTGCTCACCGCCGTGATGGCCGAACGCTTCCAGGCCGGCCACCGCGTGGCGGCCCTGCTCGCCGCGATCGCCCTGCTCATGGTCAAGGAGGACATGGGCCTGCTGCTCGCCGGTTTCGGCGCGTACCTGTTCCTGATCCGCCAGCGCAGGATCGGTGCCGCCGTCATGGTCGGCGGGGTCGCTGCGACGTGGGTGTCCACCCGGGTGCTTATCCCAGCGTTCGGCGGTTCTGCCTCTTTCTACTGGGCCTACGGCCAGCTTGGCGACACGGTCGCGAACGCGGCGTGGCACGCGCTGATCCATCCGCTGCACACGCTGCGGATGCTGGTGACCCCGGCGGTCAAGGTCGCCACCGTGCTCCGGCTGCTCGCCCCGCTCGGTTTCCTGCCGCTGGCGTCGCCAATCGTGGTCGCGGCCGTGCCCCTGCTGGTTGAGCGAATGCTTGCCACCGGATACCCGACCTGGTGGACGTCGACCTATCACTACGACGCGTTCATCGTCATGGTGATGGTGCTTGCGGCGGTGGACGGCGCGGCGCGGATTCAGCGCCGGGTGCGCCGCAGGTGGCCCGAGCGTGACATTGAGCTGCCCGCTGCGCGGCCAGCCCCGCGGGCGTCCTGGCGAGCGGTCTCGCCCGCGACCGCGTGGGCGGCGGCGGTGTGCGTCGCCGCGGTGGCGGCGCTGCCCTGGACGCCGCTCGGGCAGTTGGTGCATCCCAGGTTCTACACGGTGAATGCCCGCATCCGCGCCGCCGAGTCGGCGGTCGCCATGGTCCCAGACCGCGCGCTCGTTGAGGCGGCGGACTACATCGGGCCCCACCTTTCCGGCCGTGCCCAGGTGCTTCTTCTCGATGGCACGCCCCGGTGGGCGCCGTGGGTCGTCGCGGACACAAAGGGCCTCGACTTCCCGTTCTGCTCGCCCGCCGACCAGGGCCGCCTGTTCGCCCACCTGAAGACCCGCGGATACACCCAGGTGTTCGCGCGGGACGGGTATGTCGTGCTGCGCCGGCCCGCCGACGCGCGCACCCGGGCCGCGCTGCGTGACCCGGCGCCCGCGCCGAGGCTGCGCGGCAATCTATGCCCGCGCTACCAGTCCTGACCGCCGATCCGGGCTCTGCCCCAGAGTTTCGTGATCACCGTGACCGGCGCCGCCGCCGGTGTGTGGTCAATGTGGCACTGTACGCACCACAGAGGGTGAGTAGATCCGCATTCATCGACCCGGGCGAGGCGTGAGGTGCGTCGCCGCCTCAGCCGGCGGCGCGCGCGATCGACTTGTATTCGAGATAGCCCAGGAGGCCCTCGGGGCCGAGTTCGCGGCCGATGCCGCTGGCCTTGTACCCGCCGAACGGCGCGCAGGCCTCGATCATGTACAGGTTGACGCCGTAGGTGCCCGCCCTCACCCGGCGGGCCACCTCCATCCCGCGCTCGGCGTCCGCGGTCCACACCGTGCCTGCGAGGCCGTAGTCGGTGTCGTTGGCGATCCGAACGGCATCGTCGGTGTCGGTGTAGGCGATGACCGCGAGCACCGGGCCGAAGATCTCCTCGCGCGCGATCCGCATTGAGTTGTCCACGCCAGCGAACACCGTGGGCGCGACATACCAGCCCTTCGGCTGTCCGGCGGCACGCGGGCCGCCCGTCACGATCGTGGCGCCCTCGTCCATCCCCGCCTTGATGTAGCCCTCGACCCGGTCCTGCTGCCGCTCGGCGGCCAGTGGCCCGATCTTGGTGGCAGGGTCGGCGGGGTCGCCCACCGTAAGCCCGCTCACCATCGCCGCCAGTGCGTCAACCGTTTCTCCATAACGGCTGCGCGGGGCGAGAATCCGGGTCTGCGCGACGCAGGCCTGGCCGTTGTTCATCAGCGCGGCCATCTCCAGCCACCCGACCGTGGCGGCCAGATCGGCGTCGTCCAGGATGATCGCCGCGGACTTGCCGCCAAGCTCGAGGCTGCACCGTTTGAGCTGGCTGCCGCAGATGGACCCGATGCGCCGCCCGGCGGCGGTGGAGCCGGTGAACGCGACCTTGTCCACGCCCGGATGCGACACCAGGTGCTCGCCGGCCTCGCGGTCGGCGGGGACGATGTTGACGACCCCAGGCGGTACGCCCGCCTCCTCGATCAACTCGGCGAGCAGGTAGGCGTCGAGCGGTGTCTGCGGAGCCGGCTTCAGCACCACCGCGCAGCCGGCCACCAGAGCCGGCGCGAGCTTGGTCATCGCGGTGAACTGCGGCACGTTCCACGGTGCGATCGCGGCGACGACGCCGACAGGCTCGCGCCGCACCGTGACTGGGCCGAACATTCCCGCGCGCTCGTCTTCCCAGGTGAAAGTCCGGCCAAGCTCGGCGAAATAGCTCAGCACAAGCTGCGGCTGCGGCGCCTGCGCAAGCTGGGAAAAGGTGATCGGCGAGCCCATCTCCTCGGTGATGAGCTCGGCGAACTCGCCCATTCGCGCGGCGTAGAGATCGGCGAGCTTGCCGACCACCGCGGCGCGCTCGGCCGGCGCGAGCCGCGGCCATGGGCCGTTGTCGAAGGCCTCGCGTGCGGCTGCCACGGCCCGGTCCATGTCGGCTGGAGTGCCGTCCGGCACCCTGCCCACCACCTGCTCGGTATGAGGGGAGATCACCTCGATGGTGCCGGCGCCGGCCGGAGCCACCCACTGGCCGCCAATGTAGAACCGGTCATGCTGGCGCATCGCGGCCTCCTTGCTCAGGCGAGGCGCGCCCCGCGTTAGCCGTTAGGGCTGTGCTGGCCCCGGGGGGCGACCCCCCGGGATCCCCCCGCAGGCCCGCGGGGGGGCGCGCCCCGCGTTAGCCGTTAGGTAGCGTTGGGTTAGATCCTTTCTGTAACAGTGGCCTCGCCTGCGGCGGGCGGGGGAGCGCTCGTCCGATCCTCGCCCGGCCTGCCCAGCCGGGACGGCCACCAGTTCCACCGGCCGAGCAGCACAACCGTCGAGGGCACAAGGAGGGTCCGCACCAGGAACGTGTCCATCAGGATCCCGAGCGCGAGGCCCAGCCCGATGTCGCGGACCTGGCTGTCGCCCACCACCGCGGTCAGCACGATGAAGGTGCCGGCGAGCACCAGCCCGGCAGATGTGACCGTCGTCCCAGTGGCGCTGAGCGCACGTGTGACAGCGCCACGTAGCGGCAGCTTCCGGGCCTCCTCCCGGATCCGCGTCATGACGAGGATGTTGTAGTCCTCGCCGAGCGCGAGCAGGAAGATGAACATCAGGAACGGCAGGAAGAACGTGAGGCCGCTTTCCCCGGCGGCCTTGATGAACAGCAGCACCGCGAGACCGAGCGCCGCGAAGTAGGACAGCACCACCGAGGCGATCAGGTACAGCGGCGCCACCAGGCTGCGCATGACCACGGCGAGCAGCAATCCGATCATCACGATCGCGATCGGGATCACCCGCGCGAGATCGTTGTTGGAGATGCTGCTGATGTCGTAGAGTGCGGGCGCCTCGCCGCCGACCGCCGAATCCGCCGCGCCGATCGTGGTCGCCACTGCGGTGGTCGCCGCCCTGATCGATGGCACCGCCTGAAGCGCGGGCGTGCCGCCCGGGTCGCCCGCCTTCAGGCCCACGGCGAGCTGCACGGTCCGCCCGTCCGGGCTGACATAGTTCGCCGTGGCGCGGTAGGCCTCATAGGCAGCCACGCTGACCCGGCCTGCCAGGCTCGGTGCAGGCACGGCCGGCAGCGCCTTCGCCGGGCCGAGCTGGGCGTGCAGCGCGGCGAACTGGGCCGGCGTCAGCGACGCGCCGGCCGGGTTGAGCGGGCCGCTCACCGCCGTGAACAGCCCGCTGGCAGAGATCCGCTGCGTCGCGGCCGCCAGCGTGGCCGGTGCCTGCCACGCAGGCGCCCGCAGCCGGAAGATCAGGTCGGTCGGGTTCGCCGACGCCTGGGGGAAGTGGCGGCCGAGCAGCGTGCCGCCCGCGGCCGAATCGCTGCCCGCGGGCGGGGTTGTGTTGCCGCCGAAACCGGCCGCCTGGTAGCTCAGCACACCAAAGGCGAGCGCGCCGAAGAAGGCGATGCCTGCGGCGAGCGTCAGCCCTGGATGGCGGACAACGCGCCCCGCGATCCGGCCCCACGCCCCCGACCTGCTGGTTCGCTGGATGTTCCAGGGCAAGAGCTTCGCGCGGCCGAAGACGGCGCGGAAGATCGTGCGCTTGACGGCGAGCATCGACAGCCGGATGGAAAGCAGCGCGGGCAGCAGCGTGAGCCCGGCGAGGAGCATGACGCCGATGCCGATCGCGAGCGGCGCGCCAAGGCTGGAATAGAACGGGAAGGTGGCGGCGAGCAAGGTGAGCAGCGCAGCGATCACCGTGGCGGCGGAGAACGTGATCGCCTCGCCGACCCTGGTGACCGAGGTGGCGATGGCCTGCATGGCGGGCGGCCGGGCGCGCAGGAGGTCACCACGCACCGCGGCGAACAGGCGGCGCGGCCCGGTTGTCTCGTCGCCCTGTTCGTCGTGCTGACCGGAGCGCAGCTCCTCGCGGACACGAAAGACCAGGAACAGCCCGTAGTCGGTGCCGGCCCCGAGCACGAGCACGATGAGCAGGAACTGCGCGATCGGCGAAACCTGCAGGCCGTGGTGGCCGGCCTCGCCGACAAGCGGACCGGATATGAGCACGGAGAAGAACGCGGGCGCCAGCGTGGTGAGCGCGAGCGTCAGCGAGCGGAAGATCAGCACGAGAAGAAAGATGATGAACAGCGCCGACAGGCTCTCCAGCCGGTTGCTCGCGTTGCCCGACGCCTTCTGCTGATCCACCTGGACGGCGATGTTTCCGGCCAGGTGTACCTGCAGCCCGCCGGGCAGGTGTGCCTGCCCGATCCTTGCGCGCAGGGCGTTCACGAGGTCGGTCGCCTGATTCTGGCTGCCGCCGCCGAGCCTGGCGAGCACGACGAGTTGCTCGGCCTGCCCGTCCGCGGACCTGCCGAGGTCGCGCTCGCCGCTGACCAGGGCGACCGTGCGCAACTTGGCCTGCAGGCCATCGAGGGCCGTGACGTCGGCCGTGGTCAAGGACCCCCCTGGCCGCGCGGCCACCACGGGCAGCCCCACCAGGTTGGCGGTGCCGAACGGTGCGGCGAGCGCCGCGGCGTGCATGCTCGGCGCGCTCGCAGGCAGGAACTTGGTGTTGTTGCTCTGGGTCACGCTGGACAGGGACGGCAGCATGGTGACGGCGGCGAACGCCCCTGCCACCCAGGCGAGCGCCACCAGCCAGCGGAACCTGACCGCTAAGCGCCCGATGGCACCGAAGACAGAGTCAATACGCACGCGCCGACGATACGTGACGTCGGCTCGCCAGGCTGCTGGCGGCTCAGCTATTTCTCAGACTTTTGTCGATGACACCCAACCTGGTACACGGGCGGCCGATGTGGCCGATACTTGGGTATCCGGAGGTGATGATTCGATGCGGCACCTGTTCGGCATCGTAGTCGGGGTCGTTTTGGCCGCTGCCCTGTTCTTTGGCGGCGGATGGGGATTCCATCGGCTGGTCAGCCTGACCAATGTGACGAGCGCGCAGCTGACGAGCACGCGCGGCCTGACGTCGCTCGCAGCCATGCTCGGGACAGGACTCCTGCTTGGCGTGCTGATGGCGGCGCCACGGGTTTCTCCGCTCGCCACCGCCGTGCCCGGCGTCGCGGCTCTGGCCGCGACGGCGCTTTACGTGGCGAGCCCAAGCCGCGCTGTCAGCCTGATTCCGATGAAGACGTCCACGTTCGGCCTCGGCGCGCACGCGCTGCTTGGCACCGGCATCTACGCGCTGCTCGGCATCGCCATGATCATCCCGCTGTTCGTCCCATCGCGCTGGCGCAAGCAGCCGCTCGGCGAGGAGGATGAGCCCATGGGCATGGCCGCCGCCTCGAGCTACCTGTCCTGACCAGATCGCACCCGCTGGATCAGGCGAACTGCTCGCTCTCGGTGGAGCAGGCGAGCGCCACCGTGGACGAGTTCGGTGTGACCGCCGTGCTGACCAGGTCGAAGTACCCGGTGCCAACCTCATGCTGGTGCTTGGTCGCGGTGTAGCCGTCCTTCTCGGCCGCGAACTCGGCCTCTTGCAACTGCACGTAGGCCGGCATGCCGTCGTTGGCGTAGCCGCGGGCGAGCTCGAACATCGAGTGGTTGAGCGCGTGGAATCCGGCGAGCGTGATGAACTGGTACTTGTACCCCATCTCGGAAAGCTCGCGCTGGAACTTGTCGATGGTGCCCTCGTCGAGGTGCTTGCGCCAGTTGAACGACGGCGAGCAATTGAAGGCGAGCATCTGGTCCGGGTACCTGGCTTTGATGGCCTCGGCGAACTCGCGGGCCACGTCCAGATCCGGCAGCGACGTCTCCATCCAGAGCAGATCCGCGTACGGGGCGTAGGCCAGTCCGCGCGCGATGCAGGATTCGATTCCGCCCCGCACGCGGAAGAAACCCTCCGCGGTGCGCTCGCCGGTCACGAACGGGCGGTCCCTTGAGTCGACGTCGCTTGTGATCAGCTTGGCTGCCTGGGCGTCCGTGCGGGCGATGACGATTGACGGCACGCCGCACACGTCGGCGGCCAGCCGGGCGGCCGACAGCGTGCGGATGTGCTGCCCAGTCGGGATGAGCACCTTCCCGCCGAGGTGGCCGCACTTCTTCTCGGACGCGAGCTGGTCCTCCCAGTGCACGCCAGAAGCGCCCGCCGCGATCATCGACTTCATCAGCTCGAACGCGTTCAGTACGCCGCCGAAACCCGCTTCCGCGTCGGCCACGATGGGCGCGAGCCAATAGGGAGCGTCCGCGCTTCCTTCCGACCAGGTGATCTGGTCGGCGCGCAGCAGCGCGTTGTTGATCCGCCGCACCACCTGCGGCACCGAGTTGACCGGGTACAGGCTCTGGTCGGGGTAGGTCTGCCCGGCAAGGTTGGCGTCCGCCGCGACCTGCCATCCGGACAGATAGATCGACTTCAGCCCGGCGCGCACCTGCTGCACCGCCTGGTTGCCGGTCAGCGCGCCGAGGGCGGCGACGTATTCCTCCTCATCAAGCAGCCGCCAGAGGCGCTCGGCGCCGAGCCGCGCGAGCGTGTACTCCTCCTGAACCGTCCCGCGCAGCCGCACGACGTCCTTGGCGGTGAACTCGCGCCTGGTGTTCCGCCAGCGCAGGTCGGTGTCCCACTCCTGCTGAAGCTTGGCGGCCTCGCGCTCGAACCGGCTTGCGCCCCTGCCCTTGAGACGGCGGTCGTTCACGGTCATTTTGATCAACACTGCCTTCTGTCTCGTCCCCTGGTAACTCCGAGTGTGCTGCCCGGCGTGCGGCAGACCAATCGTCCAACAGCTAGAAAATTGGAAGAAATTCTGTTAAAACGAACATATGACAGACTTGATACGAGAAGAGTCGTCAACTTTGACAGAACTCACTGGTCTAGACCTTATGCGCTTTGGCCAGCGGCTGCGTCACCTGCGCCGGGCTCGTGGGTTTACGCTGGCCGATCTTGGCGTGCGGGTCGGACGTGCGCCCTCCGCGCTCTCCCTGCTGGAAAACGGGCGCAGGGAACCGAAGCTCTCCCTGCTCAACGCGCTCGCCGGCGCGCTGTCTGTGCCCGCGAGCGAGTTGCTGCGCCGCCAACCGCCGAGCCGTCGCGCGCAGCTCGAGATCGCGATCGAGGAGGCGCAACACGACCCCGCCTACGCGGCGCTTGGCCTGCCGCACCTGAAGGTGGGCGCCCGCGTGCCCAACGACGTTCTTGAGCACGTGGTCGCCCTCTACACCGAGCTGCGCAGGCAGCGGAACAAGCCGACCGCCACCCCGGAAGAGGCGCGCCAGGCCAACGCGGTCCTGCGGCAGCGGATGCGCGAGCGCGGCAACTACTTCCCGGCGATCGAGCGCGCCGCGGCGCAGACGCTGGATGCGGTGGGCTACCGCGACGCCGCGCTCTCCCAGGGCACCATCCTCGCCATCGTCACCAAACATGGCTTCACCGTGCGCTACGTCCAGGACCTGCCCCGCTCCGTCCGGTCGGTCACCGACCTGAGGCACAGGCGGATCTACGTCAGGCAGGAGTCGATCGGCATGCACACGCCGCGGACGATCTTGCTGCAGACCATCGGCCATCTCGTGCTCGGCCACGCGCCGCCCGCTGATTTCGCCGACTTCCTGCGCCAGCGCGTCGAGGCCAACTATTTCGCCGCCGCGGTGCTCGTCCCCGAGCGGCCCGCGGTCCGCTTTCTCGCCGAGGCCAAGCGGGACCGGGCCGTGTCGGTGGAGGATCTGCGGGACGTCTTCTCTGTCTCTTATGAGATGGCCGCGCACCGCTTCACCAACCTCGCGACGCACCATCTGGACCTGACCTGCCACTTCGTCAAGAACGATGAGGGGGGAACCATCTACAAGGCCTACGAGAACGACGGCCTCATCTTCCCCAGCGACCCTTCAGGCGCAATCGAGGGCCAGCGGATGTGCAGGTCCTGGTCTGGCCGCCAGGTCTTCTCCTCGGCTGACCGGTTCTCTCCGCATTTCCAGTACTCCGACACGCCCGCGGGAACGTTCTGGTGCGTGGCGCACATCGATCCGGGCCGGGAGCACGGGTTCGCCATCACTCTTGGCCTGCCGTACGAGCACTCGCGCTGGTTCCGCGGCCGCGATACGACCCGCCGGATGGTGTCGACCTGCCCGTCACCCGGATGCTGCCAGGACCCCCCCGCCGACCTGGCCGAACGCTGGGAGGGCATGGCGTGGCCGTCCGCGCGGGCGCATTCGCACATCCTGTCCGCCCTGCCCACCGGTTCGTTCCCCGGCGTGGACCAAGCTGATGTGTATGAGTTCCTCGACCGGCATGCGAACGAGTGAGCGTTTCATTGTTCTGCCGTCCGGGAATCCGCGCGAATGTTTGGCCCGCCCGTGATGGTCCCGCGCGGCCATGCCTTGGATAAGTTCTCAGTTACCTGCCTGGCCGCTGTGTCCGCGTGCATGCTATTACTTACTAGTAACATAGCGCTTGGCAACCTGAGACTGCCCGAGGAGCGCCATGAGCACGCAGACCGAGACTCCCGCGACATTCTCACTGGAGCTCAGCGAGGAACTGCGCGACACGCGCGCCTGGGTTCATGAGTTCGCCGCCAACGTCATCAGGCCCGCCGCGGCCGAGTGGGACGAGCGCGAGGACACGCCATGGCCCATCCTTGCGGAGGCGGCCAAGATCGGGCTGTACTCGCTCGACTTCTTCGCCCAGCAGTCGCTCGAGCCGTCAGGGCTGGGCATTCCCGTCACGTTCGAGGAGCTGTTCTGGGGCGATGCGGGGATCGCGCTTTCGCTGGTCGGTTCCACTCTGGCCGCTGTCGCGGTCGTCGCCAACGGCACCCGCGAGCAGATCGCCGAGTGGCTGCCGCCGATGTTCGGCGAGCCGGGGGATGTGAAGCTCGGCGCGTTTTGCGCGTCGGAGTCCGACGCGGGCAGCGACATCGGGGCCATCAGGACCCGGGCGCGCTATGACCAGGCGAGCGACGAGTGGGTGCTGAACGGCACGAAGACGTGGGTCACCAACGGCGGCATCGCGAACGTGCACGTGGTTGTCGCGGCGGTGGAACCTGAGCTTGGCGTGCGCGGTCAGGCGAGCTTCATAGTGCCCCCCGGCGTGCCAGGCCTCAGCCAGGGGCAGAAGTTCCGCAAGCATGGCATCCGCGCCTCGCACACCGCGGAGGTCGTGCTGGACGATGTCCGGGTGCCCGGCCGTTGCCTGATCGGCAGCAGGGAGCAGTTCGACGAGCGGCTGGCCCGGGCCCGCGAGGGCAGGCGAACGGGTGAGCAGGCGACGATCAAGACGTTTGAGGCCTCTCGGCCGGCCGTCGGGGCGATGGCTGTGGGGATCGCCCGAGCCGCGTTCGAGTTCGCCAGGGACTATGCGCTGCGCCGGGTACAGTTCGGCAGGCCGATCGGCAGGAACCAGGCGGTGGCCTACATGCTGGCGGACATGAAGACTCAGATCGACGCGGCGCGGCTGCTGGTCTGGCGGGCGGCGTGGATGGCGCGGGCGCGAAAGCCGTTCGATGGCGCGGAGGGTTCGATGTCGAAGCTCGTCGCGGGGGAGACCGCGGTGCGGGTGACCGAGCAGGCGATTCAGATTCTCGGCGGAAGCGGTTACACACGTGACTTTCCCGTGGAGCGCTGGCACCGGGATGCCAAGATTTTCACGATCTTTGAGGGAACGTCGGAGATCCAGCGCATGATCATTGGCCGGGCGGTCACCGGGCTCGACATCCGCTGACTCCGAGTGTGCCCCGCCAGTGCGGGTCTGCGGCGCGGGGGTCGTTGCGCGTCAGGGGGTGTCAGGGTTCAGCTTCAGCGGGGGGTATCCGACGTAGTTTTCCGCGAGCGTGGTGGCGGCCGCGCGCGAGCCGGTGGTGTAGCGGAGCTGGGCGAGTTGCAGTTGCGCCTCCATCGGGCCGGCCCCGGGGGTGGCGTGCAGCATCGTGGTCATCCACCAGGAGAAATGGGTGGCGCGCCAGACGCGGTTCAGGCAAGCGCCCGAGTAGCGGTCGGCGAGGTCCGCGCGCCCGCCTCGTATCAGGCTGGTCAGCGCCCTGGCGAGGACGGCGACGTCGGCCAGCGCGAGGTTGAGGCCTTTGGCGCCGGTCGGCGGCACGATGTGCGCCGCGTCGCCGGCCAGGAACAGGCGGCCGTAGCGCATCGGCGCGCCGACGAAGCTCCGCATCGGGGTGATGCTCTTGTCCATGATCGCGCCCTCCTTCAGCTCCCATCCCGGCAGCGCGAGCCGGCGCCGCAGCTCGTCCCAGATCCGCTCGTCCGGCCAGGCCCCGATGTCCTCATCCGGCGCGACCTGCAGGTATAGCCGGCTGATCTGCGGGGTCCGCATGCTGTGCAGCGCGAAGCCGCGCGGGTGATGGCAGTAGATCAGCTCATCGGTCGACGGCGGGACATCGGCGAGGATGCCGAGCCAGGCGTACGGGTAGTCGCACTCATGGACGGTGCGCACGCTCGCCGGGATGGCCGGCCTGCAGATCCCGTGAAAGCCGTCGCAGCCGGCGATCGCGTCGCAGTTGACCTCCGTTCGCTTGCCGCCGGCGCTGGTGTAGCGAAGCACGGGCCTGGTGGTGTCGAGGTCAGCGACCTCGGTGTCGGTCACCTCGAACTCGATTCGTTGCTGCGCGGAAAGCCGCGCGGCGATGAGGTCCTTGACCACCTCGGTCTGTGCGTACACCGTGACGGTGCGGCCGCCGGTCAGGTCACGAAAGTCGATGTGATGGCGCTCGCCAGCGAACTGCAGGTAGATCCCGCCATGCTCGAGGCCCAAACGATCGAGCCGCTGCGACACGCCGGCCGCGCGCAGAACCTGCACGCTGCCCGCTTCGAGAACGCCTGCCCGCTGCCGTGCCTCACAATAGGCCCGGCTGCGAATCTCCACGACGATCGATTCGATGCCGCCGCGGGCGAGTAGCTGTGACAGCAGCAGGCCGGCCGGACCCGCACCGACGATGCCTACCTGGGTGCGCATGGCCTGTGCGCTGTCTTTCAGAACGGGTACTGGTTGATCTCCCCCTGCACCGTGACCCAGCGGGTGTCGGTGAACGCCTCGAGGTTCGCGGCGCCGCCGAAGCGCGCGCCGGTTCCCGACGCGAGGACGCCGCCAAACGGTGCGTTGGGCGCGTCGTCGACAGTCTGGTCGTTGATGTGCACGATCCCCGTCGGGATCCGCCGGGCGATATCGAGGCCGCGCATGACGTCGCGGGTGAGGATGCCAAGCGACAGCCCATACTCACTGTCTGCGGCGAGCTTGGCCGCCTCGTCTGGGCTGGTGAAGCGCAGAACGGGCGCCACGGGACCGAAGACCTCGCTGGCGTAGGCCGGCATCTGCGGCGCGACGTCGGCCAGCACCGTGGGCCGGTAGAACAGCCGGTCGTACGAGCCGCCGGCGGCGAGGCGCGCCCCCGCGTCAACGCTGGCCGTGACCAGGCCGTGGATCTTGTCACGCTGCCGTTCGTCGATGACCGGCCCGAGCGCCACCTCCTCGGTCGCGGGATTGCCGACGGGCAGATGGGAGGCTTTGTCCGCGAGCCTGGCCACGTAATCCTCATAGACCGCGTCGTGCACGAGATGCCGGCCCGTGGTCATGCAGATCTGGCCTTGGTGCAGGAAAGTGCCCCAGGCGCCGGCCGAGACCGCGAGGTCGAGGTCGACATCGTCGAGGATCAGCAGCGCTGAGTTACCGCCGAGCTCCAGATGGACCCGCTTGAGGTGCCTTCCCGCCAGCTGACCGACTCGGCGCCCGGCTGCGGTCGAGCCGGTGAACGACACGATCCGCACCGTTGGGACGGTAACGACCGCCTCGCCGGTTTCCGCCCCTCCCGGCAGCACGTGCAGCACGCCCTCGGGCAAACCGGCTTCCTCGAAGACCCTGGCCAGAGCGACCCCGCCGCAGACGGCGGTGCGGGGATCGGGTTTCAGGATCACCGCGTTGCCGAGCGCGAGGGCCGGCGCCACGGAGCGGATGGCGAGAATCTGCGGGAAGTTGAATGGCGCGATGACGCCCACGACGCCCGCCGGCACCCGCTGGGTGAAGCTGAGCCGCGGCTGTTCGCTGGGCAGCAGTTCGCCGTAGGCCCGCGACGGCAGCGTGGCCGCCTCGAAGACCTCCTCGGTCGCGACGTGGGTTTCGAACTGCGCGGCTGGCGGGACCTTTCCGCCTTCCCTGATACCCCAGCCCTCGATCTCAGCGGCGTGCGAAAGCCAGATATCGCCGGCCCGGCGCAAGATGGCGGAGCGCCGGCTGTGCGGCAGGTTCGCCCAGTCGGGCTGCGCGGCCTCGGCGATCTGCGCTGCCTTGGCGACGTCGGCGGGACCCGCGATGCCGGTCGAGCCGATCTGCTCGCCGGTGGCAGGTTCGATGACGGGCGCCTCGCCCGCGGACCCACGCGTCCAGCCGCCAAGAAACACCTTGCCGCGCCAGGCCTGCTCGTCTAGAAGCGCCATTTCCGCACCTCCCGCGGCGTGACGATGGATAATTTACGCCTAGTGTTCGCACTTAGCACCTTTGTTCGCTGAACGAACGTCCTGCTGCTGAGCGGCGTTGCCAAGATCACCGGACTGACGCGGGCAGCGGCCGGCGCAGCCTCAGCGACCTAACCCGAACGCTGCTTCAGCCGCTGCTGCGCACCGCGCGTCTCATCGACGCCGACCTGCGCAGCACCGCCGGGACGCACATTTGACGGCCCCGCCAATGTTTCCTGTGCTGCCCCTGGGTAGCTCAAGCCCCATGTCCGCATGGATAAGGTCTCACCTTACGAAAACAGCGGCGCACGCTGTCGCGGTCACGCTGACCGCGACGATCGCGGGGTGCGCGGGCGGCGGTCATCAGCCGGGCCAGCCTGGCGGAGGCGCCGCCCGAGCCAAGGCCGCGATGTCCCCCGCCGGGTTCCTCGGCTCGTATGCCCACTCAGGCGGCCGGGTGTCACGGCCGGATCAGGGCGGCGACACCGTCAGCGAGGGCCAAGCCTACGCCATGCTGCTGGCGCAGGTCGCGGGCGATCACGCCGCCTTCGGCCGGATATGGCGGTGGACACAGGCGCACCTGCAGCTCGGCACCGGGCTGTTCGCCTACCACGCCGACGCCGTCGGCCGCGTGCTTGACCCGCAGCCCGCGAGCGACGCGGACCTGCTCATCGCCTGGGCGCTGATGCGATACACCGGGCCGGGCGCGGCCGGATATCGCACCGCGGGGCACCGGGTCGCCGACGCGATACTCGCGCACGAGGTGCTGACTGGACCGGGCGGCACTCCGATCCTTTCCGCGGGGCCATGGGCGACCGGCCGTCCCGCGACCCTGAACCCGAGTTACTGGTCCCTCACGGCGATGCGGGGGCTGGCTGGGTTCACCGGCGACATGCGGTGGCAGCGCCTGGCCGCCGGGGCGGTGGCGCTCACCCGGCAGCTCACCGACGGGGGTCGGCTGCTGCCGCCGGACTGGGCCGAGCTGACCGCTGCGGGGCAACTGCGGCCGGAGCCAGCGCCGAACGGCAGCGCGCCGCAGCCACAGTACGGACTGGACGCGCAGCGCACGGTGGTGTGGTTCGCCGCCTCGTGCGACGCTGGCGCCCGTGCGCTCGCTGCGCGGTGGTGGCCCACGCTGCGTGCGGCCGGCCGGTCGCAGGCGGTCGCGCTGCGCCTGGACGGCACGGTGCTAAACCCGGCGGCGGCGCCGCTGCCGTTGGTGGCCGCGGCGTCGGCCGCGCACGCGGCAGGTGACGCGGCGGCGAGCGCAAGCCTGCGCATGCGCGCCGCGAAGCAGCAGCTCGCCAACCCTACCTACTACGGCGCGGCGTGGGCCTCGCTTGGTCCCGCGCTGTTGACCGGCCCGCTCGCCCGCTGCTAAGAGCCCGCTGTTGACGGCGTGGCTGCCTGACCCGCCGGCGCTGACGGTGTCGGCTGGGCAGCCGGGGTCGACGGTGTCGCCTGGCCAGCCGGGGTCGACGGCAGCGTCAACGTGGGTGACGGGCTTGTCAAGCTTGGCGTAGGTGTCGGCGACGTGGGCGTCGGTGTAGACGATGTCAACGTCGGCGTCGGACTCGTCGGCGTCGGCGTCGGTCGTGGCTGGGCTGTGTGCGTGCTGCCAGCGTGTTGCGGGCCCACAAGCTGCGGAGAATGCACCGGAGCGTGACTCGGCGCGAGGAACAGCGCAAGCACGGCCGCCACGCTGGCGACAACGGCGGCGGCCGCGCCGCCGATGGCCGTGCCGCGCACCACCGCCCGGCGATCGCGCTGCCACTCGGTGCGCCGCCGCTCGCGAAGGTAGGCAGGCAGGGCCGCCCGCCGCGCGGCGAGGCTGTTGAGCGGCGCCGCGGCGAGCCCGAGCGTCGGGAAGAGCAGCAACCCGGCGAGCAGCGGGCCTGCCGAGGTGTCGGTCCTTGTCAGCGAGCCCGCGATGCCCGCCGCGCCGAGCATCGCGAGCAAGGTCTCAGCGAAGTTCGCGCGCAGCGCTTCCCACCAGCCGCCCGTCTGCGACGTCTTGGGCGTGCGCAGGAAGGCTGCCCGCCGCGCGATCAGGCCCTGCACCGATGCGCGGGCGACGACCAGCGAGGTCGACTGCCAGATGAAGAACGCGCCTATCGCGTCGCGCCAGGAAGCGCCGGTTCCGCGGCGCAGCAGGGCGACGGCTCGCACCAGCCCGAGCGCCACAAGGACCGGGACGACGGCGACAAGGAACGGGCTGAGCTTGCGGAACAGTTGGCCGCCGCCGTCGGCGAGGTTGGCGGCGCCGCCGAGCAGGAAGCAGTAGAACGCAAGCCCGAGCAGATCGCCGTACCACTGGACACCTCCGGCCAGGTATGCCCAGCGTTGCCCAAGTGTGAGCTTGTTCTTTTCGGTCCGCTTGCCTGGCAGCAGCCAGCGCCAGTGCATGCGCAGGATCTGGATGCCACCGAAACACCACCGGTAACGCTGGCTCTTCAGCGCCTCGAAGGTGAGCGGCATGACGCCGCGGCCCAACGACTCATCGACGTGCAGGCCGGACCAGCCCGCGTGCAGCAGGCGCAGCGAAAGCTCGGCGTCCTCGGTGATGCACCACTCGTCCCAGCCTCCAGTGTCTTCGAGCGCCTTGCGGCGGATGAGCCCCATGGTGCCGGCGAAGATCGCGCCGTTGCGCTCGTTGCGCGACGGCTGGGAGATCGCGAAGAAGTACCGGTAGGAGTAGTACAGCCGCCGGTAGTAGGGCGCCGTGTCCCAGTCTCGATAATCCTGCGGCGCCTGTATGAAGCCGACATCGGGATCGGCGAACAGCGGCGCGCACCTCGACAGGAACGCTGGTTCGATCTGATAGTCGGAGTCAACAACGCCGACGAGCTCTGCCCGCGGATCGGTCATCTCGCGCAGCGCGTAGTTGAGCGCACCCGACTTATAGCCCGGCCAGTCGGTCAAATGCGCGAATTTCACCCGGTGCCTTTCACACCAGTCGGCGACCGGGCGCCATGTGGCCTCGTCCTCGGTGTTGTCGTCGATCGCGATGATCTCGTAGTTCGGGTAGTCGAGGTTCAGCAGGGTGGTCAAGGTCTGGATGACCATGTCGGGCGGTTCGTTATGGGCCGGCACGTGCAGGCTGACGAACGGCAGCCGCGCGCCGATCTCGGGTATGGGCGTGCTCGCCGTGACCCGCCGGCGCCAGCGCTCGGTTCCGAGCGCGTCACAAAGCTCCCACAGATAGGCGCAGGCGAGCAGTCCGGCGAAGACCTCGAGCAGCCAGAGCACCAGCCCGCCCGCGGTGGCGGCCGGCCCAAGATGACTTGCGAAGGTCCATTGCAGTATGAAGATCAAGTAGGCGACGAACAAGAGCACGCTCGACGCCCAGCACAAGTGGGCACGGGCGGTCCACCGCCGGGTCCCAGGCAGCCACACGAAGCTCGCGACGACGATCGCCACGACAGCGGCGCGGGTGCCGGAGGCAGAGGCGCCGAGCAACCGCAGCGCGGCCGCGACGGCGCCGCCCAAGATCGCGGTGCCGGCCAGGGCCAGCACAAACCTGCGGATGGCTGGCCACGCCCCGGTCGTCTTCGCGCGCCGGTGGCCCGGCGCGAACAGGGCAGCCGAGCTGAGTGGTGCGGCGACAATTCCGGCCAGCAAGACGGCCCCGAGCATTCCTACCTCCAGCTACATGGCTTCCGCGCACCACTACCCGCAAGCGGAGGCGTCGAACGCGCGGTAGCACCACGTTGCGGGGGAGCGGAACGCGGCGCAGGTCACCGGCGCCGCGGCGCTTGTCGGCTCATCCCGCCAACCGGTACGTTGATGCACATGCGGACCCCGGACCGGCTTGGCTGGTGGCGGCGCCCTCCCGGCGGCGCCCGTTCGCATACCTGAGCGCTTTTGTGACAGCGACCGCCGGTCACCGGCGGTCGCTTTTGGTCTCCGCCGGTGGCGGGCCCTTACCCGAAGAGACGAACGTGGACCCTACTCTCAGCCAGGCGGGCCGGACGGAGTTCACGACCGCCGGCGGCCTCCGGGTCACCCGGACCGCCCGTTCGTTCGACCCGGCAGAAATGAGCGCCGTCTCCGCCGCGGTCGAACGCCGCCGCGGCGGAGTGCTCAGCTCGGGAATGGAATATCCGGGCAGGTACAGCCGGTGGCACATGGCATACGTGGACCCGTGCGTCGAGATCACCGCGCGCGCGTCTGTGATCACCGCGCGGGCGCTGAACGACCGCGGGCTGGTCCTGTTGCCCACCCTCGCGGCCGCCATCGGCCGGGCGGGCACGCCAGCCGGAGCGGGTGGCGCGCCTGAACCCGGCGGGCAGCGCGCCGAAGTGACCGTGCGCATCCCACGACCGCGCGGGCTGCTCCCAGAGGAGGAGCGCACCCGCCGCCCGACCGTGTTCTCCGCCCTGCGCGAGATCGTGGCCGCGCTGCGGTCGGGCGACCCCAATCTCGGCCTTTACGGCGCCTTCGGGTACGACCTCGCCTTTCAGTTCGAGCCGGTCAGGCTGCGCCACGAGCGTCCGGCCGACCAGCGCGACCTGGTCCTGCACCTGCCCGACGAGCTTTACATGGTGGACAGGAAGCGGGAGACCGCACTGCGCTACTCCTATGATTTCGAGACTGGCGGCGGCGGCGCGCACCGCGAGCGCACGAACGGCCTGCCGCGCGCCACCCCGCCCACACTGCCTGACCGGGACGCGCCGCCGCCCGGGGTGGCCGTGCCCGCGCCGCCCGCTCGCGGCAGCTACGCCCGCATCGTCGAGCAGGCCAGGAAGCGGTTCATCCGCGGCGACCTCTTCGAGGTGGTGCCGAGCCAGGTATTCCACCACGCCTGCGATTCACCCGCCGCGTTCTATGAGCGGCTGTGCCAGCGCAACCCGGCGCCGTATGAGTTCTTCTTCAACCTCGGCGACGCCGAATATCTGGTCGGCGCCTCGCCGGAGATGTTCGTCCGGGTCAGCGGTGACCGGGTGGAGACCTGCCCCATCTCGGGAACGATCGCTCGCGGCGACGACCCGCTGGCCGACGCGGCCAACATCCTGGCGCTGCTCAGCTCGCCCAAGGAGGAGTCCGAGCTGACCATGTGTACCGACGTGGACCGCAACGACAAGGCAAGGGTCTGCGTGCCAGGCAGTGTGACGGTGATCGGCCGCCGCCAGATCGAGATGTACAGCAGGCTCATCCACACGGTCGATCACATCGAAGGCCGGCTGCGGCCCGGCTTCGACGCGCTCGACGCCTTTCTCACCCACATGTGGGCGGTGACGGTGACCGGCGCGCCCAAGACGTGGGCCATGCAGTTCATCGAGGACCATGAGCGCGGGCCCAGGCGCTGGTACGGCGGTGCCGTCGGCAAGATCGGCTTCGATGGCTCGCTCAACACCGGTCTCACCCTGCGCACCGCGCACATCCTGGGCGGCGTCGCCGCCATCCGCGCGGGCGCCACGCTGCTGTACGACTCCGACCCGCAGGCCGAGGAGCGTGAGACAGAGCTGAAGGCTCGGGCGCTGCTCGAGACGCTCGCGACCGCACCCGGTGCTGCCTCGGCAGGTCCGCAACGGCTGCCGCGGCGCGTGCCAGGCGCCCAGGCAGGCTCGCAAGCTCCAGGCGAATTGCCTGGCGATGGCATGACCGTGCTGCTCGTCGATCACCAGGACTCATTCGTCAACACGCTTGCGGACTACTTCAGGCAGCACGGCTGCGCGGTCACGACCTTGCGCGCTGGGTTCGAACCGGCGCTGCTCGATGAGATCGGCCCCGATCTCGTCGTGCTCTCTCCCGGTCCGGGCTGGCCGTCCGATTTCGGCTGCGACGCGCTGCTCAAAGAGCTTGACGCGCGCGGGCTCGCGGCGTTCGGGGTATGCCTGGGTCTGCAGGCGATGGTCGAGCACGCGGGCGGCACGCTCGCCCTGCTTCCCGAGCCGGTGCACGGCAAGCCAGGCCGCGTGCTGCGGCGCGGGCCCGGGGGACGGCTGCTCGACGGGCTGCCCGCCGAGTTCACCGCCGCCAGGTACCACTCAGTGCAAGCCACGGTCCCTGAGGTCCGCGGCGGCTTCGAGGTGACGGCCGTGACCGAGGACGGCTCGGTGATGGCGATAGAGGACGAGGCGGCCGGACGCTGGGCGGTTCAGTTCCATCCCGAGTCGATCCTGACCCTGCGCGGCCGCCCGGGTCACCAGGTCATCGCCAACGTCCTGCGCATGTGCCGCGCCCGGGCCGGCACTCGCTGACCCCCCGTTCCAGCCCCGCTCCCCTTACAAGACCCGCCCTTACAAGACCCGCCCTCCCTGGGGGCCTCCGCCTACCGCTGATCTTGCCAGGCTGTCAAGAGGGTCGGGAAGGGTGAGCTCTGATTCTGTGGATAACTCGGGCTGAGCAAATTTGGCGACGGGGCTTGGTTAACTAGCTGCAGAGGCTGACGAGCGCGCTGGGGGTCACCGCCGTGAGGAACGTAGAACCCGAGGTCATCCTGGTCGCACGGCCGCAGCTTGACTACGACGCCGTCGCACGTTACCTGCGCGAGGTGGGCGGCGAGAGCTGGCTGGAGCGGCTCGACCGCGGTGAGCTGGACGGACCAACGTCCAACGCTGTGCAGAACCTTGCCGAGTTCGCCGGGCGGCTGTGCTACCGGTCCTGGGAGCCGGGCTTGAACCCGAACGTCAGCCGTGTGCGCACCGACCAGGTGAGGTACCTGGAAAACATCCTCGCAAGCGCGCACGGATCCGTGCTCGAACACGTGAGCTTCACCTTCGTGCTGCACAACATCAGCCGGGTGACCACTCACGAGCTTGTCAGGCACCGCCCGGGGACGGCGATCTCGCAGGAGTCGCTGCGCTACGTCCGGCTGGCCGACCTGCCGTTCTGGTTTCCCGGCTGGGCGCGTCAGGACGGGGAGCTGATGAAGCGCGCGGCAGCCGTTCTGGAGCAGCTTGAGGAGTTTCAGCGCTGGATGGCTGAGCACTTCGGGCTGGACGAGCCGGGCACGCCGTTCCACGAGAAGAAGCACAAGACATCGTTCATGCGGCGGTTCGCGCCAGAGGGGGTCGCGACCGGGCTTGTGTGGACGGCGAATGTTCGCACGCTGCGGCACACGATCGAGGCGCGGACCGACCCGGGCGCCGAAGAGGAGATACGGCTGGTGTTCGCGAAGATAGGTGAGCTGGTCAGCGCCGAGGCGCCTGCCCTGTTCGGCGATTACACCGTCACCGATGGCGCGTGGATCCCAAAGTGGCGCAAAGTCTGAGCGCCGTCGTCAGAACTCGGTGCCGATCGGATCGTTATGGATCCGTGCGGCGGGAACCCCCATCGCAGATAGGACGCGGGCAGTCGCACGCACCATTTCGGCTGGCCCGGCCACGTATACGTCGTGATTGGTCACGTCATGGCTCACCAAGGGCAGATATTGGGCCATAGCGTCAGGCAGCATGCCGCGCATGCCATCGAAGCCCGGCTCCTCAGAAATCACCGGGATGACCCGAAGCGACGGGTGGCGCGATTCCATCCTTCGCAGCGAAAGCAGATCGTAGAGATCGCTTTCCCTGCGGGCGCCGAAGAGCAGGTGAATGCGGCGCTTCGCACCGGATCGCTCCCGGGCGAGGAGGTGCTGAACGATCGCCTTGAGCGGGGCGAGACCGGTGCCGCCTGCCGCGCACACCACATCACGGCTGGTGCCCGTGTCGGCGATCATCGCGCCGGCGGCTGGCCCAAGGACGAGGACATCACCTGGCGCGGTGTGGTGGACAAGCGTGCCGCTGACCCAGCCGCCTGGAACCGCCCGCACGTGGAGCCGTAGCAGACCGTCCGCGCGAGGTGCGTTCGCGATCGAGTACCTCCGCCAGACCCGTGGCCAGCGCGCACATTGCACGGTTAGGTACTGGCCGGCCCGGTGCGGTAGCGGCTGGTTCGGCGCGACCGCGAGGACCGCGACGTCTGGCCCGCGCCGTTCGTGCGCCACGACCTCGCCGAGCCACCAGGGCGGCGCATGAATCGCGTCCTGTTCCGCGGCGCTGATCATGATCTTGGAGATGAGGTCCAGGGCGGCCTGCCACGCCGCGTGGACCTCGTTCGTCCAGGCATTTCCGGCGAACCGGGCGAGCGTGGCGATGAAGGCGTCGCCGACGGCCGCGTAGTGTTCGGCTGCGACGCCATACTTCCGGTGTTCGCGGCCGAGGGTGGCCAGGTACGCGCCTGCGGCGTGCGGGCTGTCCAGGCTGGCGACGATTCGCCGCATGGCCTGCAGCAAGCGTTCACCCTGACCGTGCGCGGAGGCGGGAAACATACCGCGCAACCCCGGGTTGTCAGAGAACAGGCGGCCATAAAAATAAGTCATTGCCTTGTCAGCCACGGATTCGATGAGGGCGAATGACTCCTTTATCAGCCGGGGGTTGAATAGGGTCGAATAATCTGCCGGGCGAGCGCATCGCACACCGGGCGGCTGGTAGCAGGAATGGTTTGTGCCATCATTCTCAAGTGGGGGCGCGGATGAATTCTGCGCCATATTCTTGCTGGCCGGCGGGCCATCATGGTGACCGCCAATCGTCACGATTGCCACAGCATGAGTGTCGCACTGATGCTAGACGATCACAACCGTTTCCCGACAAGCAGGGACCAACGGTACGCAGGGTAGTTGCCGCTTTGCGTATTTAGGTTGTGCAAATGCAATTGCATTACGAGCAATTTTAGTAGTAAATCTCGCTCTGCGCTATGCCCGATGCGCCCGATGGAACTGCGGCCCCGCGGGCTGACCAACGAGCGTCGGAGGGGCTGGCGCGCGCACCTTTCCGTAGCGCTTGACGCAGGCGAAATAACTGGTTGGTAACGCCACGCTGAGCGATAGCTTCGGCCAGGTAGGGTAATCATTGTGCGCAGTCATCACTTTCCCGGCGCTTAGCCATCCGTGCGCTGTGTACACGCAGCTTCGCTGTGGGTAGCGAGACGGGCCTTCGCTCCACTTCGCCGCGACGATTCCGCCAGGTCGGGCACCCGCCCGGGCAGCGATGCACCATCATGTAGCACAGAGTCAGTTACCCCATCTCTGGGAGGCCAGGGCCGCAGGAGGATTCACGACGATGGAGCCCCGCCCGCTCATCGGAATAACAGGCCATCTCGAACCCGCGCGCTGGGGGGACTGGGTCCGCGAGGCCGTGGTTTCGCCGGCTAGCTATGCACGGGCCGTCTACCGAGCCGGCGGGATCCCGCTCGTCTTGCCGCCGATTCCGGCCGATGCGGTCGCTGACCTCGTGCGAGGGCTCGGCGGGCTGATCATGTCAGCAGGCAGCGATGTCGATCCGCAGCTCTATGGTGAGCGGCCAAACGAGCGAACCAGTGACCCGGACTCGCGCCGGGACCGATTCGAGCTTTCCATCATCCGCGCCGTGATAAAGGCCGACCTGCCGTTCCTGGCGATAGGCCGGGGGATGCACGTGCTGAACGTGGCGCTAGGCGGCTCGCTCATCCAGTATCTGCCCACCGAAGTCGGCCATATCAGGCACGCGCCCGGCCCGGGAAACGCCGGCAGTCACGGTATCCGGATCAGCGGGGACTGCCAGCTCGGCCGCATTCTCGGCACGACGGCGACTGTGCCTGCCAGCCATCATCAGGCTGTGCGCCGGCTTGGCGACGGGCTCAGCGCGGTCGCCTGGGCAGACGATCAGGTCGTCGAGGCGGTGGAGCTCACAGGAAACCCGTTCGGTGTCGGGGTGCAATGGCGCCCGGAGGATGGCGACGACCCGCGGCTGCTCGGTGCCTTCGTCAACGCCGCTGCGCAGGCAGCGCTGGCTGGCGCGCCGAACGTCGTGGGTCATGCCGCCGCCGGTAAGGCTGCCGCGGGTCAAGCCGAGGAACGCTCGACCAAGTAGGTCGGCAGCACCACCGGTTGGGCTTGGTTGCCGTCGTGTACTTCGGCGAGCAACATCTTGGTCATGGTCCTGGCCATCTCGTCGACTGGCTGATGCACGGTGGTCAGCGTCGGCTCGGTGAGGCGCGCCACCTCGAGGTCGTCATGACCGACGACCGCCACATCGTCGGGTACTCTGCGCCCGGCGCCGCGCAGGGCACGCAGGGCGCCTGCCGCCATCAGGTCGCTGGCGGCGAAGACGCCATCAAGCCGCGTTGTCGGCGTCGACGTAGGCAATGTCCGACAGCGGCGCAGGCGGTCGGCCCCAGGAGACGGTCGGCACGTTGGCCCGGTGCAGAATCTGTGGTAGCGGATCGTCGCCGTGCAGTGACTGTTTAAGCCGAGGTCTCAAATTCGGGCGCAGCGGTTCATGAGGCGATGCGGTAGTGTCGCGTGCCGTAACACGCGGCTGGAGGATCCGGGTGACCCAGGGATACGAGCGGTACCAGCGGTTGCGGATCGACTGGGCCGCCGAGGGTGTGCTCCAGGTGACGATGAGCGCACCCGGTCGGCTGAACGCGGTGGATGCGGTCGGCCACCGCGAGTTGGCCGAAATCTGGCGGGACGCCGACCGGGACGACCGGGTCCGCGCGGTGCTTGTGCGAGGCGAGGGCGAGGCGTTCTCCGCGGGCGGCGATTTGGCGATGATCGAAGAGATGGTCGAGCACTACCAGGTCCGCGCGAGGGTGCTTGGCGAAGCCCGCGACATCGTCTACAACCTGGTCAACTGCTCCAAGCCGGTGGTGAGCGCCATGCAGGGCCCAGCGGTGGGCGCGGGGCTGGCGGTGGGGCTATTGGCGGACGTATCCGTCGCGGCGCGGACGGCACGGATCATCGATGGGCACACCCGACTCGGCGTGGTCGCCGGCGACCACGCCGCGCTCGTCTGGCCGCTGTTGTGCGGCCTCGCCAAGGCCAAGTACTACCTGCTGCTTTGCGAGCCCGTCTCTGGCGCGGAGGCCGAGCGGATCGGCCTGGTCAGCGTCTGCGTCGACGACGACCGCGTACACGAGGAAGCGATCCGCATCGCCGTGCGGCTCGCCGCCGGGGCTGCCGGGGCGATCAGGTGGACCAAGTATGCGCTGAACAACTGGCTGCGCCAGGCAGGGCCGACCTTCGACGCGTCGCTTGCGCTCGAGTTCTTCCAGTTCGGCGGCCCGGACATCCGCGAGGGCGTCGCGGCATTGCGCACCAAACGCGACCCCGAACACGGCGCTAGCTGATCACCTGATCGACTTTGTACTCGGGAGTGTTGCTTTGGGGCCAGAAAAATCGGCCGCGAGCAACACTGCAGAGTACAAAGTGTCATTGATCTTGGTTCCGCTGGTCAGCAGGGGCGGGGTGGCTCCGCGGGTCAGCACGGGCGGGGGCGGCTCCGCGGGTCAGCTGCAGCGGGGCGGCTCCGCGGGTCAGCAGGAGCGGGCTGGCTCCGCGGGTCAGGGTCAGTAGGAGCGGGGCAGGCCGAGTTCGTGCGTGGCGATGTGGGCGAGGACCAGTTCCTCGGCCACCGGCGCGATCCTTCCGATTCTCGCGTCCCTGAACATCCGCGCGACTGGGTACTCGAGCGAATAAGCCATCCCGCCGAAGGTCTGGAACGCCCGATCCGCGGCCTCCCATGACGCCTGAGTCGCGGTCAGTTTGGCGATATTGGCCTCGGTGCCGCACGGCTCGTTGCGGTCGAACAGCCAGGCCGCCTTGTATGTCATCAGCCTCGCCAGTTCGGTTTTGGCCTTGATCTGCGCGAGCGGGAAGGCGATCGCCTGATTCGCGCCGATCGGCCGCCCGAAGACCCTGCGCTGCCGGGCGTAGTCGCAGGTGACATCGAGAGCGGCCAGGGCGCCGCCGACGGCGCTCGCGGCGACAAGGATCCGCTCGGGGTTGAGAATGTCCCACAGAACCGCAAACCCCTGGTCAACGCCGCCGAGCACCCGGTCCGCCGTAACCCGGACGTCATCGAGGAAGACCATGTTGGACGGGATCGTGTTCGAGCCGAGCTTCGGGATGGGCTGGTAGGTCAGCGTTCCCGCGGCTGTGGCTTGCGCCACGTCGACGAGCAGCACGGTGAACCCGTTCGTCCGCGGCCTGGCCTCGGCGGCAGGAATGGTCCTGGTCACCAGAAGCATGTAATCGGCGCGCTGGACGCCGGAGATCCAGATCTTCTGGCCGCGCACGAGGAAGTCGGCGCCATCCTTTCTCGCGTGCGTGGCGATGTTCAGCGAATCGCTGCCAGCGTCGGGTTCTGTGATGGCGAAACAGGTCTCAAGCTGGCCGGTCGCGAGCCGGGGGAGCAGTTCACGTTTTTGCTCCTCCGTGCCGTGCCGAGAGATGGTGAGCGCGCCGAAGCCGGGGGTCAGCAGGTAAATGAAGGAAGCGCCTGAGCCCGCGCCTGATGCGGAGAGGGTCTCGGCCGCCACAGCAAGCTCAAGCAGACCCTGGCCGCCGCCGCCGAATTCCTGTGGCACGCAAAGCCCGAGCCAGCCACCCTTGGCGAGCTCGGCCCAGACCTCCTCGGGCCAGCGCTTCTGCTCCTCGCAGCGATCCCAGTACCCGCGGTCGAAACGCGCTCCGATCTGGGCTACGCCCGCACGCACCGCCAGAGCCGCTTCCGGCAGGTTGAAGTCCATGGCACCATCCTGGTGTTAGTGCGCTCCTGCCGTTTTGGGCCGGCCGGAGTATTCCCTGCCGGTGGGCAGCGGCCGCACCCGCAGGTGGCCGCGCGCGATAGAAATCGTGGCCCCGGCCTCCAGATCGGCGGTGACCGCCGCGAGGTTGGCGAGGATCAAAGCGGCCTGCTCTTGCGGGCTGAGGCGGTCAGCCGAACGGAGCAGAACGAGCGACGGGCTTGGCACGCCGCGCAGGGCTCGCATGCACGTGAAATCGGTGTCGGCGGAGATGACCGCTTGGCCGTGCGACCGTGCGTGGGCGAGGATCTGATTGTCGTCAGCGGTGAGCCGGCCGTAGTCGCGGACGTGGTCCGCCTCGTAACCGCATTCGCGAAGCCGTTCCGCGATCTTCGGTGAAAGGCTCGCGTCAACGAGGAATTTCATACCGGCGATGTAACCGGTAGCTCGCGTTCGTGAAGTGCCGCCGCCGCGAACTCCAACACGGCCAGTATGTCCTCACGGTCAAGGTAGGGGTAATCCGCCAGGATCTCGTCCACGGCGCGGCCCGCTGCAAGCTGACCGAGCACGGTCGGCACCGTCACCCGGGTGCCGCGGATGCATGCGAGCCCGTTCATCCGATTCGGGTCGATGCTGATCCTCGTAAAGGTCATGGTCCGATGTTAGAGCTTGGAGCGTGCTTGCCTGGAAACCCCGCTCCGATCAGTGCGGCGCCGGCGCGGTCACGTTGCTGCGCAGGCGATCGAGCGTCTGGGCAAAGGCAGCTACCTCCTCGCCGCCGATGCCGCGGCGCAGCCGCGCGTCGAACGCGACGGCTGCCGCACGCAACCGGTGAAACGCCGCTTCGCCCTCCGGCGTGATCTCCACGAGGTGGACTCGCCGGTTGGCCGGGTCGCGTCGGCGCGTGACAAGCGCGCGCGCGTCCATCGCGTTCAGGTGGTGCGTGAGCGTCGCCTCCCGGATCCCCACCGCCTCCGCAAGCTCCCGCTGGTTTCGGACCGGGTGGGTTTTGAGCGAGATAAGGACCAGCCAGATGGGCCCCGAGCCGCCAGCCTGCGCCAACGCGTCCTCGAACGCGCGGCTAACCGCCTTGGCGGTGCTGGCTAGCTGGAGTCCGATTGGAGGTCCAGACAGTGGGCCGACTGGTTGCGCCATGGCACGACCATATCATGATTCGTAGGTATCTAAGAATTTGACACCTAACTATTAGGCACCTATGGTTTTCGGCATGGGGAACGACCGGGCCCGTGGTTGGGGCGGAGCCGAACCGGGCCCCGAGCTGTAAGGAGGCCAGCCGATGACTGGCGATAGGACGGCGGTGACCGGCCGCGACGACAGCTCCGCCGTGACCGGCCGCGACGACAGCTCCGCCGTGACCGGCCGCGACGACAGCTCCGCCGTGACCGGCCGCGACGACAGCTCCGCCGTGACCGGCTGCGACGACTACTCTGGTGGCCGCGCCGGGTCCAAGCCGGGCGGCGCGGCCGGCGAGGCGCCGGGGGGTGCGGCCGGCGAGGCGCCGGGCGGCGCGGCCGGCACCGGCAGGTGGCTGGCGCTGGTGTTCATCTCGATCGCCCAGCTCATGGTGGCCCTGGATGCCACGATCATCAACATCGCATTGCCGTCGGCGCAGCACGCTCTGCACATCTCCGACGCCGAACGGCAGTGGGTGATCACCGCCTACACGCTGGCCTTCGGTGGTCTTCTTCTGCTCGGGGGACGGCTCGCCGACGGGTTCGGCCGCAAACGGACCTTCGCTGTGGGCCTGGCCGGTTTCGCTGTCGCGTCGGCGGCGGGAGGCGCGGCACCCGGCTTTGGCGCACTGCTCGCTGCCCGCGCCGCGCAGGGCGCATTCGCCGCGCTGCTGGCCCCGACCGTGCTATCGCTGCTCGCGCTCACTTTCACCGAGCCTCGTGAGCGGGCCAAGGCGTTCGCCGTATTCGGCGCGATCGCCGGCGCCGGGGGCGCCGCAGGCCTGCTGCTTGGCGGGATCCTGACCGAGTACGTCCAGTGGCGCTGGTGCCTGCTCGTGAACGTGCCCGTCGCGGTCGCAGCCTTGGTAGGTGGCTGCCTACTGCTCCCGAACGTCCCCGCGCACAAGCCCTCCCGCCTCGACGCTCCCGGCGCCCTGCTCGTCACGGCCGGCCTGGTCGCGCTGGTGTACGGGCTCAGCGAGGCGGCGTCTCGCGGATGGAACTCCGCGCTCGTCGTCTGCGTCCTTGCCGTCGGAGTGGCGCTGCTGGCCTTGTTTGTTCTCGTCGAGTCGCGGGTCGAGGCCCCCCTGCTGCCGCTGCGGATCCTGCTCGACCGCAACCGCGGCGGCTCGTTCCTCGTCGTGGCGCTCAGCGTCATCGGCCTGTACGGCATGTTCCTTTTCCTCACCTACTACTTCCAGGTCGTGCAGCACTACTCGCCCGCGCGGGCCGGGGTGGCGTTCCTGCCGATGTCGGCAGCGGTGTTTTTCAGCTCCACGGTCGTCGCGCGCAAGCTGCTGCCCCGCGTGCCGCCGCGGCTGCTTGCCGTCCCCGGTCTGCTTGTCGCCGCCGCGGGAATGGCGACGCTGACCCAGTTGCACGTCCACTCCAGCTACCTCACCCATGTCCTGCCCGCGGTGCTGCTCGTGGGCTTCGGGATCGGCTGCGTGTTCGTGCCGGTCATCAGCACTGCCACCAGCGGAGTCGGTCCCCGCGACGCCGGAGTCGCCTCCGCCACGGCCAACACCGCACAGCAGGTCGGTGCCTCTGTGGGCACCGCGCTGCTCAACACCATCGCCGCCAGCGTCACCGCGACCTACCTCGCGTCGCGGGCGCACAGTCACGCGACCGCGGCTGCCGGGCTGGTCCACGGCTACGCGACGGCATCGGCCTGGACCGCGGGCATCTTGGTGGCCGCGGCCGCCGTGGCCGGTCTGCTGATCAATGTTGGCAAGCCGTCCCGCGCCGGCTAGGCCGCACGGGACGGCCGGCTGGCACCCGTCAAGCACGCAGAGTGCCGTCAGCCGGCGGAACGCCCGTCAGCCCGTCGGGCGCCCGTCAGTACGCGGAGCGGCCGCCGAACATCTCCGCCAGGCGGCTCGCAAGGCTCAGGTCGCCTTCGATCGTCATCCGGCCGTCAAGCACGAGCGGGTAGAAGGGCTCGACCCCAGCCATGATCTTTACGAAGTCCGCCAGCGGCAGCCGGATGACCAGCGCAGGGTCGGCGGCGCCGCCCATCCGCGCGCTCGCGCGCTTGCCGCGCACCTCGACCGTCCACTCCCGGGTGGCGCCATCCGCCAGCGACAGCTCGTACACGACGGACCCGGAGAACCCCGCGGCCTTCCTCGCGTCGAAGCCCCGCACCATAAGCCCGAACAGCGCACGCTGAGCCGACGCCTTGGCAAAGAACCGCTCGATGCCAGGATCCGAGGCCCGGCTGACAAGGCGCTGAGTGCCGAGGTTGACCCGTTCCCTGGCGGAGTCGCGGATCGACTGGCCGGCCTGACCTGCCAGGTCACGCAGACGAACCCGGCCGGGCCGGTGCGCGGCGGCGATCTCGAAGTCCTCGTTCACCGGGTATGGCGCGGGCAGCGTCCGGGGCGGCGAGCGGCGGGCGAGCGCCTTTTCCACCGACGGCGCCAGCCGGTCCGCCTTCGCCGCCTCGGCCTCCTCGCGGCCCTCGGCAAAACGTGGCAGCACATGTTGGCCGAACAGCTCCAGGCTCTCGCAAATGTGGGTGTGCCTGTTCCTTCCTGCCTGCATGACGAAGATCACCTGATCGACCCCGGCGTCCGCGTAGCGCTGGATCAGCTCCGTCACCTGGGCGGGGGTGCCGACCGCCCCGCGCAGCGACCCCACGCCCGACTCGAGCAGGCGCACCGCGAGCGGTGCCTGCCTGGCGCGAACTATCTCCCGCGCAAAGCCGTGTGACCTGCGGTTCTGCACGAAGTCGCGCCACACGTCCGCGGCACCGACCACGTGCGTGGACGCGTAGTAGTGGGCGAGCGAGTGGCCGAAGAAATGCGCTCCGTCGATACCGCGATCGATCGCGGTCTGCTCGTCGGCGTGCATCATCATCGGCAGGACGACGGCGACGTTCGGGTTCACCGCGAACCCGCGGGGCACGCATTCTTCCGACGCGATGAGGTGGTAGTACTCGCTGACCCAGGGCCGCGCGTCCTCGGGTTCCACGAAGGAGAAGGACAGCGCTCCCATCCCGCTGCGCGCCGCGAGCTGGATCGTCTCGCGGCGGCTGCACGCCACCCATAGCGGCGGGTGCGGCTTTTGCAGCGGTTTGGGCACCACGTTGCGCGGCGGCATGCGCAGGTACGTGCCGTCCCAGCCGGCGAACGGCGCCTCGGTCAGCATCCGCGTGACGGCGTCAACCGCCTCCTCCCACATGGCGCGCTTGGCGTCTCTGCGAACGCCGAAGCCGCCAAGCTCGCTGGCAGAACTCGCCTCTCCTGTGCCGAACTCGACCCGCCCGCCCGAGACAAGATCGAGTGTGGCGATGCGCTCCGCCACCCGGGCGGGATGATTGACCATCGGCGGCGCCTGGACGATGCCGTGACCCAGCCGGATCCGGCTGGTGCGCTGGCTCGCGGCGGCGAGGAAGACCTCGGGCGCGGAGGAGTGTGAGTACTCCTCGAGGAAATGGTGTTCCACCTCCCACACGCAGTCGACGCCGACGCGATCGGCGAGTTCGGTTTGCTCCAGTGCGTCGCTAAGCAATCGATGCTCATCCTCAGGGACCCACGGCCGCGGCAACTGATGCTCGTAGAAAATGCCGAAACGCATCCCAACCCTCCTCCTTCGCAGCCGACGGCCCGCCGGCCCCGTTGCCGCCTGCGGGCATGTCGGACGGGCATCAGCCCCCAGATCCCTAACGGCTAACGCGGTGTGGCACCCTCTGCGGCGGCCACAGCGAAGAAGCCGATGGCGAGCCGCGCGAGGCGCGCGGCCACGGTCTGCGGCGGGTCACCCGGCATCATCATGTGGCTCATCGTGAGCCGGATGACCGCGTCGGCCAGCTCGGCGACGTCGGCCCGGGGCAGCTTCGGCCACTGACGGTACACGTGCGCGACAATCCGCGCCCGGGCCGCGAACAACTGCGGTTCCGCCTGCGTCGTCAGCAGCGGCAGCATGCCCTCGTTGCCGTCGCCGGTGAGCGCCGCCTTGAGCAGGGGATCGTCGGCTGCCTCGGCGAGGGTGTAGCTCACGGCCGCCGCCACCGCGGTGGCCAGGTCGTCGTGACGAGAAAGCCGTTCGTCAATGCCGTCGAGGAACCGCTCAGTGTGGCGGAGCAGCACCGCGCGCGCCAGCCCACGTTTGTCGCCGAACTCGTTGTAGACGGTCTGCCTGCTCACCCCGGCGGACGCACCCACGTCCTCCATCCGCAGCCCGCGGAAGCCGCGGCTGGTGAACAGGTCAGTGGCCGCGTCAAGCAGCGCCTCCCGCACAGAATCTGTCACGCGGTCATGCTCGGCTGTCACCGCTCGCGCCGTCAAGCGTCGCCCCGTTGCCAAAGTCCCGGCCGCGGCGACGCGCGACCCCAGGCGCTAATCGCTGAGCAGCATGCGGACCTGACGGGCGATCTCCAGGTCCTCGCGTGCCGTGATGACGAACGTGCGGGCAGAGGCGCCTGCGGCCGTGATCTCGGCGTCACCGCACGCGTCGGCGTTGCGGCCGTGGTCCACCCGGACGCCGAGGAAGCCGAGGCCGGTCGTGGCCTGCTCGCGGACGCCGGGCTGGTGCTCGCCGACGCCACCGGTAAAGACGAGCAGGTCAAGCCCGTCCATCGCCGCGGCCATGGCGGCGATCTCCCGGCGCAGCCGGTGGAAGTAGACGTCCAGCGCGAGCCTCGCCCTCGGGTCGCCGGCGTCGGCCGCTAGCGAGACGTCACGCATGTCACCCGAGTTGTGCGGCAGGTTGGCCAGACCCGCGAGGCCCGCGGCATGCTCCAGCTTGTCCGCGACCTCGGCCAACGGCAGGCCGCCGCGCTGTAGCAGCCAGATCAGCAGGCCCGGGTCGAGGTTGCCTGGTCTGGTGGCCATGACCAGGCCCTCCATTGGAGTGAACCCCATCGTGGTGTCGACGCACCGGCCGCCGCACACGGCCGCGAGCGATGCGCCGGCGCCGAGATGGCAGGAAACCAGGCGCAGCCGTTCGGGATCATTCTCGGCGGGGGGCGCTGAGCCGGACAGCATCGCGGCGACGCGGCGTGCGGCGTATGCGTGTGAGAGGCCGTGGAAGCCGAAGCGCCGCAAGCCGAACCGCTCGCGCCACGCGGCGGGCAGCGCGTAGGTGGCGGCGGCGGGCGGCAAGCCCGCGTGGAACGCGGTGTCGAAGCACGCGACCGCAGGGATGTCAGGCAGCAGCCCGCGCACGGTCTCGAGCGCGGTGAGCGCGCGTTCCTGATGCAAGGGCGCGAGGTCGCTGAGCGCGCGCAACGCCTTCACGACCGCGTCATCGACCAGGGCGGCCCCAGTGAAGTTGCCGCCGCCATGAACCACCCGGTGGCCGACGGCGCCGATGCCGCCCAGTCGCTCGATGAAGGTGACAAGCTCCTTGCTCACCGTCTCGCCGTCCCACGGCTCGAGGTCCAGCGTCGCCTCGAGGTGGTCGTCGGGGCCGAGCAGCCGCAGCTTCATGCTGCTCGAGCCGGTGTTCACAACCAGAACGCGCATCAGCGGCCATCCTTGTTCGTGGATCCGTTGGTCGGCTCGCCCGGCCACATCCAGTCCCTGACTTCAGGCAGGTCCTCGCCGTGCTCGCGGGTCCAGCCATGGTGGCGAGCCCGGGTATCGACCATGAGCTGGCGCAGCCCCGCCGCGCGCTGGCCGAGCCCGGGCACCCGGTCGATGACGTCCATCACCAGGTGGAACCGGTCCATGTCGTTCATGACGACCATGTCGAAGGGCGTTGTGGTCGTGCCCTCCTCCTTGTATCCGCGCACGTGGATGTTGTGATGGCCGGCCCGCCGGTAGGTGAGCCTGTGGATGAGCCAGGGGTAGCCGTGGTAGGCGAAGATGACCGGCCGGTCCGTGGTGAACAGCGCGTCGAACTCGCTGTCGTTCATGCCGTGCGGGTGCTCGGTCTCCGGCTGCAGCCGCATCAGGTCGACCACGTTGACCACGCGGACCTTCAACTCGGGCACGTGGCGGCGGAGGATGTCGGCGGCCGCGAGCACCTCCAGGGTCGGCACGTCGCCTGCACAGGCGAGCACCACGTCTGGGTCGGCCGCGCCGACGTCGGTGCCCGCCCACTCCCAGATGCCGACACCGCGCGTGCAATGCAGCACCGCTGAGTCCATGTCCAGCCAGTCGGGTGAGGGGTTCTTCCCTGCGACGATCACGTTCACGTAGTCGCGGCTGCGCAGGCAATGATCGGCCACAGAAAGCAGCGTGTTGGTGTCCGGCGGCAGGTAAACCCGCACCACCTCGGCCTTCTTGTTGATCACATGGTCGATGAACCCGGGGTCCTGGTGGCTGAAGCCGTTGTGGTCCTGTCGCCAGACATGGGATGTGAGCAGGTAGTTCAGCGAGGCGATTGGCCGCCGCCATGCCAGTGTCCTGCTGGTCTTCAGCCATTTGGCGTGCTGGTTGAACATCGAGTCGACGATGTGGATGAACGCCTCGTAGCACGAGAACAGGCCGTGCCTGCCGGTGAGCAGGTAGCCCTCGAGCCATCCCTGGCAGGTGTGCTCGGACAAGATCTCCATCACCCGGCCATCGGGGGCGAGGTGCTCGTCGACGGGCAGGATCGTCTCCTGCCACGCCTTCTGGGTGGTCTCGTACACCGCGTCGAGGCGGTTCGACGAGGTCTCGTCCGGGCCGAAGATCCTGAAGTTGCGCTGACCCGCGTTGAACCGGAACGTGTCGCGGACCATCGCGCCGAGCACCCGCGTCGGCTCGGTGGCGTGCGCTCCTGGACTGACCACTGGCACCGCGTAGGACCGAAAATCGGGCAGTGTCAAGCCGCGCAGCAGCACGCCACCGTTGGCGTGCGGGTTCGCGCTCATCCTTTTCCCGCCGCGCGGCGCCAGGGCGGCAAGCTGCGGCGCTGGACGCCCTGCCGAGTCGAAAAGCTCGCCGGGCCGGTACGAGCGCATCCAGCCTTCGAGCATGCGAAGGTGGGCGGGGTCGGTCCTGACTGCGGCAAGCGGAACCTGGTGCGACCGCCAGGTGCCCTCCACCGGCACGCCGTCCACCTCCGCCGGGCCGGTCCATCCTTTCGGAGTACGCAGAACGATCATCGGCCAGCGCGGCCGGCCGCGCTGACCGCCAGCCCGGGCGCGGCTCTGTATCTCCCGTATGTCGGCGATCACGTCGTCGACGGCGGCGGCCATCTGGTGATGCATGGCCGCTGGCTCGCTGCCGGACACATAGACCGGGGCATAACCGTACCCGCGCAGCAGCGCGTCGAGTTCGTCGTCGCTGATGCGTGCGAGCAGGGCAGGGTTAGCGATCTTGTAACCGTTGAGGTGCAGGATCGGCAGGACGGCGCCGTCCCGAGCGGGGTCGAGGAACTTGCTTGAGTGCCAGCTCGTCGCCAGCGGGCCCGTCTCTGCCTCGCCGTCGCCGACGACGCAGGCGACGATCAGATCGGGATTGTCGAAGGCGGCGCCGTAGGCGTGGGCAAGCGAGTAGCCAAGTTCGCCGCCCTCGTGGATCGACCCAGGTGTCTCGGGCGCCACGTGGCTGGGCACGCCGCCGGGGAAGGAGAACTGCCGGAACAGCTCCGTCATCCCCTCGGCGTCCTGCGACACGCTCGGGTACACCTCGCTGTAGGTGCCTTCGAGCCAGCAGTTGGCCAGCGCGGCAGGTCCACCGTGACCGGGACCGATCACGTACATCATGGTCAGGTCCTGCGCCACGATCGCGCGGTTCAGGTGCGCCCAGATGAAGTTCAGCCCGGGCGTCGTCCCCCAGTGGCCGAGCAGCCGCGGCTTGATGTGCCCGGGTCTCAGCGGCTCGGTCAGCAGCGGGTTGGCGAGAAGGTAGATCTGCCCGACGGACAGATAGTTGGCGGCGCGCCAGTAGGCGTCAAGCAGCGCCACGTCTTCCTCGGCCAGGCGGGACTGCTTCGCCAAGGTCACGAGACCCTCCTCAGTTTCGCCCTGCCTGTCCTCGTCGAGCGGGCTCGGTGGAAGCGGCCCCGCACGCCGGCCACGGCCGCCCCGCCTCTGGTCACGATGACCGGATTCAGCTCAAGCTCGGTGACGTGCGGTACCGCGACGGCCAGGCGGCTCACCCGTTCAAGCAGTTCGGCGAGGGCGGCGAGGTCGAGCACGGCAGCCGTCGGCGCGAGGGAGTCGACCCGTTCCGTCTCTGTCTCATCCGTGTTATCAGTCCCATCATCCGTTTCATCGGCCGGGCTGCCGTGCAGCTCATCGAGCATGTCCCAGGCCGTGCGGGTGGTGATCGGCACGCTGCGGGTGACCCTGGTCCCGACCAGGGTGGCCGCAGGGCCGCCGAGGGTGAGCGTTACCTTTCCTTCGCCGCTGGCGTCGCGGGCGAGCCGCACGATCACCTCGGCGCCTTGCTGCGGCTGGCGACGCATCCGCACACCTGTCATCGCCGCTCCGAGCGAGGCCGCGAGCTGCCAATAGGCCGCGCGCACTTGCGCCGGCGTCGCGAGGCCGCAGCGGGTGATGCCGGCGTGGCAGGTAAGGCGGGTGCCTTCGGCGACGAGCGTCACAGGGAACCCGAGCCACCACGCCGCCTCCACAGCGCTCTCCGCGCAATCCGCGGTCACGGTCTCAGCGACAGGGATCCCGTAGCGTCTGAGCAGGACCGTAAGCAGCCGCCGCGCCGAGGGGTCGTCGGCGTCGCTGATCGCGCTGGCAGCTTGCCCGGCCGTTCTCGCCGCCATGGTGGCTCCTCGTGCTCTTGTCCCCGGCGTTAGCGGCCCGAGAGCTCTCGGGCCGCTAGCGCAGCCTCCGCAAGAAGGGGTCTTGCGGCTCCGCCGCAGTGATTCGTACCCGCGCATCGACCGCGCTGACACCGCCTGGGCCGGCAATAACTGGGTTGAGGTCGAGTTCTGCGACCTCGGGCAGGTCGTCGGCGAGCCGCGACACCCGCAGCAGCAGCTCGCACACAGCGCTGACATCCACCGCAGGTGCGCCGCGGCGCCCAAGCAGCAAAGGCGCGGCATGGACGGCGCGAACCATCTCGGCCGCGTCGAGGTCGGTGAGCGGCGCGAGCCGCGCGGTGTAGTCGTCAAGGACGTCGGTCGCGACGCCGCCGAGGCCGAACACCACAAGCGGGCCGAACACGGGCTCGTGCTCCACGCCGATCAGCACCTCGACGCCCTCGCTGACCATCGGCTGGACGAGCACTTGACGCAGGCCGGTCCCGAAGGCGTCGGCCAGCGTACGGTAGGCACGCCGCACGTCCTGGTCGGTGGCGAGATCGAGCCGCACCCCGCCGGCGTCGCTCTTGTGTATCAACCCGGGAACGTCCGCCTTGAGCACGACCCGGCCACCCAGGTCAGCGGCGACGCGAACCGCTTGCTCCTCGCTGGTGACCGGCCTGGTGTCGATCATCGGAATCCCGTAGCAGGAGAGCAATTCGACCGTTTCTGCCGCGGACAGCCAGCCTCCGCGCCGGTGCCTGGACAGAAAATCGGCGGTCAGCGTCCGGGCGCGGGCTTCGCGCACCCCGTCAAGGTCGGGTATGCTTCCGCGTTCCCGCATGCGGCAGGCCTGGTAACGCGCGGCGTGCCCGAGCGCGCGGGCCGCGTCCTCCGGGTAGGCGTAGGAGGGCACCGCGGCGCGGGGCCCGGCCGCGGCAGCCGGATCCGGCGCCGTCTCGCTGGGCAGCAGGCGCACCGCCTCCGGCTGTGTCAGCAACGCCGCGGCCAGCGTCTTGTTGACCTTGGCCGTGGTGATCGCCGGAACGATTTCCGTGATGGCCGTCGGCACGGTGATGGCGAGCACCATGTCCACGCCCTCGTCTGCCGCCACCTCCTCAAGGCAGGAACGGAAGGCGTCCGGGCCCACGGCCGCCGTGGTGTCGACCGGGCCGCTCACCGCGGCGCCGGCGGGCAGCAAATGGCGCAGCCGCCGTTGCGTGTGCCCGGCGAGTCTCGTCACAACCAGGCCGCTGTCCTCGCACGCGTCGGCGGCGAGCACCCCGCCGCCGCCCGCGTTGGAGACCACAGCGACCCGGTTTCCCCCCGGCGGTGGCTGGCTTGCCAGCAATGCCGCCGCTTCGATCAGCTCACCGAGACTCGCGGCCGCGATGATCCCGGCCTGGGCGAACAGCGCCTCGCGAGTGATCGGCGGGGAGGCCGCCGCCGCGGTGTGCGAGGCGGCGGCCTGCTGGCCGGACGGCGACCGGCCGGCGTAGACCGTCAGCACGGGCATTCGCTTTCCCACCAGCCGTGCGGTCCGCGCGAATTTGCGTGGGTTGCCGAACGATTCGACATAGAGCACGGCGAGCTTGGTGCGCTCGTCTTGCTCCCACCACATCAGCAGATCGTTGCTCGACACGTCGAACTTGTCGCCGACCGAGGCGAACGAGGAGACCCCGATGCCCAGCCGGGACAGGTGATCGAGCAACGCGACGCCGACCCCGCCCGACTGGACGACCAGGCCCGCCTTACCCGGCGCGGCGTGGCCGCGGGCGAAAGTCGCGTTCAGGCCGAGATGCGGCACGGCGATCCCGAAGCAGTTCGGGCCGACCAGGCGCATGCCGTGGCGGCGGCAGATCGCGAGCAGATCAGCGCCCGCGCTGGTGTCGAGCCCGGCCGTGATCACGACAAGGGCACGGACTCCGCGCTGGCCGCACTGCTCGGCCACGTCCCGAACGGCTGCCGCTCCGACCGCCACGACCGCCAGGTCGACCGGCTCAGGCAGGTCGGTCACTGACGGCACGCATGGCGCGCCTTCAATCCTTCGCGCGTGCGGGTTGACCGCGTACACGGGCCCGGCGAAGCCGCCGGTGATGATGTTGTGCAGGATCGCGCGGCCGACCCCGCCCGCCCGGCGGCTCGCGCCCACGACGGCCACCGACCCTGGCTCGATGAGGTGCCGCAGGCTCGCGGCGTCGGCCAGGCGTTCCCGGCCGGCCACCGTGTCCAGGTAGCTGTCCAGCTTGACCTGGTTGTCGTCATAGGGCAGGGGGAAGGTGATGTCGATCACCCCGTCGGCGAGCCTGCGCTTTGCTGGCAGGCCCGCGTCGGCGAAGACACGCAGCATGGCGGTGTTGGCCACAAGCGTTTCCGCGGTGAAGGCCACCAGCTTGCGCCGCCTCGCCACTGATACCAGGTGTTCGAGCAGGAGCGTCGCGACGCCCCGGCCGTGCATGTGGTCGGCGACGGCGAACGCGATCTCGGCGATTCCCGGTTTGCCCGTCAGCTCATAGCTGGCGACCCCGATCAGTTCGCCGCCAAGCCAGGTGAGCAGCGCGCCATGATCATCTCGTGGTTCCCTGCACACCCGTTTGGCCTCTTGCTCGGCAGCGCGCGGGCTCAGGTTGAAGAACCGCAGGTAGGCGTTGTCGGGCGACATCTTCGCGTGCATCTGGCGCACAGCCTCGAAGTCGCTTGCCCGAGCCGGGCGGATCTCGACCGTTGTGCCGTCGGTGAGTAAGGCGTAGACACCGGCCTCGTCGGTCAGTTCTTGCATGAATGCCCCTTCGAGCACCTGGCTGGATTTCCGGCCCGTCAGTTGGCCGTCTGGCGGTGCCCCGGCAGTATCCGGGCGTAAGGCCCAGGGAAGACGAGCGCCACATGGCCGTCGCTCAACCATTTGATGACATACGGCGGCGTGCCGTCCGTGTGCCGCACACCGATAATCAGGCCAACACGGTCCCCATCGCTGTCAACGACGAGGCGATCTCCCACCTGTGCCTTCATGGCGGCCCTCCTTAGCTCTTATCGGGCGAGTCAGAGCCGGGAGCAGGTTGCTGACCCGGCCCAAAGGGGGCTGGTCTTGCCATGATCGGCCGGGCCGCCACGGGCCCGCACCGGGCCGAGGTCCCGCAATTAGCCGGCGAAGGTCCCAGCGCTCAGGCGCCTCCTGCGCTGCGCCGCTTGCCTTCCCAGATCGCGACGCACGCGGCGCACGTGTCGCGCGGCGGTTCGTCTGAGAACTCGCCCCGCACGACCATCGGCTCGCCGCAATAGGCGACAACGATAGAACCGGCAGGCTGCGCAGGCGGCGGGTAACCGTGCGCCATGTCGTGCGCACGCACCTCCATCGGGACGACTGTCGTTTCTGTCGCGGTTTGCGCTGTCACGTTTCCAGCCTACGACGACGTGAGCCAAGAATGTGATCATGGCATGGGTGCGCTGGCCGCGGGTACTTCGGGGGCGAACCCCGTGGTTCGCCGCAGCTTGGCGTCCGCATCGTCAGCACGGACATGCCATAAATACACCGACGTGCCATAACCGCCAGGCCGGTGAGGTGAGCGTGCGGCGCGGATATCAGGGTTGCCAGCCAAGCGGCTGGCCTGGCTCGGCGGGTGCCGTGCGGAGGGCGAGCGCCCACCAGCCGACGTCCACCCAGCGGCCAAGCTTGTAGCCTGCGGCGGGAAACACCCCGACGGGAGCGAAACCGATGGCTTGGTGAAGCCGGATGCTCGCCTCGTTCGGCAACGCTATGCCCGCATACGCGGACACGTAGCCCAGCTCACGCAGGTCGGCGAGCAGCCGCTCGTACAGCGCCCGCCCCGTGCCGCGGTGCCGGGCCTGGCTGGCGAGGTACACCGAAGTCTCCACCGACCAGCGGTAGGCCGGCCTGGTGCGAAACGGCGCCGCATACGCGAAGCCCGCGATGCCCCGCTCGGTTTCCGCCACCAGCCAGGGCAGCCGGACGGTCCCCGCCCGCATGCGCCTGCGGATCTCGTCCGCATCCGGCGGCGCCGCCTCGAACGAGATGGTCGTGTCCCGCACGATCGGCGCGTAGATGTCACGTATCGCGACCGCGTCAGCGGCGGTCGCCGGGCGAGTGCGCACCGTCTCACTGGCTGAATGTCACGTGCGTTCCTGTGACGTGAATTCTGACCCCCTGCCCGGACACGCTAACGCTCTGCAGGCTCATCCCCATCGGCAGCGACGGCAGGGAGAGGGTGAAGTCGCTGAGCGGCCCCAAGACGTCGGTCGGGAGGTCACCCGCCGAGATCACCTTGACGTGGACCTTGTTCTTGCCAACTTGGGTGACCCGCGCCGTCCCAGTGCCGCTCACGAAGTCAAGGTCGACCTTGAACTTCACCTCGTCGCCCGTCACCGACGTGACCGTGACGCTCGGACCTCCTCCCGCCGCGCCGAACAGGTCGCCGAAGGTGATGAGCGCCGTGCCGGACAGGTGGTCGACGGTGCCGCCGGAAAAGCTCCGGTTGATCCGAACGTCGCGCAGGGTCGCGCGCAGCGTGCGGATCTCGACCGGGCCCTCAGGCACCTTGTCCGCACTGATGTTGACAGTGCGGAAGTCACGGCCGGCCAACTGGGTGAGGAAGGGGAAGCCCTGAATCGAGACGCTTGGTTTGCTGTTGAAGCCCTGGTCCTTGATCTGCTGGCCGATCCTGTTTTCTGTATATGCGGCGGCGACACGGTCACCGACGACCACGATGCCAACGAGCACGAGCAGGGAGATGAGGGCGATCAGCCACCGGCGGGAGGTTCGCCTCCGCGGCGGGGCTGACTGAACTGGCACTGGCGCGGTCGGGTAATGACTCACACAGGACTCCCATCAGGGCAGATCAGCGGTGGCAATGGCCTGCAGTCGCCCGGCGCCGTAATTGGTGACAAGCAGCGTCCCACTCGGCTCCACGGTGAACTGGCGAGGCAGCAGGCCGGTCTTGACCAGCCCGAGCAGGGCCGGCCGGCCGGCCAGCGCGGCCGAAGTATCGATCACGGCGAGGCTGGATTTCGCGCCCTTCCCGAACAGGTCGGAGTCGGCGACGACAATCCGGCTGCCGTGGTTAACGAAGGTGAGCCCGATCGGGGCCGTGCCGACCCTGACCCAGGCGAGCAGGGCGTGCGCTTTGTCGCTGCGTAGCTTGCCCGCGGAGAAGGCCAGCACCGCATTGCTCTCGCGCGCGGTCACCCACACCACGGTCGAGTCGTCGGAGTTGATCGCGCGGACCGGCCCGCAGCCCGCCGGCACCGTCGAAACGACCGAGGTGCGCGGCTGCGTCTCGGCGCGGCGCAGGTCCAGAACGCTGAGCGTTCCCTCACCAGAGCCAGGACTGCGCTCTTGACTTGTCACGTACAGCCAGCGGCCGTCGCTCGATAGCCGCACCCCGGTGGGCTTGACTCCGAGCGGGACGTTTCCCACCAAGTTCGACGGCCCGAAACCGCGGGTCAGCGCGCTGCGCAGGTTAAAGACCGCCATCTTGCGGCTACCTTCGAGCGTCACGAAGGCGAACCTGTCATCGGGGGACACCGTCACCTGCACAGCGCCTGCGCCGCCCGGGCTGGACAGCGTCCCGATCACGGGATCCTGGCCGCCCTGCTCCGCGGTTTGCGCGTTGATCACGATCGCGCCATTGCCGGTGGCGACGAGCAGGTAGCGCCCGTCGTTGGTGAGCGCCTCGCCGCGTGGCGCCGACACCGCGAACGTCCGAACCAGGGAGGGCGCGAGCGAGCGACCATTCCGCATTACCGCCACCGACGTGCCGAGCGTCACGAACGTCCAATGGCCGCCTGGCGTCACCGCTACGGCGAAAGGCTTGCCGGGCAGCGAGACAGCGGTCGGCTTGACCGTGGTGAGCGCCTTGGCCGTGGCGGTGGCGGTGCTGCACCCGGGCACGCTGAGCGCCGCATGGGCGGTTGGTTTGGTCTTGCCGGCATTGTGAATCGCAAACAGGGTGCCCGCGATGGCAACGATGGCCACGCAGGCGACCACCAACGCGGCGCGCGACCGCATCCAGCCGCGTCGGCTGGGCGGGGTGCCGCCGTCCGCGGAGAAGGGCGGTCCCGGCGGGCCAGTGGGCGGACCATAGGGCGGCCCAGTCAGTGGGCCAGGCGGCCGAACCGGTGGCGGACCAGGCGGGTAAGCCGACTGCTGCCCGCGGAAGGGCTGCCCGCGAACGGGCGGTCCGGGCTCGGTCGGTGGCTGCCGGCCGCGATCAGGCGGGCCTGGGTCGGTCGGCTCGCCACCCAGAGCGCCGGCGTCCCCGCCCAGAGGACCGGCATCGGCTGGCGGACGGCCGGCGTCGGCGGCCATTGCCGTCCCCGCCGCGCCGGCCACCTCGGCGCCGCCCATGCGGGCGCCGCCGCCTGCCACCTCGGTGCTGCCCGGGCCGCTCGCCTCGCCTCCGGATGCTTGCGCGCCTGCCATGTCGGCCTGTCCGTCGGCCGGGCGCCCGTCACCAGCGCCGACCGCGTGCTCGGCGGCCGCCTCGGGCAGGCACGCCACGCGCAGTGACTCCGCGAAGTCGAGGCACCGCGGGTAGCGGTCATCGGGCGACTTGGCAAGCGCCTTCGCCATGACCTCATCGACCGCCGGCGGTAGGTCCGGTCGGCGGGCGGTGAGCGCTGGCGGAGGCTCGGAGAGCTGCGCCCACAAGATCGCCATCCGCTGGTCGCGCTCGAATGGCGGCGTGCCGCACAACATCTCAAAAGCGGTGCAGGCAAGAGCGTAGAGGTCGGTGCGGCCGTCGACGCGGCGGCCCTCGATCTGCTCAGGCGCGACGTAGTCCAGCGTGCCGAGGAACTGGCCAGCCGAGGTCAGGTCGGCTGGCGCGAGCGACTGCTTGCTAAGGCCGAAGTCGGATAGGTAGACGTGGTCGGTGCGGCCGCGTCCCGCCGTCGAGTCGAGCAGCATGTTGGCGGGCTTGACGTCCCTGTGTACGAGGCCGCGCGCGTGCGCCGCGTCGAGAGCGGACGCCATCTGAGCGATGATGCCGGCGACGCGTTCCGCAGGCAGCGGCCCGGCACGCTCGAGCAGCGTCCGCACGTCCCTGCCCTCGACGTAGCGCATGGCGATGAACAGGACACCGCGCGCCTCGCCCGCCTCAAAGACCGGGATGATGTTGGGGTGGTCAACGGCCGCGGCCGCGCGGGACTCCCGCATGAACCGCTGACGGAACGCCTCGTCGCTGGCGAGCCCGGGGGAGAGAATCTTCAGGGCGACCCGGCGGTCGAGCCGGACATCGTGGGCGCGGTAGACGACCGCCATGCCGCCCCTGCCGACCTGCTCCTCCAGAAGGTAACCAGCGACCTGTGCGCCGGGCGCGAACTCGCCTGCATCCCATGGGACCCGGTCACTCACAGTGCCCTACCCTCCCGAATGAGGCAGCACTTGCCCTCCCGCTGCCAGCGTTGGCTGGCCTCCCCGTCCAAGCGCCGACCTGACCAGACTGGGCCGAGGCAGCCGACATGACGAGCCCGAACACGCTCAAGCGACACCGGCTGTAGGTGGTGGGTCAGCAAAGCGTAAGATAGAAAGGTTGAGCAGATTCTACTTTACGCCGGATCGATCTACACTTGCGCCATGACGACCGAGCGTTCTGTCTCGTCGCATGCCGGTCCGGTGCTCGTCATTAAGACGCGGGGATCTGATCAACGGTTGCATGCCGGACAGCCATACCATATTGGCCGCGACCCGCAGAGCGACATTGTCGTCGCCGACTCCAGGGTGTCGTGGCGGCACGCGGTGGTGCGGGCCGACAATGGCACCTGGATCCTCGAGGACACCGGCAGCACCAACGGGACCTTCGTTGGCACCGAGAAGGTGCGGCGGATCGCGATCGACGGGGACTGCATCGTCCGGCTCGGGCATCCGGAGGACGGGCCCGTGGTGCTCTTCTCGATCCAGGAAGGCGCAGGCAGGCGGGGTGACACTGGTCAGGCCGGCCGGCCGAGCGTGGACCGCCGCCCCACCGCGGTGCGCCGGGCGCCTGCGCGCGTGATGCGGATCGGACGGTCGCCGGACAACGAGCTCGTCCTCGCCGACCTCGGCGTGTCCCGCCGGCACGCCGAACTGCGCAATTCAGGTGGCGGCAAGTACGAAATTATCGACCTCGGCAGCCATAATGGCACGTTCGTCAACGGCGGTCGCATATCTCGCGCAACCGTCACCGAACGGGACATTATCGGTATCGGGCGTGCCACATTCCGGATCGTCGGTGACGAGCTGCGCGAATTCATCGACGAGGGCGATGTCTCGCTTGTCGCCACGGACCTGACCGTTCGGCTGCCAGGCGGCAAGGTGCTGCTTGACCGGGTCGGCTTCCCGATCGGTGAGCGCTGCCTGGTGGCCATCATCGGGCCGAGCGGCGCGGGCAAGACCACGCTGCTCGGGGCGCTGACCGGAATGCGGCCGGCCACCGAGGGCTCCGTGCTCTACGACAACCGCGATCTGTACAAGAACTACGCTGAGCTGCGGCACCGGATCGGCTTGGTGCCGCAGGAGAACATTCTGCACACGCAGCTTTCCGCCCGCCGCGCGCTGCGTTACGCGGCGGAGTTGCGTTTCCCTGGTGACACCGCGGCGCCAGAGCGAAACGGGCGCGTCGAAGAAGTTCTCGGCGAACTCGGGTTGAAGGCGCATGGGCAGACCCGGACCGCATCGTTGTCAGGCGGTCAGCAAAAACGGGTCAACGTTGCGCTCGAGCTGCTCACCAAGCCATCGCTGCTCTTCCTCGATGAGCCCACCTCGGGTTTGGATCCCGGCCTGGACAAGTCCGTGATGGAGATGATGGGCGGGTTGGCGAAGGACGGCCGCACGGTCATCGTGGTGACCCATAGTGTCGCGAACCTCGATGTCTGCGACCGCCTGCTTGTCCTTGTCCCTGGCGGCAGGGTCGCCTTCTACGGACCGCCCGCGGAGGGGCTTGCGCACTTCGGCAAGAAAGACTGGGCCGAGGTTTTCCAGGCATTCGACGCGGAGCCGGACAGGGACTGGGCCGATGAGTTCAGGCGCTCGCCGCTTTTCGCGCAATACGTGACAGCGGGAAGCAACGGCCACTCACCCGAGCCCAGCCGCAGGCAGACTCCACCGCCGCCCAAGCCGCGCAACCGCCTGGCCCAGCTCAGCACGCTGTGCAGGCGGTACCTGGCGGTCATCGCCTCCGACCGGGTCTACTTGGCCGTCCTCGCCGGGGCGCCCGTCTTCCTCGGCTTGCTGATCCTTGCGACCCCGGCGAAGAACGGGCTTGGCGGGCGACCTGGCACCAACGACGCGGCGGAATCGCTGCTGCTCATCCTCATCATCAGCGCCTGTTTCGCGGGCGCGGTGAATGCGGTCAGGGAACTTGTCAAGGAACGCGCCATCTACACGCGCGAGCGCGCCGCCGGGCTTTCCGCAGGCGCATACCTGTTGTCCAAGCTCGCCATACTGGGGCTTATCAGCGCGATCCAGGCGGTGCTGCTCATGCTGATTGGCCTCGCCACCCGCACGCTGCCGTCGCATGGCGCCGTGCTGAAGTCGCTGCCCATCGTTGAACTGATGCTGGCGATGGGCGTGCTGGCCATTGTGTCGATGGCACTCGGGCTGCTGATCTCGGCGTCGGTCAACACATCGGAAAAGACGATGCCGCTGCTGATGGTGGCCGTGGTGGTGCAGGTCATCTTCACGGGCGGGGTGTTCGCGCTGAACGGCAAGACAGGGCTCGAACAGGTGGCGTGGCTGTCGCCGTCGCGGTGGGGCTTCGCGGCGACCGCGTCCACCGCGGATCTCACCCGGATCATGCCGCCCGTACCGGGGGCCACCCCCGATCCGCTCTGGCTGCACAGCGCCCACGCGTGGCTGAAGGACATGGCCGCGCTGGTCGCGCTTGGCTCGGTGTTCACACTGTTCACCTGGCGGCGCCTGGTGCGGTTGAGCCCGGGCCGCCGCAGGTGACAGCGTCAGCTCAGGTGCTCGACGAACCAGTCGGTCGCCACCCGCGCCACGGTCTCCAGCGCGCCGGGCTCCTCGAACAGGTGGGTCGCGCCGTCCACCACCTCTAAGCGGGTTTCGCAGCGAAGCTGACGTTGGGCCTGCCGGTTGAGGCCAAGGACGGGTTCGTCCCTGCTGCCGACGATGAGCAGCGTTGGCGCGCGCACAGAAGCCAGCCGCGAGCCGGCGAGATCGGGTCGGCCGCCACGGGAGACGATGGCGCCGATCTCGCTGCCCGGCTCGGCGCTGGCCCACAGCGCGGCGGCCGCTCCGGTGCTCGCGCCGAAGTATCCGATCCGCGCCCCGGCGGCGTGCGGCTGCTCGCGCAGCCAGCCGGTGGCCGCATTGAGCCGTGCAGCCAGCAGCGCGATGTCGAACACCCGGGCGCGCTCGAGCTCCTCCGCGGGGACGAGCAGATCAAACAGGAGCGTGCCGAGCCCCGCGCCGCCCAGCACCGCTGCCACGTACTGGTTGCGCGGGCTGTGCCTGCTGCTACCGCTGCCGTGGACGAATACCACGATGCCCGGCGCTCCGGCCGGCACGGTCAGGTGCCCGGCCAGCTCGACGGATCCGGCGGTTAACGTGATTTCCTCGTCCCGCTCGCTCGGGTCCTGCGGCGCGCCGCCCTGCTGCGGCGTCGTCACCGTGACCGGCCACGCGGCGGCACGCCTGAGCAAATCCACCACATGGTCGTCCGAGGTCTGGGTGAAGTCCTCATACCACTGGCCGATGGCGAAGAAGAACGCCGGAGTCTCCAGGCACACCACGCCGTCGGCGTCGCGGCGCAGACTCCTGACCGCCCGCGCGGCGCCGACCGGCGCCGCGATCACGATCGTCCGGGCGCGGTGCGCGCGGGCCACACGGCAGGCGGCGCGGGCCGTCGCGCCCGTCGCGATGCCGTCATCGACGATGATCACGGTGCGGCCGGCCAGCGGGAGGCGCGGCGAACCTGCCCGCAGCCGCCGCGCTCTGCGCTCCACTTCGGCCCGTTCCCGCTCTTCGACCGCTGCGAGTTCGGCGGCGCTGACCTGGGCGCTGCGCAGGACGTCGTTGTTGACGACGCGAATCCCGTCCTCCCCGACGGCGCCCATGCCAAGCTCCGGCTGAAACGGGACGCCGAGCTTGCGGACCACGAGGACGTCAAGCGGGGCGCGTAGCGCCTGCGCCACCTCGAAGGCCACCGCCACGCCACCGCGGGGCAGCCCAACCACAACGGGGTTGTCGCTGCGCAGGTGGTGAAGCTGGCCGGCCAGACGGCGCCCGGCGTCTGGCCGATTGATGAACGGCACGCTCGCCTCCCATCGCCGGGGTCCGCATCGCTCCATGATCCGCCATATGTGCGGAAATGTCGCCGCAATCACTGGAGCAGGGGCGGCCGGGCGCAGGCGGCGGACATGCCGCGACCCCCGCCGGTTGTCCGGACGGGGGTCGTGGCGCAGAGTCCGTCAGGCCGCGCCGGCCTTCACGCGGACTCCGTGTCCGGCGAGCACTTCCGCCGTTGGGGCGGTGCGGCGCCGGTGTGCGACACCGAGACCGGCCAGGAGCAGCAGCAACGCCGCGCCGGCGAACGACACGATCGCCGCGATCAGCGCGATCTGCCCGACCTTCCAGAACGCATACGCGTTGAGCAGCAGGCCCCGCAGCGTTTCGCCACGGAACATGGTCTGCACCTGGGCTGCCAGCTTGGTGTTGGTTGGCGCCGCGAGCGCCGCGGCGGACAGCTCCGCGTAGGTCTTGCCGGCACCGGCCTTCTGCAGGTGGACAGCGATGAAGTGATCAGCGTAGGCCTGCGCCTGTTGCCCATTGACCAGCTGTTGGCCGGCGTACCGGTTGAGGTACGGGCCGATCTGAGGGCTGGCGAGCGCTTCGCTGCCCTTAGGCGGGAAGAAGATCTTCTGGGCGGTTAGCTGGCTGTGTACCTGGTTGTTGGTGAACGTGTATCCCCAGGTGAGCAAGCCACCGGCGATGAGCAGGACGGCCGCCAGGCCGAGCCCTGCCGCGGTAAGCAGTGCATCGAATGTTGTACGGCGCATTTCAAACGCCCTCCGCTCGTGGTGCCAGACGGGTGCAATCTGATGGTCTTGTTCGCACTGCCATCAGTGTTCGCTCGGCGCGTCCGGGCTGGTAAGGGCTGCATGGCCTGCTCTTACGGGACTTAGGACTCAGACCACGGCTCGACGCCTGCGGCGTCAGAGCCCTGGATCCTCGATGACGTCGCAGACCGGGCGGCGCGGAGTCGGCCGCGCGGGCGGGCCGTAACCGAACCGCAGCACCATCTGCGGCTGCTCGATGCCCGAACCTGGGTCTCTGACCAGCCACGCGTCCGCGGTTTCCAGCGCCTGTGTCAGCGGACCTACGGCGATACCCCGCGCGGTCGCAAGCAGCAGCACGCGTTGCAGTGCCTGCCCGCCCCGCAGCCAGTCGGCGGGGCCGTCGAACCGGGTGGAAAGCACAGCGAGCTGCGGCGATCCCTCAAAGCGCGCGTAGCGCACCTGGCCGGGAGGCCGACCGAGGGAAAAGTCACGCATGGGAACCGCGCCGTCGGCGGCTCGCGGGCCGAACGCGCTGTCCGGTATCCCGTCGTGGTCGCGGTCACCGCCGGTCCACTTCGCGAGTTCGGACCGGTAGGCAGGATCGTTACGCTGCGCGAGATCTGCCTCGGCGGTGCGGTCGAGCACCGCTCGGACCGCGGCATGGCCGAGGAAGTGCAACAGCGCGCCCTCCAGCTTCGCCGCCTCGACGAGTTCGGCGCGCACCGGCGGCGGGATTTGCCTGTCGCTGAACGGGCTGCGGTTGGTGTGCCGCCTGCCGATCGCTGCGAACAGCTCGCGCTGACCCTTGTGCGCACGGTACTGACCCGCAATCCTGACCGTTGCGAGCAACTGGGGCGCCTGCGGGCGGGGAAGCAGCCGCACCACTGGCGCCCGGTCGGCCGCGGCGATCGCGAGGCGCAGGTTGAACAGGGCGGCGCCACACGCGATGTGCACCGCGCGGCCGCCTGGGTCGGCGTGGCGCAGCGTACGGGTTGGATCGGCGTAAAGCTCGATCGTCTGGTCCGCCTCCTGATAGCGGAACCGCCACGGCTGGGTGTTGTGCATCGATGGCGCGGCGACGGCAAACGTGAGCAACCGCCGAACCATGGCCCGGGTCGGCGCCGCGAGCCCAGCGGCCCGCTGGCCACCATGTGCCGCCTGCGCCGTCATGGTCGCAGGATGTCCGGTGCGTGCGGCCCGAACTAGGGGCGATGGTCCCGCAGGCTGGGGATTTCGGGCCCGTCCTGCGAAGACGGGGGCACCGGCAGGCGCGCGGCCGCGCGTCGGCCTTGATCGTCTCCCCTTGATGCGTCACGGTCGGTTACGGGTTACCGTGAGTACCACGGTGCCGCAGTGGGCTGGCGGTGCCTGTGGTCAGCTGAGGAGCGCCGGTGGATCCTGCGGACACCCATCCCGTGCTGCCTCACTTGCGGCTTGATGACCTGCTGGCCGAGGTGCAGACACGGCTGCAAGCGGTGCTTGCGGCTCGCGATCGCATGCGCGGCCTGCTGCGGGCTGTCGTTGCGGTGGGCGGTCACCTCGACCTGGAGGTCGTGCTTCAAAAGATCGTGGAGGCCGCGGTCAGCCTGGTGGACGCGAAGTACGGCGCGCTCGGTGTGATCGGCGAGGACCAGCGGCTTATCGAGTTCGTCCCGGTTGGCCTGGACGAGAACGAGATCGCGGCCATCGACCACTGGCCGGACGGACTGGGAATTCTCGGCCAGCTCATTCACGACCCCCGGCCGCTGCGGCTGACGGAGATTTCCGAGCACCCGGCGTCGTTTGGGTTCCCGGCCGGCCATCCGCCCATGCGCACCTTTCTTGGCACCCCGATCCGGGTCCGGGATGAGGTGTTCGGCAACCTCTATCTCACCGAGAAGCGGGGCGGCGGCGAGTTCGACGAGGATGACGAGGCCATGCTTGTCGCGCTCGCCGCGGCGGCGGGGGTGGCGGTGGAGAATGCCCGCCTTTACGAAGAGGCGCGGCGGCAGCAGCGGTGGCTGCGCGCCAGCGGCGAGGTGACCTCGCGGCTGCTTTCCGGCTCGGCGCCGGATGAATCGCTCATGCTGATCACCGAACTCGCGCGTGAGCTTTCTGGCGCGGATCTCGTCGTGCTCGCGCTGCCCGATGAGGATCGGCGCGTCCTCGTGATCGAGTACGCCACCGGCATGGGCGCCGACGGCGCGATCGGAGTGGTCCTGCCGATGGACAGGTCGCTGTCCGGCATGGTGATGGCCACTGGCGAGCCGGTGAGCGTAGCCGACTTCGGCAACGATGAACGGACCGCGCGCGCCGCGCGCGAGGCGCTGAACCTCGGCGCCGCGGTGGTGGTGCCACTCGGCGCCCCGGGGAACGTGCGCGGCGTGCTGACCGCGGGCCGTGAACCGGGGCGGCAGGCCCTTCCCCCCGCGGCGGCCGAGATGGTCGCCACCTTCGCCGCCCAGGCCGCGGTCGCCGTAGAACTCGCCGAGCACCGCAGGGAATCCGAGCGACTGTCGGTTTTCGAGGACAGGGACCGGATCGCGCGCGATCTGCACGACCTGGTGATCCAGCGGCTGTACGCGACGGGCATGTCGCTGGAGGGGGCGATGCCACTGATCGCCCGCCCGGAGCTCGCCACCCGCGTCCGCACGGCGGTCGACGCCATGGACGAGACGATCAAGGACATCCGAGCCACCATCTTCGCGCTTCAGGCGCGCACCACCGACAAGCCCCCAGGCACCCGTGCCCGGATTCTGGCGGTGGCCGACGAGATGGCGGGCCCACTCGGCTTTGCTCCGTCACTTCGGCTGAGCGGGCCGCTGGACGATGTGATCACCGGTGAGCTCGCCGAGCACGTGCTCACGGCGTTGCGCGAGGTACTGTCCAACGCGGCACGCCACGCCGAGGCGAGCCGCGTCGACGTGACCATCGCGGCGGGCGGCGCCGACGGCACGCAACGCGGCGTTGTGCTGCGCGTCAGTGATGACGGCATCGGGATAGGCGACAGCGCTCGCCGAAGCGGGTTGCGTAACCTGTTGGACCGCGCGCGGCAGTTCAACGGCACGATGCGAGTCGGGCCGCTGGCCGGCGGCGGCACCGAGCTCGTTTGGCGGGTTCCGTTGCCTGGCCCGCGATCCGCCGGTCATGCAGAGCAGCCGGCGGCCACGCAAAGCCCTATACCCTCGCAGCCTTAACGGCCCCGCGGCGCGCGCCAGCCGCGAGCTGCGGGGTTGCGTGGGGCGCTTTCGCCGGGCCAGCGGGGCTGCGGGGGGTGGCCTGGCCGGTTCGTGCTCGCGCGAAACTCACACCGGCTCTCTGCCCGGCAGCACGTGGTCAAGGCGGCGGCCGGAAACGAGTTCGATCATGATGCAGACGAGATGATCCAGCGGGCCGGGCGCCCAGGCCTGCATCGGTAGCATGCGCAGCCTGCGCAGTTCGGCGTGCTCGGTGACCTCGCGCGAATGTCCGATCACCGTCACCGTCCAGCCCGCGTGCGTCTCGACGTCCACGTTGTCCACCTCGAAGGCAACCACGGAGTTGCCGACCGCGGCGGCCAGCTTGCCGCCGGGCCCGGTTCGGAAGACGACTGTGTCACCGTCGAGCGCGAAGTTCACGAGGCGGATCGCTGGCAGCGCATGCTCGGTGTAGACAACGCGGCCGAGTTGTGCCGTCGCCAGTAACGTTAGGCACTCGGCACGCGACAGCCCGTCCAGCGAGGCGCCGGATTCATGCATGTTGTCAGAGTCCAGACCGTAGCCCGTGCCGCCCAGGGTCGAAGGTCCCTGTCTTCATTCCGGCTTGGCGGAGGTAGGGCGCTCGCGCAGCCGTGCCGCGTAGGCGGCGGCCTGCGTGCGGCGCTGCATGCCCAGTTTCGCGAACAGCGAGGAGACGTAGTTCTTCACCGTCTTTTCCGCGAGGAACATGCGCTCGCCGATCTGGCGATTCGTCAGCCCTTCACCGATCAGCTGCAGGATGCGCCGCTCCTGGCCAGAAAGCCCCGCAAGCGGGTCGGGCTCGCGCGCGTTGTTGCGCAGCCGTTCGATGACTTGGCTGGCCGCGCGTGGGTCGAGCATGGACTGCCCGGAGGCGACCGTGCGCACCGCGCCGACCAGGTCGGTGCCGCGGATCTGCTTGAGCACGTATCCGGCTGCGCCGGCCATGATCGCGTCGAACAGAGCGTCATCGTCGGTGAAAGAAGTGAGCATCAGGCAGGCCACGGCGGGCATCCGTGACCGTATCTCCCGGCACACGCTGACCCCGTCGCCGTCGGGGAGCCGAACATCAAGCACCGCCACATCCGGCCGCAGCGCCGGGATGCGTGCCAGCGCCGACGCTGCCGTGCCCGCCTCGCCCACCACCGTGATGTCAGGCTCGGCCTCCAGCAGATCCCGCACACCCCGCCGGACGACCTCATGGTCGTCCAGCAAGAAGACACTGATCTTCCCCCCAGCTCCCGCTGCGCGCGCCACCTGATCAGCCTAACCGTGCCGAGTGGCCACAGCCCACGGGCGTGGGGGGAAACCGGGCAAGTCGGGACCTTTGTCCTCTCAGCAGGGGGCCGGAGGGGACAAAGGTCCCGGGCCCTCGAGGGCCGCAGCCCTTAGTGGGCCGGCAAAGCCGGACCTAGCGTAACGAGTAGGAGACAGATCAAGGGAGATGAGCCATGTCTGGAATCGTGGTCGGCCTCGATGGGTCTGACCAAGCACAGCGCGCGCTCGAATGGGCGATGAACGAGGCAGCACTGCGCAACACCCCCCTGACGGCAGTTACGGTGCACCAGATCGCTATCGATCATTGGGGCCTGGCCGAACTCCACTACCCGCAGGACGAGCCTGCCAGGCAACGGGCGCAGGAGGCGGCGCAGCAGGCGGTTGACAAGGTCGCCGCGCAGCTCAGCGGAGGCAAGCCGCCCTCGGTGCAGGTAAAGGCCGTGGCCGGCATCGCCGCGCAGGCGCTCATCAGCGAGTCCAAGAGCGCTGACCTGGTTGTCGTCGGCAGCCACGGCGGTGGATTTGAACGGCTCATCATGGGCTCGGTGAGCAACAAGGTTGCGCACCACGCGGCATGCCCGGTGGTGATCGTTCGCTAGTGTCGCCCTTGTCCACGCTCTGCGGCCGCCGTGGCCGCCGGCTGGGCTGGGAGCGGCGATGCCCGAGCTGTTTAACGCGAGTAGCTACCTCGTCGACCGGCACGTCGACGAGGGCCGCGGCGATCGGTGGGCGGTCACAGGCCCGGCGGGCACGCTGAGCTACGCCGAGCTGGCCGCCCAGGTGAGAAGCCTCGCGGCTGGACTGCGCGAGCTGGGAATCCGCCCCGAGGAGCGGGTGGTCATGGTGGCCTCCGACAGCCCGGGGCTGCTCGCGGTGATCCTTGCTGTCATGCGCATCGGCGCCGTCGCGGTCCCGGTCAACACCATGCTGACCGGGACCGAGCTCGCCGAGTTGCTACAGGACACGCGTGCCCGCGTGGCGTTCGTGTCCGGCGAGTTCGCCGCCGCGGCAGCGGCGGCCGCGGCCGCGGCGCCCGAGTTGCGCGACGTGGTGGTCGCCGCGGCGCCCGCGGGTCTCCCAGAGGTCGCCGACGGCGCTGACATGGCCGCGTTTCCGCCACGGATCCGCGTCACCACGCTCGCCGGGGTGACCGCGAGCGGCAGCCGTTATGGAGACCAATCGGTGTACCCCACATGGGGCGACTCGCCCGCGCTCTGGCTGTACACCTCCGGCACCACGGGCCGGGCGAAGGGCGCGGTGCACCGGCACGCCAACATCCGTCATGTCGCGGAAACCTACCCGCGTGAGGTGCTCGCCATGGCGGCAGGGGACCGCTGTTACTCCGTCGCCAAGCTCTTTTTCGCCTATGGGCTCGGCAACTCGGCGTTCTTCCCGCTGTCGGCCGGAGCGACGACGATCCTCGACCCCGCGCGGCCTGCCCCGCGGCTAGTGGCGGATCGGGTCACCGCGTACCAGCCCACGCTGTTTTTCGCCGTGCCCTCGTTTTACGCGGCGCTGCTCGCCGCCCAGCTTCCGCCGACCGCGTTTGCGTCCGTGCGGCTCGCCGTGTCGGCGGGCGAGACCCTTCCTGGTGGGATCTACAAGCGGTTTCGCGATCGGTTCCGGGTTGAGATCCTGGACGGCATCGGCTCGACCGAGGCGCTGCACATCTTCATCTCGAACCGGCCGGGGCTGGTGCGGCCGGGCAGTTCTGGCACGCCGGTGACCGGTTACCAAGCCGCGATCCGCGACGAGCGGGGCCAGCCCGTCGCCGATGGCGTGCCGGGCGACCTGTACCTGAAGGCGCCGTCGGCCGCCCTCGGGTACTGGTGCCGCACCGACACCACCCGCCAGGTGTTCCAGGGGGAGTGGCTGCGGACCGGCGACGTGTACGAGCGTTCGGCGGACGGCTACTACACCTGCCTCGGCAGGACGAGCGACATGATCAAGGCGGGCGGCATCTGGGTCTCCCCGGCCGAAGTCGAGGCCCGCCTGCTCGAGCACCCAGATGTGGCACAGGCGGCAGTCGTCGGCGTGTCCGACGACCAGGGTCTTGAGATGCCGGTGGCGTGCGTGGTCCGCGCCCACGCAGACGCGAGCGTCGGCGCGGCGGAGCTCATCGCCTTCTGCAGGGAAGGACTGGCCGGCTTCAAGCGGCCGCGCGTGATCTTTTTCGTCGAGACGCTGCCGACAACGGCCACAGGCAAGCTGCGGCGCTTCGCCGTCCGCGACACGGCCCGCCAGATGCTCGCGGCGCAATCGTGACCGGCTGTCGTGAGCCGCTGTCGCGACCGGCTGTCTTGATCAGGCGCCTTGGCCAGGGGGTCAGCGCGTCGGCGCCGACGGTGTGAACCGCACAGGCATTTCCTTTATCCCGTTGATGAAGTTGGACCGCAGCCGCCGCGGCTGCCCGGCGAGCTGGATGTCTGGCATCCGCCGCGCGATCGTCGCGAACAGCACCCGAAGCTCCAGAGCGGCGAGGTGGCGCCCCAGGCAGAAGTGTGGCCCGCCGCCGCCGAACCCCGCGTGCGGGTTGGGCGAACGGCCAATGTCGAACGCGAACGGGTCGGCGAACACGGATCCGTCTCGGTTGGCCGAACCGTAGAAAACCACGATCTTGTCGCCCTCGCGGATGCGCTGCCCGCTTATCTCGGTGTCGCGGCTGACCGTGCGGCGGAACAGATTCACCGGGCTCACCCAGCGGACGACCTCCTCGGCCGCCGTGCTCGCCAGGCGCCGGTCCACCAGCAGGCGCGCCCACTGATCGGGATGCTCGAAGAAGGCGAGCATCCCGCCGGAAGCGGCGTTACGTGTTGTTTCGTTGCCCGCCACGGTCAGCAACAGGACGAACAGGTCGAACTCCTCGGTCGTCAGCACGTCGCCGTGCTCGTCGGGCTGGAGCAACTGGGTCACGATGTCGTCACGGGGATCGTCACGACGCTGCGCGGCGAGCAGGTCGGCGTAGGTGTACACCTCGGCGGCGGCGAGGGTGCCGTCGTCGTGGGCGGGCTGAAACTCGGGGTCGTCGTATCCGATCAGCCGGTTGGACAGGTCGAACAGGCGATCGCGGTCGGCCGTAGGCGCGCCGATCAGCTCGCAAATCACGTAAAGGGGCAGCGGCGCCGCGATGTCACGAACGAAGTCGGCCTCGCCGCGGGTCACCACGTCGTCGATCAGCTCGTCGCATATCTCCTGCACGTGCTTCTCCAGCTGATTGACCATCCGTGGTGTGAACCCGCGGCTGACGAACTTGCGCTGGCGGGTGTGCTGCGGCGGGTCCATGTTCAGCATCATCAGGCGCTGCAGCTCTATCTGGTCGTCGGGAACCTCGTTGAACAGGGCCAGCCTGCGATGTGAGGAGAAAATCTCCGGGTGCCGTGACACGTGCTCCACGTCCTCGTGCCTGGTGATCGCCCAGAATCCCGGCCACGCGCCGTCGCCCCCGCCCTGGCCGTGCCAGAACACGGGCGCGTGTCGCCTCAGCCAGGTGAGCTGGTCATGGGGGATGCCGCCGCGCTCGTAGGTGTCGGCGTCGATGAGATCGATCTGGGGGGTCATCGCCGCCTGCTCTCCGCCTGATCGCCGTGACCTGCGAGTAGAACGTGTTCGGTGCCCAAGGGCTTCTACGATAAGCCGTCACACCGATGCGAGCTCCAGGCCGGCGACGAGGCCGCGTGGCGTGGGCGGTCACGATCACTGTGGCCGAAGGCCGGGTAAGGTCGGCCGCACTGGGCACGTAGTCTGCACAAACGAGCACGTACCCACCGCGAACTGGGCGTGTGGTGGGCACGCCGACGGCAGCCGGACACGGAAGGCAGGGCGTGGGCAGCGACGAGGCAAGCGCGGCGGCGGCGCGCGGGGAGCGGCTGATCACGGTCCCCAACGCGCTCAGCGCGGCGCGGCTCGCCGGTGTGCCCCTGTTCTTCTGGCTGGTTCTGGTGCCAAAGGCTGACGGCTGGGCAGTCGTTGTGCTCGTGTGCGCCGGGCTGTCCGACTGGCTCGACGGAAAGATCGCGCGCGCCTGGAATCAGCAGAGCAGGCTCGGCGAGATCCTCGACCCGTTCGCCGACCGGCTCTATATAGCCGCCACCCTCATCGCGCTCGCGCTGCGCTCGATCATCCCGTGGTGGCTGCTTGGGCTCCTGGTCGGCCGCGAACTAGTGCTGGGCGCCGCCCTTGTGGTGCTGCGCGGCCGCGGCTACGGTCCGCCACAGGTCAACCTCATCGGCAAGGCGGCCACGCTCTGTCTGCTCTACGCCTTTCCTCTGCTGTTCCTCGGTGCGCACAGCGGAGGTGTGGCAACTGCCGCGAGAGTGATCGGTTGGGCCTTCGCCATCTGGGGAACGGCCTTGTACTGGTGGGCAGCCGGGCTCTACCTCGAGCAGACGCGTCGGCTGGTCCGGGCCGCGGATGTGGAAGGCGGGCATGCGCCCAGGGCTAGACGCGGAGAGGAGAGTCGTCCACGGTGAAGGCCGTCGTAATGGCAGGCGGCGAGGGCACGCGCCTGCGGCCGATGACCGCCAATCAGCCAAAGCCGCTGCTTCCCATCGCCAACCGCCCGATCATGGAACATGTGCTGCGCCTGCTCAAGCGGCACGGTCTCGAGGAAACGGTCGTAACGACAGCGTTCCTCGCCTCGCTCGTACGCAACTACTTCGGCGACGGCGAGGACTTCGGCATGAGCCTGCAGTACGCGACCGAGGAGATTCCGCTCGGCACCGCGGGCAGCGTCAAGAACGCCGAGGACGCGCTGCGGGACGAGCCGTTCCTTGTCATCTCCGGCGACGCGCTCACCGACATCGATCTGTCCGCGATGATCAGAGCGCACCGCAAGAGTGGCGCGCTGGTCACGATCGGCCTCACCCGCGTGCCCGACCCGCTTGAGTTCGGGATCATCATCGTCGACGATGACGGCCGCATCCAGCGCTTCCTGGAGAAGCCGACCTGGGGCCAAGTCTTCTCGGACACCGTGAACACCGGCATCTACGTCATGGAGCCCGAGGTGCTCGCGCGGCTGCCCGTGGGGGAGTCCGTCGACTGGTCGTCGGACGTCTTCCCGAGCTTGCTGCAGGGCGGCGCGCCGCTGCACGGCTACATCGCCGACGGCTACTGGGAGGATGTCGGCACCCACGAGAGCTACATGAAGGCGCAGGCGGACGTGCTCGCCGGCCGGGTCGAGGCCGAGATCGACGGATTCGAGATGTCGCCCGGCGTGTGGGTGGCCCCCGGCGCCGAGGTTGATCCGGACGTGGTGCTGAAAGGCCCGCTGTGCATCGGGGACTACGCCAAGATCGAACCGGGCGCCGAACTACGTGAGTTCACGGTGATCGGCAGCAACGTTGTGGTGAAGGAGGGCGCGTTCCTGCACCGCGCGGTGGTGCACAACAACGTGTACGTGGGACCGAGCGCTAACCTGCGCGGCTGCGTGATCGGCAAAAACACCGACGTGATGGGCTCGGTCCGTATCGAGGAAGGCGCGATCGTCGGTGACGAATGCATCATCGAGGCGGAGGCCTACCTGTCCTCGGGGGTCCGCGTCTACCCGTTCAAGACCATCGAAGCGGGCGCGGTCGTCAACACCAGCGTGATCTGGGAGTCACGGGGCCAGCGCACGCTGTTCGGGCCGCGCGGGGTGTCCGGCCTGATCAACGTGGAGATCACGCCGGAGCTTTGCGTGCGGCTGGCCAGTGCCTACGCCACCACCCTGAAGAAAGGGGACACCATCACCACCTCGCGCGACGTGTCGCGGGCCGCGCGCGCGCTCAAACGGGCCGTGCACGGCGCGCTCACCGCGAGCGCGATCAACGTGGCCGACCTCGAGGCGCAGCCGCTCCCGGTGGCGCGGTTCGAGACGTCGCGCGGCGAGTGCGCCGGCGGGATCGCGCTGCGGACCACACCGGGGGATCCGCAGGCGATCGACATCATCTTCCTCGACGACCGGGGCGCCGACCTGTCGCAGGCGGCGCGGCGCAAGCTTGAGCGGGTCTTCTCACGGCAGGAGTTCCGCCGCGCGTTCCCTGGCGAGATCGCCGAACTGACCTTCCCGCCACGGGTCGTGGAGACCTACACGCACGAGTTGATGCGCTGTGTGGACATGACCGGGGTGCGCGAAGCGGCGCTGAAGATCGTCGTGGACTGCGCGGGCGGCACCGTGTCGGTCGTGATGCCGGGCCTGCTCGGCCGGATCGGCGTCGAGGTGCTCACCGTCAACAACCGGCTCGACGAGTTCTCACCCACCGAGACGCTCGCCCAGCGCCGCGCCGACATGCAGCGCCTATCCGAACTGGTGTCCTCCTCGCGCGCGGCGTTCGGTGTCCGGTTCGATCCCGTCGGCGAGCGGATATTCCTGGTCGACGAGAACGGCGCGCTCGTGGACGACGACCGCGCGCTGCTCGTGGTGCTCGATCTCGTCGCCGCCGAGCGGCAATCCGGGAGGGTGGCGCTGCCTGTGACCACGACCAGGGTGGCTGAGCAGGTCTGCCGCTTCCACGGCGTGGACGCGGAGTGGACGGCAACCTCGATGGACGCGCTGACCGAGGCCGCGGGGGACAAGGACGTGATCTTGGCCGGCGACGGGCATGGCGGCTTCATCGTGCCCGAGTTCACCAGGACGGTCGACGGCATCGCGGCGTTCACCCGGCTGCTCGGGCTCGTCGCCCGCACCCGGCTGACGCTCAGCCAGATCGATCGCCGCATCCCTTCCGCGCACCTGCTCAGGCGGTCAATGCCGACCCCGTGGGCGGCGAAGGGCTCGGTCATGCGTACGGTCGTCGAAGCAGCGGGCGACCGTACGGTGGACACCACTGACGGCGTGCGGGTTGTGGAACCAGACGGCAGCTGGGTTTTGGTGCTGCCGGATCCAGCGGAGGCGATCACGCACATGTGGGCCGAGGGCACGGACCCGGATACCGCGCACGCCCTGCTCGACCAGTGGGCAGCGGTGGTGGAGCGGGCTGGCCACTGAGCATGCCCGCTGAGCATGCTCAGGCTTGGATACGCGATCCGCTCAGATGTGAGAAAATCGCGGTCACGTAGTGCACCGGGGTGCTCTGGATGAGCCGGGCGCCCGGACTTGCGTGGCGCATGGACTGACTCCAGGCACCGCGGGTAGCTTGGGCGCCAGGGGAGGTGGAACCGCCGGTGAAACTGCGGGTAAGACCGTGGCCACGCCGCGGCGGGCCGCCGCGGCGCAGGCATCAGCCTGCGCCGGCGCGCGAGGCAGATGGATGGAGGCCGAGCCGACCGATGCCGAGCGTCTACTGCACGCAATGCGGGAGCGCCAACCCGGAGGGGGCGCGCTTTTGCTCGCATTGTGGCAAGCCGCTCACCTGGGGAGCGGGAGATCAGGCGGGGGAGACCACGTCGATGATCTCCCTAGCCGGGCCGGAGGTTTCCGAGGTAGAACCCAGCGAGGAGCTTGCCGCCGACCTGGCGGCGGCCGATGGGCTGCCGCCCGGCACAGCGCTGCTCGTTGTCAGACGTGGCCCGAACGCGGGCAGCAGGTTCCTGCTCGACAGTGATCTCACCACGGCTGGCCGCCATCCCGACAGCGACATCTTTCTCGATGATGTGACCGTCTCACGTCGGCATGCGGAGTTCTACCGGCACGGCAACGCCTTCACCGTGCGCGACGTAGGCAGCCTGAACGGCACCTACGTGAACCGTGAGCGGATCGAGGAAGCCACGTTGAGCAGGGGAGATGAGGTCCAGGTCGGCAAGTTCCGGCTGGTGTTCATGGCGAGCCCCCGCAGGTACGGCGAGAGCGGGCCGGCTGGCCCACCATGAGCGCTCAGTCGGCACGGGCCTATTTCAGCATTAGCGAAGTGCTGGTTCAGCTACGGGGGGAATACCCCGACATCAGCGTCTCCAAGATCCGTTTTCTCGAATCTGAGGGCCTGATCGAGCCGGCCAGGTCGCCATCCGGGTACCGCCGGTTCGGCCCGGCCGACATCGAGCGGCTTCGTTTCATCCTCACGGCGCAGCGGGACCAGTACCTGCCGTTGCGGGTGATTAAGGAGAAGCTCGGCGCGATCGACCGGGGTGAGGACGCCAGCCCGCGCGCCGCGCTTGGCCTTGTCGCGCCGCCGTCAGACGGCCGGGCCGCGCCGTCAGACGGCCGGGCCGCGCCGTCAGACGGCCGGGCCGCGCGATCACCGCTGCTGAGCCGCAGTGAGCTGGCCGAGGCCGCGGGCATCGACGACGAGGAACTGGCCGAACTTGAGGAGTTCGGCCTGATCCGAAGGTCCGGCCGGCATTACGGCTCGCGCGCGCTCACGGTCGCGCGGGCAGCGGCTGAACTCGGCAGGTTCGGCGTCCAGCCGAGGCATTTGCGCGCGGTGAAGGCGGCCGCGGACCGTGAGATGTCGCTTATTGATCAGATAGTTGCCCCGATCATGCGCCAGCGCAGCCCTGGCGCGCGGGACCGGGCACAGGAGACGGCGCGCGAGATCACAGCGCTCACGCTGCGGCTCCATGCTGCGTTTCTTGAAGCTGGGCTGCACACGGACCTGAGTCAATAGCGGGTGTACGTTGGCAAGAAGCGCCGGATTCTGGGCTCCACGAGGAGTGAAGAAACAGATCATGAGGACGGAGCGGCCGTGAGGCAGATGGAGGTCGTCGGCGTCAGGGTCGAGATGCCCTCGAACCAGCCCATCGTCCTGCTGAAGGAAGCGCAGGGCGACAGGTACCTGCCGATCTGGATCGGTGCTGTGGAGGCGACCGCGATCGCCTACGCCCAGCAGGGGATGATGCCAGCCAGACCGCTGACCCATGACCTCTTCCGTGACGTGCTTGAGGCGCTCAGCGTGCAACTTCGCACGGTCAATATCACCAGTCTGCGGGATGGGATCTTCTTCGCCGATCTCGTCTTCTCCAACGGGGTTGAGGTGAGCGCCCGCCCGTCGGACTCGATCGCCCTGGCCCTGCGCACCGGGGCGACGATCTTCGTCGCGGATGAGGTTCTGGACGAGGCGGGAGTCGCCATCCCGGATGAGCAAGAGGACGAGGTGGAGAAGTTCCGCGAGTTCCTCGACACCATCACTCCAGAGGACTTCGGCCGTTCGACCTAGGTGCTTGACCTAGTTGGTCGACCTAGCTGCCCAGCCTTGCTGTTCGGCGCTGCTCCGCCTCGCTGCTCGACCCAACTGCCCGGGAGGCTCCGACCGGGTTTGTCGCGACTCGTCACGACGCGCCGGGCCGGATCGTTGACGCGCCCAGCCTGGCCGGCCTACCGTGCGAAACGAATACTCAGCGTGCTGTAGGGGGTGTCCCGTGGCCGTAGGGCGTCGCGAGCGCAGCGATGACAGGTCCGCTGCCAGCTACGCCGCAATGCCGGAACATTACCGGGGCCAGCAGGGCTTGCTGTTCGGCGACGAACCGGACACGTTGCGCGCCGATGTCGGCTACCGTGGGCCAACCGCCTGCGCCGCGGCCGGTATAACCTACCGCCAGCTCGACTATTGGGCGCGCACCGCGCTCGTGGAGCCAAGCGTCAGGCCCGCTCACGGCTCCGGGTCCCAGCGTCTGTACAGCTTCCGCGACATTCTCGTGCTGAAGGTCGTCAAACGGCTGCTTGATACCGGGATCTCGCTGCAGCAGATCCGGGCCGCGGTGCAGCACCTGCGGGATCGCGGCGCTGACGACTTGGCGCAGGTGACGCTGATGAGCGATGGCGTGAGCGTGTACGAGTGCACCTCGGCCGATGAGGTGGTCGATCTGCTCCAGGGCGGTCAGGGAGTGTTCGGGATCGCGCTCGGCCGGGTCTGGCGGGAAGTCGAGGGTACGCTGGCCGAGCTTCCCCCCGAGGCCGCGGGCGGCACTGCGGCGGTCAGGAGCGCGAGCGACGAACTCGCCAGCCGACGTGCGCGAAAGACTGGCTGAGCATCTCAGAAAGACTGGCTGAGCATCTCCGTATGCTGCCGGCAAGGCCGTGAGCCGACATCGAGCCCACCGTGGGACGGTTGTCAGCCAGGTTTGAGTGAGCACTGGGTAACGCCGACAGCGCGACGACCAGAGCGGGTACAGTCGAAGGAGCTTACGACCCCGTCCGGGAGAGTTCTCACGCAGCCGGCGTGAGGCGCCGAAGGAGCAACACCCCGGAACCTCTCAGGCACCAGGACCGGACGGGCGAGGCGCCTCTGGAAAGCAGGTGCCGCCGACCCCACGGGCGGCGGGCCCTCACCGAAGGTGCAAGCCGTCCCGGCCGGGCGGTGAAGCTCTCAGGTCGCCGTGACAGAGGGGGAAGGCGGTGGCCCGCAGCTGCGGGCGGCCGTCGCACAGCGGGCGAGCCCCGGCACCCCCAAGGTCCCGGCACCTCAGGAGGCTTTCCGATGACATCCGTTCAGGACCAGGCGGCAAGTCAAGGCCGAGCAGACCGCGGATCAGCAATCCGCGGCGCGACACTGGGCGACGCGTTCGTCGCGCGGCACGTCGGGCCATCAGCGAGCGAACTCAGCCGAATGCTCGACGTGACCGGATTCGCCACACTCGACGAACTGACCGGCGCCGCGCTTCCGCACGGAATCGGCCAGCGCGACCCGCTGCACCTCCCCGCGCCGCTGACCGAGCCGCAGGCGCTCGCGGAGCTTCGCCGCCTCGCAGCGCAGAACAAGGTCCTCACCTCTATGATCGGACTCGGCTACTACGGCACCTTCACGCCTGCGGTGATCCGCCGCAACGTGTTGGAGAACCCCGCCTGGTACACCGCCTACACGCCGTACCAGCCGGAGATCTCACAGGGCCGCCTCGAGGCGCTGCTCAACTTTCAGACCATGGTGAGCGACTTGACCGCGCTGCCTGTGGCGGGTGCCTCGCTGCTCGACGAGGCCACCGCCGCCGCGGAGGCGATGACGCTGGCGCGGCGCGCCAGCCGTCACGTGTCCGGTCGGCCTGCCAGCAAGGGCGGCACCGCCAAAGGGGACCCCGCCGAAAGCGACTCCGCCAAAGGGGCCCCCGCCAGCAGGGACACCGCCAAGGGCGTGTTTCTTGCGGACGCCGACTGCATGCCGCAGACGCTCGCCGTGCTTGCCACCCGAGCGCAGCCGCTGGGAATCGAGCTTGTCGTAGCCGAACCCACGCCGAGCCTCATCGCCAGCCTGGAAGGCGATCTTTTCGGCGTGCTGTTTCAATATCCCGGGGCGAGCGGCGCGGTGCGTGACCTGAGGCCCGCGATCGAAGCGGCGCATGAGCGTGGCGCGCTCGCCGCCGTGGCCGCCGATCTGCTGGCTCTGACCCTGCTGCGCCCACCGGGCGAACTCGGCGCCGACATCGCGGTCGGCACGACCCAGCGGTTCGGGGTGCCGCTTGGGTTCGGCGGACCTCACGCTGGCTACATCTCCGTCAGGGACGAGCTGAAGCGGCAGTTGCCTGGCCGCCTGGTCGGGGTCTCGCTCGACGCGGACGGCCGCCCCGCGTACCGGCTCGCGCTGCAGGCCAGGGAGCAGCACATCCGCAGGGAAAAGGCGACAAGCAACATCTGCACCGCCCAGGTGCTGCTCGCCGTCATCGCGGCCATGTACGCCGTCTACCACGGCGCGGAAGGGCTCACCGCGATCGCGCGCCGCACGCACGGCAAGGCCGCGACCCTCGCCGCCACGCTGCGCAGGCTTGGCCTGGAGACCGAATCGGACGCCTTCTTCGACACGGTGCGCCTGCGGGTTCCCGGCAGCGGCGCCGAGGTTGTCCGGCGCGCCGCGCAGGCCGGCTACAACCTGTTCCTGGCCGATGCGGACACGGTGCAGATTTCGTGCGACGAGACGACCACGGACGCGCACCTGCGTGCCGTGGTGACCGCCGTAACGGACGCGGCATTCGGCGCGGCTGACTCTGAGTCGCCGATCGAGCTGGCACACGACGTGCCCAACGGGCTGCCAAAGACCTTGCGCCGCCAGTCGGACTTCCTCACCCATCAGGTCTTTCACCGCTATCGCAGCGAAACCGCGATGCTGCGGTACCTGCGCCAGCTCGCCGACCGCGACATCGCGCTCGACCGGTCGATGATCCCGCTTGGCTCCTGCACGATGAAGCTGAATGCCGCGGCGGAGATGGAAGCCATCAGCTGGCCAGAGTTCGCCGCGATACACCCCTTCGCGCCCGCCGACCAGACCCGCGGTTACCAGGAGCTGATCGCCGATCTCGAGCGCTGCTTGGCCGAGATCACCGGCTACGACGCGGTCAGCTTGCAGCCGAACGCGGGCTCGCAGGGCGAACTGGCCGGTCTGCTCGCGATCCGCGCCTACCACGCCGCCAACCGCGAGTCGCACAGGGATGTGTGTCTCATCCCCGCGTCCGCGCACGGCACCAACGCGGCAAGCGCTGTGCTCGCGGGCCTGCGTGTGGTTGTCGTGGCGTGCGGCGCCGATGGTGTCATAGACGGCAAGGACCTGGCCGACAAGCTCACCGCGCACCGGGGCAGGGTCGCGGCCATCATGGTCACTTACCCGTCCACCAATGGGGTGTTCGAGGAGAGCATCACCGAGGTCTGCCACGCGGTGCACGAGGCCGGCGGCCAGGTCTATGTGGACGGGGCGAACCTGAACGCGCTCGTCGGGCTGGCACGGCCCGGTGAGTTCGGCGCGGACGTGTCCCACCTGAACCTGCACAAGACCTTCTGCATCCCGCACGGTGGCGGTGGCCCTGGGGTGGGACCCGTGGCCGTCCGCGCACACCTGGCGCCGTTCCTGCCAGCGGCCACACCGGGAACCCCGCACGGTGCCGCCGCCGCCGCCAGCGGCGGCGTCGGCCCGGTGGCGGCGGCGCCGTGGGGGTCGGCGGGCATCCTGCCCATCTCCTGGGCCTATATCCGCATGATGGGCGGCGCAGGCCTGCGCCTCGCGACCCAAGTTGCGGTCCTTGCCGCGAACTACGTCGCGCGGCGGCTCGCGCCGCACTACCCGGTGCTCTACACCGGCCGGGGCGGGCTGGTGGCGCACGAGTGCGTCATCGACCTGCGGCAGATCGCCAAGCAGACCGCAATCACCGTCGACGACGTCGCGAAGCGGCTCATCGACTACGGATTCCACGCGCCGACAATGTCGTTCCCCGTTGCGGGCACCCTTATGATCGAGCCCACGGAAAGTGAGGATCTCGCCGAGCTGGACCGGTTCTGCGGCGCCATGATCGCGATCCGGCGTGAGATCGGCGGCGTGGCGTCCGGCGAGTACGACCGGCAGGACAACCCGCTGAAGAACGCGCCGCATACCGCGGGAATGCTGGTCACTGATGAGTGGAAGCATGCCTACCAGCGCGAGGACGCTGCGTACCCGTCGCTGGGCAACGGAACCCGTCCTGATGTGGCGCGGCGGGACAAGTACTGGCCGCCCGTCCGCCGCATCGACCAAGCCTACGGCGACAGGCACCTCGTCTGCGCCTGCCCGCCACCGGAGGCGTTCGCGGACGACGCGCCGACGGCCCACGGTAGCTGACACGGCGTGATAGGACAGGTCACACGGGTCGTAGGCGAAACGAGGTGGCCACATGGATCGCGTGCGCATTGGCACGCTCGGGGCCGCGCGAATCACGGCGAACGCGCTGATCCAGCCGGCCCGCGAGGTTCCCGAGGCGGTGCTGACCGCGGTTGCCTCGCGTGATCCGGCCCGCGCGCGGGCGTTCGCCGACATGAACGGTATCGGCGGCACGCGCGATTCGTACCAGGCGCTGATCGAGGATCCGGACATCGATGCGATCTACAATCCGCTGCCCAACTCCTTGCACGCCCCCTGGACGCTGACGGCCATCGAGGCAGGCAAGCACGTGCTCTGCGAGAAGCCGTTCGCCAGCAACCAGGCGCAGGCGCAGACCGTGGCAGCGGCGGCGCAAGGGTCTGGCTTGGTGGTGATGGAGGCGTTCCACTACCGTTACCACCCACTGGCCCGGCGCATGCACGAGATCGTGCATGGCCCAACCGGCGAGCTCGGCGCCGTACGGCACATCGAGGTGACGCTCTGCTTCCCCATCGACGATGCGTCCGACATCCGATTCCGCTACGAACTCGGCGGCGGCGCCACGATGGACGGGGGCTGCTATGCGATCAACTGCCTTCGGTTCCTCGGGCCGGGCGAGCCGGAGGTCGCGTCCGCGTCGGCGCGGGAGTCGTCGCCTGGGGTGGACGCGGTGATGACCGCGGCCTTCCGCTTTCCTGCCAGCGCGGCCACCGGGGGGTTTCGTGCCTCGCTGCTGCCCGAGGGCCCTTTCACCGCCGACGTGAGGGTGCAGGGCGAGGACGGCGAGTTGAGCGTGGCGAACTTTATGGCGCCGCAGCACGGGCACCGGCTTGAGGTCGCGGTCCGCGGCAAGACGAGGCGGGAACAGGTGGCCGGCCCGGCGACCTACACCGGGCAACTGCGTGCCTTCACCGCCGCGGTGCTGCGGGGCGAGCCGTTCGCCACGACGCCTGGCGACGCGATACTTAACATGCGGTTGATCGACGACGTCTACCGCGCTGCCGGGCTGCCGCCGCGCGGCGAGTGACGTCGGCCGCCCCGCCCGCCGTCCGGCACTAGAGTGACTGCGTGGCTGATCCGGCGACCTACCGCCCGGCTCCAGGGTCGATTCCCGAGTCGCCCGGGGTCTACCGCTTTTGCGATGACCACGGCCGGGTGATCTACGTCGGCAAAGCGAAGAGCCTGCGGTCCCGGCTTAACTCCTACTTCGCCGACTACATCGGCCTGCATCCACGCACCCAGGCCATGCTGCGCAGCGCTGCGGCCGTCGACTGGACCGTCGTCACCACGGAGGTGGAGGCGCTCCAGCTTGAGTATTCCTGGATCAAGCAGTACGACCCGCGGTTCAATGTGCGCTACCGCGATGACAAGAGCTATCCGTATCTCGCTGTCACGCTGAACGAGGAGTACCCCCGCGTCATGGTGATGCGCGGCGCGAAACGCCGCGGTGTCCGCTACTTCGGCCCCTACTCGCACGCCTGGGCGATCAGGGAGACGGTGGATCTGCTGCTGCGGGTGTTCCCTGTGCGCACGTGTTCGGCAGGAGTATTCAAGCGCGCCCGCCAGATCGGCCGCCCGTGTCTGCTCGGCTACATCGGCAAGTGTTCCGCGCCCTGCGTCGAGCGGGTGGACGCGGCGACCCACCGGCTGCTCGCCGAGGAGTTCTGCGACTTCATGGCAGGGAACACGACCCGGTTCACCCGCCGCCTCGAGAAGCAGATGCGCGATGCCGCGGCGGTGGAGGAGTTCGAGCGGGCCGCCAGGCTGAGAGACGACCTCCGCGCGCTGCAACGCGCTTTGGAAAAACAGGCGGTGGTGCTTGGCGACGGCACAGACTGCGACGTCATAGGCCTCGCCGAGGACCAGCTAGAGGCCGCCGTCCAGGTCTTCTACGTCCGCGGCGGACGGGTTCGGGGGCAGCGCGGCTGGGTGGTGGACAAGGTCGAGGATGTGAGCCCCGGCGAGCTCGTCGAACACTTCCTTGGTCAGGTCTACGGCGATGACCCGGCCGGCCGCTCGACGGGCGTCACGGGCGCCGGCGCGGCGGCGGAGACCGAGGCGGGCGTCGGTGCGGGGGGCCTCTCCGTGGTTCCGCGCGAGGTGCTCGTCCCGGTCCTGCCGCCGGACAGCGCGGCGATGGCGGAGTGGCTCGCCGCCCGCCGGGGCGGCCGGGTGGACCTGCGCGTTCCCAGGCGCGGCGACAAGAAGGCGCTGCTCGCCACCGTGACGAGGAACGCGGGGGAGTCGCTGGCGCTGCATAAGACCCGGCGGGCCAGCGATCTGACGACGCGAAGCCGCGCGCTGCACGAAATCCAAGAGGCGCTCGGGCTGGACGAGGCGCCGTTGCGCATCGAGTGCTACGACGTGTCCAATCTGCAGGGCACCCATGTGGTCGCTTCGATGGTGGTGTTCGAGGACGGGCTTGCGCGCAAGGGCGAGTACCGCCGGTTCAGTGTCCGCCAGCTAGCCGGGCAAGGCGACGTCGCGGCGATCCACGAGGTGATCTCCCGCCGGTTCCGCAGGTACCTGGAGGAGCGTGAGCAAACCGGCGAGCTTGACGTGCTGGCCCAGGGCGACACCGGCCAGCCGCCCACGGAAGCGGGCCAGCGCCGGTTCGCCTACCCACCCGGGCTCGTGGTAGTGGACGGCGGGCCTGCCCAGGCGGGCGCGGCTCGCCACGCGCTCGACGAGCTTGGCATCGATGATGTGGCCGTGTGCGGGCTGGCCAAGCGGCTCGAGGAGGTATGGCTATCCGGCCAGGACGATCCGGTGATCTTGCCGCGGACAAGCGAGGGTTTGTACCTGCTGCAGCGGGTCCGGGACGAGGCGCATCGTTTCGCCATCACTTATCACCGGGCGAAAAGGGCGAAGGCGCTCACAGAAAGCGAGCTCGACGGGGTGCCCGGCGTTGGCCCGGCCAGACGGTCGGCTCTGCTGCGGCGCTTCGGCTCCGTGCGGCGCATCCGAGAGGCTAGCGTTGAGGAGATCGCCGACGTGCCTGGGTTCGGTTTGCGGACAGCGGAGTCGATCCTGGCAGCGCTCGGCGCTGGCGGGCGCCCAAGGACAGGCGACACACCTGGCGGGGAAGCGGGATGACCACAGCGCACGCACCAGCTCCTGACATCGTCATCATCACCGGGATGTCCGGCGCCGGCCGCAGCACGGCCGCCAAGTGCCTTGAGGACCAGGACTGGTTTGTGGTTGACAACCTGCCCCCTGGCCTGCTGCCCACCATGGTGGATCTCGCCGCGCGGTCACAGGGCAGCGTGCGCAGGATCGCCGTCGTCGTCGACGTGCGCAGCCGCGCCTTCACCACCGACCTGAAGAGCACTATCAGCGGATTCATCACCCGGGGCATCCGGCCGCGCGTGCTGTACCTCGAGGCAACCGACGAGACTCTGGTCAGACGGTTCGAGAGCGTGCGGAGGCCGCATCCGCTGCAGGGCGACGGCAGGATCGTGGATGGCATCGCGGCAGAACGCGAGCTGCTGCGCGGCGTCGGTGACGACGCGGACCTGGTGCTCGACACATCCACGCTCAACGTGCACGAACTGCGCGCGCGGATGCGCAGTTTCTTCGCCGACGGTCAGGACCGGCCAGTGCGGGTCAACGTCGTGTCATTCGGCTACAAGTACGGGCTGCCGGTCGATGCCGACTTGGTAGCCGACTGCCGGTTCCTGCCCAACCCGCATTGGATACCTGAGCTACGCCCGCTCACCGGCGTTGACCGCCCGGTCCGTGATTACGTGCTCAGCCAGCCGGGCGCGAAGCAGTTCCTCGACGCCTACCTTGAGATGCTGCACGTGCTGCTCCCCGGTTACGAACGTGAGGGAAAGCATTTTGTCACGCTGGCGGTCGGCTGCACAGGTGGTAAGCACCGCAGCGTCACCATCGCGGAGCAGATCGGCACCCGGCTGGCAGAAGCCGGCTCAGACGTCCATGTAACGCACCGGGATCTCGGCCGTGAGTGATCAAGCCGCTCGCCGCGAAGCCACCGCGCCCACGGGGGCCGCGCCGGAGGCTGTGGCGCCCACCGTTGTGGCGCCGGCCGATGCAGCGCCGACGGTTGTGGCGCTGGGCGGCGGGCACGGGCTGCACGTGACGCTTTCGGCGCTGCGGCAGGTCACCACCGAGCTCACCGCGGTCGTCACGGTGGCCGACGACGGCGGGTCAAGCGGTCGGCTGCGCCAGCAGTTCGGCGTGCTTCCACCGGGCGATCTGCGGATGGCGCTCGCCGCGTTGTGCGGCGACGATGAGTGGGGCACCACCTGGAGCCGTGTGGTGCAGCACCGCTTCGACGGCGAAGGTGAACTGTCCGGGCACGCCGTGGGTAACCTGCTGATCGTCGCGCTGTGGGAGTTGCTCGGTGACACCGTCGAGGGCCTGGACTGGATCGGGATGCTGCTCCGCGCGCACGGCCGCGTGCTGCCCATGGCGGCCGTACCGCTCGATATCGCGGCGGAGGTGGAAGGCGCCGACCCGGATCGGCCGCACGAGATCACCGTCGTGCGGGGCCAGGCCGCGTGCGCGACAACGCAAGGCCAGGTGCGCTCGATCTCGCTGGTTCCCGAGGACCCTCCCGCCTGCAGGCAAGCGGTCGAGGCGGTGAATGAGGCCGACTGGGTGGTGTTCGGGCCGGGGTCGTGGTTCACCAGCGTGCTGCCGCACCTGCTGGTCCCCGATCTCGCCGCGTCGCTGCTCACGACGCGGGCGCGCCGGCTGGTCGCACTCAACCTCGCGCCGCAGCCCGGCGAGACTGCCGGGTTCTCCCCGCACACGCACCTGGATGTGCTCGCGCGCCACGCGCCTGGGCTGAGAGTCGACGTAGTGCTCGCCGACACCTCGGCCGCGCTCGCCGGGCTCACCCAGCTGGAGAAAGCCGCTGAGGCGCTGGGCGGCAGGCTCGTGCTGGCCGATGTCGCGATGGCGGACGGTTCCCCACGTCACGACCCGCGTCGCCTCGCGGCGGCTTACGCTGACATCTTCGAGGGGGAATGACCGATGGCGATGACCGGCGTGGTGAAGGACGAGCTCAGCCGCGTGGTGGTGCTGAAACCGTGCTGCCGCAAGGCCGAGGTCTCAACGCTGCTGCGGTTCGCAGGCGGCTTGCACCTTGCCAGTGGACGGATCGTGATCGAGGCCGAGCTCGACACCGGCGCCACGGCCCGGCGGCTGCGCAAAGACATCGCCGAGGTGTTCGGCCACTCGTCCGACCTGGTGGTGCTCGCACCGGGCGGATTGCGCAAGGGCAACAGGTATGTGGTCCGCGTCTACAGGGACGGGAATAGCCTGGCCCGCCAGACCGGCCTGGTCGACAGCTACGGGCGGCCCGTCCGCGGCCTCCCGCGGCAGGTGGTGGCCGCAACCACCTGCGACGCGGAGGCGGCCTGGCGCGGCGCGTTTCTCGCCCACGGCTCGCTCACCGAGCCGGGCCGGTCGATGTCGCTCGAGGTGACCTGCCCCGGGCCGGAGGTCGCGCTCGCCCTGGTCGGATCGGCCAGGCGGCTGAAGATCCACGCGAAGGCTCGTGAGGTCCGCGGGGTGGACCGGGTGGTGATTCGCGACGGCGACGCGATCAGCGCGCTGCTTACCCGCCTCGGTGCCCACGACAGCGTGCTGGCCTGGGAGGAGCGCCGGATGCGCAGGGAGGTCAGGGCAACAGCGAACCGGCTGGCCAATTTCGACGACGCGAACCTGCGGCGCAGCGCCAGGGCCGCGGTCGCCGCCGGCGCGCGGGTGGAGCGTGCGCTTGAGATCCTCGGCGACGGCGCGCCCGCGCATCTCGTGGTGGCCGGTGAACTGCGCCTCAAACACCGCCAGGCCAGCCTGGAGGAGCTCGGTGCGCTCGCCGACCCGCCGCTGACCAAGGACGCCATCGCGGGACGAATCAGGCGCCTGCTTGCCATGGCGGACAAGCGGGCAGTGGAACAAGGTCTTGCCGGCACCGACGCCAACCTCACCCCCGACATGCTCATCACGTGAGCCAGCTACGAAGGCTTTGCACTCCAGCCGGACCTGCTGCGTGATCGTCTCCTCCAGCCCGGCGACCGCCTGGTCGAAGATGGCGACCCGGTGCTGGTGCAGCCGGCACACCAGCGCGTGGTGATCGGTGCACCGGCCCACCAGCGCCTGGGACAGGCCGGCCAGCTTGCTGGTGGTCCGCATGCGGCCGAGCGCCAGGTCCGCCAGCGGTCTTGTGGCCTTTCGGCGCCTTGGCGTGCGCCGGGTTGATCACCACGACCGCGTCGAAGACCCGCTCGGCCAGCGCGTAACACGCCGGCTCGGTGTAGACCCCGCTGGCCTCCATCACCACGTGGGTGATGTCCCCGCTTGCGCAGGTCGGCCGCCATCTGCTGCAGCACCCCCGTAAACGTCCCGTACTGCAGCACTTCTGATTCCCTGGCCCAGGGCTTGTCCCCCGGCGCGTGGATCCCAACCTTGATCATTTTCCTGTGCACGCCGAGTCCCGCGCCGCGCTCGTACAGCACCTTCATCGGCCTGTCCACCTCCTGCAGTGGCATCCCCAGCGGATGGGAACAGGCGCGCCGCCCGCAGAACCCCAAGATCAGTACAGGAGACGGACACACGCGCACGCAGTAGCAGCGGGGGCACCCGGCACGGGGTTCCAGCACCATGTTTATTCACGGCCTCGAACGGGCCAAAGCCAAGCGGTGACGGCAGGCGGCACGCCAGCCCAACCCTGCACCTTCCGCCTCCGCCGCACCCGCCGGACCGCGCAAAAATCCCAGCCGCCCACGGCCGCACCCAGCCCAGGACCCATGGGACCCAGTTTCATCACCCGCAGAGGCGCCACGAAGTGGCGCATGTACTGCTATTCCCAACGCGCCCGGCGGTCCATGACGCCGACCTGAGCCGGCGGCGACGCCGCGATGAAATCCGGCCTGTTCCGCAACGGCGGGAACGTGCCGCGAGGCCGGCAACCGGTGTCGGTTTGGCGTGGAGGGCGAACTGCCGCCGTGTGCCCGGCCCTGCGGGCGGAAAACTGCCCCGCCGCGTGGCGCAGGAGCCACGGTTTCATGATCGCGGTGGCTTCTCAGTCACTATGACTGAGAAGCCACCGCGATCACCAGGAAGGAGACTGGGCGGACCGTCGGCATGGCCCCTCAGCGCACGAACTGAACAGCCAGCAGGGTCCAGCCGTGGATGTCCCTGCGGGGACGCCCGTCGCGGGTGAAAGTGGCCTGGGTGCGGCCCGGGTGGGCTGGGTCGCTGCTGCGTGGCGGCTGGGACCGGTGGTGGGCCGGCCGGCGGTTTGGCTGATCGGCGAGCGGCGCTGGCGGTGGCGCTGCCACAGCGGCGGGGTGGCCCCCGTTGCCGACGTCGATATAGTCGTGGCGCGCATGAGCCCGGACGCCATCCCGACGCTGGGAACAGCGCCGTAGCGAAGCAGCGCAAGGACGTGGGTGGTGGGCAGGACGCGCGCCACCCAGGCTAGCCACGCGGGCAGAGCGGTGATCGGGAACAGGGACCCGGCGAGGAACCATGGCAGGATCGCGACCACCGGGGTGAGCCCGACGTACTCCTCCTGGGTGGGGATCCGGTTGGCGAGTATCTCGGCCAGCGGTACATGAACACGGCGAAGGCGAGCACGGCGCCGAAGCCGGCGAGCAGGCGGGCAGGCCTGTCCAAAGCCATGATCTTGCCTTGGTGCATGACAGCGACACGGTCGCAGAGCCGTTCGGCCTCGTCGAGGTGGTGGGTGGTCAGCACGGTGGTCATGCCGGTGCGGCCGCGCAGGCCGCTGATCAGATCCATGAGTTAGTAGCGGATGCGGGTGTCCAGCCCGACCGTTGGCTCGTCGAGGAACAGGACCAGAGTTTCGGATCAGCGCGCGTGCGATTTCGAGCCGTCGCCGCTGTCCGCCGCTGAAGGTTCCCGCCGGGCGGTCTATCAGCTCCGACAGCCCGTACTCCGCCGTCAGCTCGGCGATCTTGCGCACCGCGGCGGACGCGGGGACTCCCCATAGCCGCGCGTGCAGGTCAAGGTTGGGGCGGCCGGTCAGCGTCTTGTCCAGGACGGGCTCCTGGAAGACGACGCTGCTCACCGACCGCGCCGCGATCGGGTTGGTGACGACATCAAATCCGGCCAGCCGCGCCGTTCCGCTTGATGGCCGTGGTCAGCATCCCGATGGTCGTCGACTTCCCGGCGCCATTCGGGCCGAGCAGGCCGAAGACCTCACCGGTGCCGACGTGGAAGTCGAAATCGCGCACGGCCTCGGCCCCGCCGGGGTAGACCTTGCGCAGGCCATGGACCTCCACAGCGGGCCCGCCCCCGCCGGCCGCCGCGGGGGTGTCGCCGTTCGCGGCGGCGCGCGATCCTGCTTGCATGGCTGTGCCCTTGGAATCGGCGCTCCTCAAGTCAGCGCGCTTCAAATCCGTGCTCCTCACCGGTGCTCCTCACCTTGGGCGCCTTGCGGGGCGGTGTTGCTCCTCCTGGCCATTAGGACGGTGGCCGACAGGTGATTGTGACCAGCCGGCCGCTGTCACAAATCGTGCGTGCGCTCCGTCATAGCTACAGCGAGCACAGGTTCCTTGGAGTGGCAGATGGCCGAGCACGACTGGCTGGCCGAGCAGTTCGAGCTGAACCGGCCGCCATGAGGGCTACGCGGGCGACTGGCTGCCCGAACCAATAGTCGAAGAACCAGCCGAGAATTCCTCGCCGCCGACATTCCCGCCGGCGGCAAGACCTCCGCACGCGCCATCGCCCGCATGTATGCCGCGCTGCTTGGCGAGGTGGACGGCGTCCGGCTCATCTCGCCCGAGCGGCTTCGCCAGGTGAGGGCCGGCGGCCGGTTCGATGGGGTGCCCGGACGGTCCGATAAGGTCGGGTAGGGCCGGGTGACCCCCACCGCGGCCACCGCAGCGTGAAATCGAGAGCGCGAAATCAGCTACCAGAACAAGGGGGTCAACGCTGTGACCATCCGTGTTGGCATCAACGGCTTCGGCCGCATCGGGCGCAACTTCTGGCGTGCGGTTTACGCGCTTCCGGGCGGATCGGGTGCCGCCAGCGGTTCCGCCGCGGCGGGCGGCGCCGGGCGGGGCGATATCGAGATTGTCGCCGCAAACGACCTCACCGACACCGCGACGCTCGCGCACCTACTGAAGTACGACACGGTGCTCGGCACCCTAGACATGCAGGTCACCGCCTCCGGCGACACCATACAGGCCGGCGGGAACACGCTCACGGTGCTTGCCCAGCCCGATCCAGCGGCCCTGCCGTGGCGTGACCTCGGCGTCAACGTCGTCATCGAGTCGACCGGGCGGTTCACCAAGGCCGAAGACGCACGCAAGCACATTGACGCGGGCGCGAAGAAGGTGATCATCTCGGCGCCCGCGAAGGGCGAGGACATCACGATCGTGATGGGGGTGAATGACGACGTCTACGACCCGGCGGCGCACACGATCATCTCCTGTGCCTCGTGCACGACCAACTGCGTCGCACCACTCGCCAAGGTGCTGCTCGACAGCTTTGGCATCGTCAAAGGCCTGATGACCACCATTCACGCCTACACCAACGACCAGGTGATTTTGGACTTCCCGCACAAGGACCTGCGGCGGGCGCGGGCCGCGGCGCAGAACATCATCCCGACCACGACCGGCGCCGCCAAGGCGACCGCCCTTGTCCTTCCCGAACTCAAGGGCAAGCTGGACGGGATGGCGATGCGGGTGCCTGTGGCCGACGGCTCGGTGACCGACCTGGTCGTGCAGGTCGGCCGCGAGGTCACCAAGGACGAGGTGAACCGCGCGTACCAGGCCGCCGCGGACGGGCCGCTCAAGGGCTACCTGCACTACACCGAGGACCCCATCGTGTCGGCCGACATCGTGGGCACGCCCTACTCCTGCACCTTCGACGCCGCACTGACCATGACCTTCGGGAACCAGGTCAAGGTCATCGGCTGGTACGACAACGAGTGGGGCTACTCGCACCGGCTCGCCGACCTGACGCGTCTCGTCGGCTCGCGCCTGCGGTAGAAACGCCCTGAGCCGCATGAGGAGCATCGACGACCTCGAGGTTGCCGGCCGGCGGGTTCTGGTCCGCGCCGACCTCAACGTCCCGCTCGCCGTCGGTGGCGCGACGCCTGTCATCACCGACGACGGCCGGATCCGGGCGAGCGTGCCGACAATCGCCACGCTCGCCGAGCGTGGCGCTCGCGTGGTGGTGTGCGCCCACCTCGGCAGGCCCAAGGGCGCACATTATGCCGAGCGCGCGGCGGCCGGGCTGTCGCTTGGCCCTGTCGCCACCCGGCTCGGCGAGCTGCTCGGCAGGCGGGTGACCTTCGCCCCCGACGTCGCGGGCGACACGGCGTGTGACGCCGCCCGCGCGCTCGCGGACGGCGACGTCGCCATGGTGGAGAACCTTCGCTTTGAACCCGCGGAGACCAGCAAGGATGACGCGGAACGCGGGGCATTGGCCGACCGCCTCGCCGCGCTGGCCGAGCTCTACGTCGGCGACGGATTCGGCGCCGTCCACCGCAAACACGCGAGCGTGTACGACGTGCCGTCGCGACTGCCGCACGCAGCGGGCTCTCTGGTGCTCGCCGAGGTCGGCGTGCTGCGTCGGCTGACCAAGAGCCCTGACCGCCCATACGTCGTCGTGCTTGGCGGCGCGAAGCCGTCGGACAAGCTCGCCGTGATCGGCAGCCTGCTCGACCACGCCGACCGTGTGCTGATCGGCGGCGGGATGGCCTACACCTTCCTGAAGGCGCAGGGCCACGCGGTGGGCAACTCGCTGCTTCAGGCCGACCAGATCCCCGAGGTCTTGCGCGTCCTTGACGAGGCTGCGCGGCGTGGAGTCGAGATCGTCCTTCCTGTGGACATCGTCGCCGCGACGCGGTTCGCCGCCGATGCCGAGCACGAGGTGGTCCCCGCCACCGAGATCCCAGCCGACCGCGAAGGTCTCGACGTCGGGCCGCGCACCCGCCGACTGTTCGCGGAGAAGCTGGCAGACGCCAAGACGGTGTTCTGGAACGGGCCTGTTGGCGTCTTCGAGTTTCCCGCGTTCTCCGCAGGGACACGGGACGTGGCCGATGCGATCAGCAAGGTCGCCGGGTTCACCGTGGTCGGGGGCGGCGACTCGGCGGCGGCTATCCGATCGTTCGGCATGGCGCCCCATGCCTTCTCGCACATCTCCACGGGTGGCGGCGCCAGCCTGGAGTTCCTGGAAGGCCGGGAGCTTCCAGGGCTGGCAGCGCTGGAGGAACCGTGACGGCGGGCCCGGCGCCGCGATCAGGCCGAGGCGGCGGCGGTGGTCGGCTGCCACTCATCGCGGGCAACTGGAAGATGAACGGCAATCACCTCGAGGCGATCGCGCTCGTGCAAAAACTAGCCTTCGCGCTGACCGCTACGGATTTCGAAGCGGCAGAGATCGCGGTTCTTCCGCCATTCACTGCGCTGCGCAGCGTGCAGACGCTTGTCGCCGGCGACCGCCTGCGCATCATCTATGGCGCGCAGGATCTTTCACCGCACACCAAAGGCCCCTATACCGGCGATGTGTCCGGCGCGATGCTGGCCAAGCTGGGTTGCAGCTATGTAATAGTCGGGCATTCCGAGCGCCGAGCCTGGCATGGCGAGGATGACGCACTCGTAAATGCCAAGGTGACGGCAGCGCTGGCATCGGGGCTGGTACCGATCGTGTGCGTGGGCGAGCGGCTGGAGGTCCGCCGCGCAGGCAATCAGGTCGAGCACACGCTCGGCCAGCTTGCTGGCGCGCTTGCGGGTGTCCCGGCGCAGAAGGTGGCCGACCTCGTCATCGCATACGAGCCCGTGTGGGCGATTGGCACCGGCGAAGTGGCAACGCCCGAAGACGCGCAGGAGGTTTGCGCCGCAATTCGGACCGCTATTTCGGCGAGTCACAGCCAGGATGCCGCGACCACGGCGCGTATCCTTTATGGTGGGTCAGTAAAGTCGGACAACATCGCTCCGATCATGGCGCAGACTGACGTTGACGGCGCATTGGTCGGGGGAGCGAGCTTGGACGCGAGCGAGTTCGTCAAGATCTGCCGCTACCGTGAGCTTGGCCAGTGAGCCCTGGATTGCGGTTTGGCTGATCCGCACGGGGTTTTCGTCGTACCCTGGGCGCACAGAGCCAGGTCAGGGAGTTGCTTGCGCGTCGGCTCGGTGGTACGAGTCGCCGCCGTGGGAACAGGTGCCGCAACACAAGGTATGGTCAAGGAATGATCGTCGGAATCTCCATCGCCCTCATCATCACGAGCCTGCTGATGGTCGTGCTCGTGCTGCTGCACAAGGGCAAGGGCGGTGGCCTCTCGGACCTCTTCGGCGGCGGCGTTTCGTCCTCGCTGGGCTCCTCGTCTGTGGTAGAGCGGAATCTGGACCGCATCACAGTCATCATCGGGTCGGCATGGTTTGTCTGCATCGTCGTCCTGAGCTTCCTGTTCAACCACTGAGGGACCGCAAGCATCAAGTCGAGAGGTGATCCGTGGGTAGTGGCAACGCCATCCGTGGAAGCCGGGTAGGTGCCGGACCAATGGGAGAGGCGGAGCGGGGGGAGGCCGCGCCGCGTGTACGTGTCACGTTCTGGTGTTCCAACCGCCACGAGACGCGGCCCAGTTTCGCTAGCGACGTCGCTGTGCCCGAGACATGGGATTGCCCACGGTGCGGTTTCCCCGCAGGCCGCGACAAGCATAATCCGCCAGCGCCGCCGAGGATTGAGCCGTACAAGACCCACCTTGCGTACGTGAAGGAGCGGCGCAGCGACGACGACGGCGCGGCGATTCTCGCCGAGGCGCTTAACCGGCGCCGCGGCGTGCCGCGGACTGCTTAGCCGTCGTGGCTTAGGCGCCGCGGCGCACGGCTCCTCTCAGGTTCCGGCCGTCTCAAGCGCGCCTTGCCGCCTGCGTCTGTCGCGCGTGTCGCGCCCGGTCAGTGTGCGAATGTCTGGCGCGTGCTTCGCGGGACGAGCGGCAGGTTCGGGTGGGGGTGCCGCCGCAGCGCAGTTGAGTGCCGCCGCAGGTCGTCGAGCAACAGACCCGCGAGGTCGTGGCTGAAGCCGTTGCGCACAACGATCCGCAACACCGCCACGTCTTGCAGGTTCGCAGGAAAGGTGTAGGCAGGGACAAGCCAGCCGCGTAGGCGCAGCCGCTCGGACAGGTCGAATACGCTGTAGCCAGCGGAATCGTCGGCTAGCTTGAACGCGAAGACGGGCAGGTCACTGCCGTCGGTGAGCAGCTCGAACGGTCCCATTGCGGCGATCTCGGCCGACATGCGCAATGCGACGTCCTGGCAGGTCCGGCCGATCCGCTGGTAACCCTCGAAGCCGAGCCGCAGGAAGTTGTAGTACTGGGCCGCGACGTGGCCGCCCGGACGGGAAAAGTTCAGCGCGAACGTAAGCATGTTCCCGCCGAGGTAGTTGACACGGAATACGAGATCATCGGGGAGGGCGGCGGCCTCGCGCCATACGATCCAGCCGACTCCAGGGTAGACGAGGCCGTACTTGTGCCCGGACGCGTTGATCGACTGAACCCGCGGCACCCGGAAGTCCCAGGGCAGCTCGGGGTGCAGGAACGGGGCGACAAAGCCGCCGGAGGCGCCATCAACATGGATCGGTATGTCGAGGTCGCGTTCGGCTTGCAGGCGGTCCAGGGCCTCGCTGATCTCGGCGACCGGTTCGTAGCTGCCGTCCATCGTGGATCCCATGATCCCGACCACGCCGATCGTGTTCTCATCGCACGCTGCGGCCGCCTGCGGGCCGCGCAGGTGCAGCCGGTCGCGTTCCATCGGCACCATGCGCGGCTCGACCTGCCAGTACCTGCAGAATTTCTCCCAGCAGACCTGCACGTTCGTGCCCATGACCAGGTTTGGCTTGTCGCCCTGTGCCTTGCCTTGTGCCGTTCCTCGTGTCTGGTCTTGCGCCCCGCCTTGTGATTGGCCTTGTGCCGTGGCGGCGTGCCGCGCTCGCCATCGCCAGAGCAGGGCCATCCCACCGAGCATGCACGCCTCGCTCGAGCCGGTGGTTGAGCAGCCAGGGGCACCGCCGCCGGCGGGCGCGTGCCAGAGATCCGCCAGGATGCTGACGCACCGGCGCTCAAGTTCCGAGGTCTGCGGGTACTCGTCCTTATCGATCATGTTTTTGTCGAAGCACTCGGCCATGAGCTGCGCCGCCTGAGGCTCCATCCACGTCGTGACGAAGGTGGCAAGGTTCAGCCGTGAGCTGCCATCCAGAATCAGCTCGTCCCTGACCACTTGCAGCGCCGTATCCGGAAGCATGCCGCTGGGCGGCATCCGGTACCGTGGCACCTCCTGCCTGGCAAGTTGGACATAAACGGGGTTGACGTCGATTTCGTCTTTCCCCCGAACTGATTCAGCCTTACGATGCAAGGCCATTCGTTGCCTCCCGGTCACGTGCCTGACAGCTCACGTCACGCCGGGCGCCTCAGCCCGAGGACGCGCGTACCGGCAGAATAGGCTGCCGTCGTCCTCAAGCACGTGCGCGAGCCCCAGGCGCTGCGGCGACGCCATGGGCGCGCACGTGGTGATTCGCTGCGCGTCGCCGCCGACAATCAGCGGGCTAACGGTGAGGCAGAGTTCGTCAAGCAAGCCCGCCGTGACCAGTTCGCCGAGGAGCCGCGGTCCGCCCTCGGTGAGGATCCGGCGCAGACCGTGGCCTGCGAGCGAGGTGATCACTGCGTTGAGATCGGCGAGCTCCTCTCCGGCGATCATGACGTCGGCATGCTGTGCTGCCCGCGTGCGCCGCGACCGCGCTGCGGCCCTCGTTGTGATAACAATGGTCCGGGCGTGGTTCGGCGCCAAGGTAAACAGTCCGCTGGAAAGGTCGAGGTCAATCCTTCGGGTGACCACGGCGATGGGCGGGGTTGGTGGTCGGCCGACCCGAAGGTGAGCCCATTCGCTCTGGATCTTGGCCGGGCCGTAGTCCTCGGCCCGCACCGTCTGCGCGCCGACCAGGATCACATCCGCGAGGCTGCGCAACAGCCCGAAAAGCCGGTGGTCTGCCGCTCCGGAAAGGCCCACTGACCTGCCCTGCACGGTCGCAGCGCCGTCCACGCTCGCAATCATGTTGGCACGCACCCAGCGCCCCCCCGCCGGGTAGGCGTACGCCGCGGCAAGATCCACGCTGCGGGTGCCCGATGCCCTATCCGGCGGCCCTGGATATGCCCTCTGCCCCGCTGGATAGGCGCTCTGCCCCGCTGGATAGAGCTGTTGCACGATTGGATGCACGATTGGATAGAGCTGTTGCACGATCAGGAGTCAATCAGACGACCTGGCCCGCCGCCGCACTCGATGGGACGCCCAGACGCGTCGCGGTACTGAGGTGCCATCGATCCTGCACCGTGCCGCCCGAATCGCGCGCACCTTCGACGGTGAGCAGGTAGTACGGCACGCATGTACCGCTCAGTGACGCAATGAAATTGGTCGAGAACGCAAGGTTATCCACTGAAATCCGTAGCGAAACGGCACACGCTGAAGATTAACCGGTGTACGGGTCTCGCTAGGTGGGGGGTCGGCGGTCTCAACCGCGAGCTTGGCGTGACCGTGGGGGGGTTGCGCCGCACGCCTTTGATGCCCTCAGGCACCGGCGCCAGTAAATCAGGACGCGCCGCCGCATTGTGGCATGCCGCGTGCTTGTGGCGCGCCCGCGAGAGGAGCCGGGTGCGGATCAGCGCTCTTGTCCTCTGGGTGGCAAATGCCTGCATCGGCCTTTATCTGCTATGGACCTGGCGATCGCATGGCGGAATCAGCCAGCAGTCCACGAAAGTAACGCGGTTCCCAGTCATCCTGATCTTCGCTCATCCGCTATTCGCGGCTGGCGGCCTTGGTTTCTGGGTGGCCTACCTGCTAACGGGGCTGGTCGTGTTCGCCTGGAGCGCGTTTGGCACCTTGTCCGCGGCGGCGTTGCTCGGCTTCGCCATGCTGACCCGCTGGGTCACCGGCCGCGGCGGGCGCCACGCCAGGGGGGCCGAGCAGCATTTCCCTGTCTTCGCGGTTGTGTCGCACGGGGTGGTGGGAATGAGCACATTCGTGCTCGTGCTGATCACCGCGACAATCATCAGCCGGGGATAGCCGCGTTTCAGGTGCCGCTGCGCCTGTCGTCCTCGCGGCGCAGGATCCGCGCGGCATGTCCCGCGACCGTGACCTGCGCCGAGGCGCGAAGCGCAGTGGCCTCGGCATCGATGCCGTTTGCCGTGGCGTGGATGCCGCCTTGCCTGGGGTGGATGCCGCCTGCCCCGGTGTGGACGCCGCCTGCCCCGGTGTGGACGCCGCCTGCCCCGGTGTGGACGGTGCCTGCCGCGGTGTCCAGCACGACATCCCACGCTTTGCCGAAACGCTCCTCGGGCAGGGTGAAACGGACCGGATCGCTATGTGCGTTGAAGAGCAGCAAAAATGAGTCATCCACCACGCGCTGACCGCGCGGATCAGGCTCGGTGATGGCGTCGCCGTTCAGGAAGACCGCGATGGCCTTGCTGTGCCCCGCGTTCCAGTCGGCGTCGGTCATGTGCTCGCCAGCGGGGGTGAGCCAGGCGACGTCGCCGAGTCCACCGCCGGACCGCGGCCACCCCTTGAAGAACCGCCTGCGCCGGAACACCGGATGATCGCGGCGAAGCTCGGAGAGCGCGCACAGGAATTCGAACACCTCCTGGTCCGCGTGCTCCCAGTCCACCCAGGAGATCTCGTTGTCCTGGCAGTACGCGTTGTTGTTCCCCCGCTGGGTGCGCCCGAGTTCGTCGCCGGCGAGCACCATGGGGATTCCCTGCGCGCAAAACAGCGTGACCAGGAAGTTCCGCCGCTGGCTCGCGCGGAGTCGGCTGATCGGGCCATCGGCGGTCGGTCCCTCGACGCCGCAGTTCCATGCCCGGTTGTCGTCGCTGCCGTCGTTGTTGTTTTCCCCGTTTGCCTCGTTGTGCTTGACGTTGTAGCTCACCAGATCGGCGAGCGTGAAACCGTCGTGGCAGGTGACGAAGTTGACCGAGGCGACAGGCCGTCTACCGCTCGCCGCATACAGGTCGCTGGAGCCGCTGAGCCTGGATGCGAACTCGGCCAGCGTGCCTGGCGCGCCGCGCCAGAAGTCGCGTGTGGTGTCGCGGTACTTGCCGTTCCACTCGCTCCACAGGGCGGGGAAGTTGCCAACCTGATATCCGCCTTCACCCACATCCCATGGTTCGGCGATGAGTTTGACCTGCGAGACGACGGGGTCCTGCTGCACGAGATCGAAGAAGGCGGACAGGCGGTCCACATCGTGCAGCTCGCGAGCGAGCGCCGCGGCGAGGTCGAACCTGAAGCCGTCAACATGCATCTCGAGGACCCAGTAGCGCAGCGAGTCCATTACGAGCTGTAGCGCATGCGGATGCCGTGCGTTCAGACTATTGCCGCAGCCCGTGTAGTCCAGGTAGTAGCGCCTGTCGTCATCGGTCAGCCGGTAGTAGGCGGCATTGTCGATGCCGCGGAACGACAACGTCGGGCCCATATGGTCGGCCTCGGCGGTGTGGTTGTAGACGACGTCGAGGATCACCTCGATGCCTGCCTGGTGCAGTTCCTTCACCATCGTCTTGAACTCGGGCACCTGCTCACCGAGCCCGTCTGCGGAGGCGTAGCCGTTGTGCGGCGCGAGGAAGCCGATGGTGTTGTAGCCCCAGTAGTTGGTGAGCCCACGGGCGACAAGAGCGTGCTCTTGCACGAACTGATGCACTGGCATCAACTCCACGGCCGTGATGCCAAGGCGCAGCAGGTGGTCGATCATCGCTGGGTGGGCAAGGCCGCTGTAGCTGCCGCGCTGCTCTGCGGGGATTCGCGGATGCCGCAGCGTGAGGCCGCGGACGTGCGCCTCATAGATCACGGTCTCGTGGTACGGGATGCGCGGCGGCCTGTCGTCGCCCCAGTCGAAGAACGGGTTGATGACCACGTTCTTCGGCATGTGCGGCGCGCTGTCGTCGGTGTTCAAACGCCCCGGGTCGGCGAAGTGATATGAGAACAGCGACTCGTGCCAGCGCACGTTGCCATGCATCGCTTTGGCATACGGATCGAGCAACAGCTTTGCCGGGTTGCAGCGGTGCCCGCGACTCGGGTCGTAGGGGCCATGCACCCGGTAGCCGTAACGTGTGCCTGGTCCGATGCCTGGCAGGTAGCCGTGCCAGACGAAGCCGTCGACCTCTGCGAGCTCGATCCGGCTCTCCTGGTCCTCGGCATCGAACAGGCACAGCTCCACCTGCTCGGCTGCTTCGGAGAACAGGGCGAAGTTTGTGCCTGACCCGTCCCAGGTAGCGCCAAGCGGATACGCGGTGCCCGGCCAGATCCGCATCCGTCTCCTTGTCTCCCGTGACTTTCCAGCATCCCAAGCGGTCCGGTGAGGGGTCACTCAGGGCCCGCAGGCAGCAGACGACAACACTAGTCCCGATCCACGTGTGCTTCGCATCAGTCGCGCAACGCCCATGCCCGGTTGATGACGGCGGCCGTGTCAACGCCGTCGCCGAGGGTGCCGAACGCGTGGCCCCACTCGCCCGCGAGCCGAGACGCGCAGAACGCGTCCGCGACCGGCGCGGGCGAGTAACGGGCCAGTAGTGCCGCTTGCAGGGTGACAGCGGCCAGCTCGGCAAGCCGGCGCGCGCGCCATGGCGCGGCGGCGGGGTCGGCAGCCACGGCTGCCATGTCGCCTGACAGCCTCGACGCCGCGGCGTCGAGCCTCGCGTCACCCCCCGCGGCCGCGGCGAGCTCGTGGCGCAGCGCATCGGCTGGCTCGGACCCGGAGGCGAGGCCGCGGAGCACGTCGAGAGCCGTCACATTGCCTGAACCTTCCCAAATCGAGTTCAACGGCGCTTCCCTGTATAGCCTCGGCATGCCCGAATCTTCCACATACCCGTTACCGCCCAGGCATTCCAGCGCCTCCGCAGCGTGCCAGGCGGCGCGCTTGCAAACCCAGTATTTGGCGGCCGGCAACGCGACGCGCAGCAGCGCCGCCTCCGCCCGATCACCGCGGTAGGCGCGATCGGCCGCGCCGGCCAGCCGCATGGCGAGGAGCGTCGCCGCCTCCGCCTCAATGGCCAGGTCGGCGAGCACGTTACGCATGAGGGGTTGATCGACAAGCATTTTCCCGAACGCCTGACGGTAGGTGGCATGGTGCACAGCGGCGGTGACGCTTTGCCGCATGGCCGCCGCGCTACCGGTCACGCAGTCGAGCCTGGTGGCACTGACCATGTCGATGATCGTGCGGATCCCGCGCCCCGGCGCCCCGACCCGCCAGGCCAGGGCGGCCTGGTACTCGACCTCGGCGGACGCATTGGAACGGTTGCCGAGCTTGTCCTTGAGCCGCTGGATGCGCATGCCGTTAAGGCTGCCGTCGCCAAGCACCCGCGGCATCAGGAAGCACGTGAGGCCCGTGGCGGGCTCGCCACCGCCGCTCGGGCCACCGTCGGACCCGCAGGCCTGGGCGAGCACGAGGAAGAGGTCGCACATGGGCGCCGAGTTGAACCATTTGTGGCCGGTGAGGGCGTAGGTGCCGGCTCCGTCCAACGGCGCTGCCAGGGTCAGGTTGGACCTGACGTCGGAGCCGCCCTGCTTTTCTGTCATCGCCATTCCGGCGAGCAAACCCGCCTTCCCCTCGGGCGGCGTCAGACCCGGCTGGTAGACCGGCGCGGCGAGCAGCGGACCGAACCGGGCCGCGAGTTCCGGCGCGTGCCGAAGTGCGGGCACCGCCGCATAGGTCATCGAAATCGGGCAGCTGTGACCGGCTTCGGCCTGTGCCCAGACATAGAACTTCGCCGCACGGGCTACGTGCGCGCCTGGCCGCGCGTCCTGCCAGGGCGCGGCGTGCAGGCCATGGCGCACCGCGGTGTCCATGAGCTGATGCCATGCCGGGTGGAACTCAACCTCGTCGATCCGGTTGCCATAGCGATCGTGCGTGCGCAGCACGGGCGCATGGTCGTTGGCTAGCCTGGCAAGGGTTGCCGTGTCGCTGCTTCCCGCGAGCCTGCCGAGTTCGTGCAGCTCGCCGGCGGCCCAGCCGGCGCCTTCCCGGTCAAGTGCGGCCAGCAGAGCCGCATCGGCCGCGACGTCATAATCGGCCAGAGGCGGTGGCTGGTTCAGCACCTCGTGCGTGACGTGAGGGCGCATCGACTCTCCCGAGGGCCGCTTCTTAGCCATATCGGCGCACGTCGCGGCCGGGGACTGCAGGGAGGCCGACTGCAGAACGCCGATCGCCCTGCACCCCCGCCAGCGCCGCTTACTCCACGACTGTATGGCGATCAGGCGATTCTTGCCTGCGGTGCGTGTGGCAGGCCGAGGATGGTGTCGGCGTAGCGGCGCAGGACCACGTCTGCCAGTTCGGGCGCCGCGCCGAGCACCTCCGAAACCTTGGTGGCGCCAGCCGCCATGCAGGTGTCGCGGACCTGGTCGGCGAACACGCCGGGTGCGAGCAGGTAGCTGGCCACGGCTACGCGCGTCACGCCGCTGTCACGCAGTGCCGTGACGGCTTCGGCGGGGGTTGGGGAGGCGGCCGAGGCAAAGGCGGGCATTACCTCGTGCCAGTGGCGCAGTGCCTGCCAGTCACGGGCGAGCTGTGCGATCGCCGCCGACGCAGCGGGATCGCTCGATCCCGCGGCCGCAAGCACCACAGCGGTGTGCGGGCCACCGGGCTGTATGCCCACCTCCGCGAGCCGCCGCTCCATGGCTGTGATCAGCAGCGGATTCGGGCCAAGCGGCGCTGCGTAACGGATCTGCAGGCGGGGCAGGCTGGCGCGGGCACTGCCGAGCGCAGCGGGGATGTCGGTCTTGGTGTGATAGGCGTCGGTGAGCAGCAGCGGCAGCGCGATGATCCGCCGCGCTCCGGTGCCGTGCAGGGCGCTCAGCGCCTGCGCGGGAGAGGGCGCGGCGTGGCCAAGGTAGGCGGTGGCGATCTGCAGGCCGACAAGACCCCGCCGGGTAGCATGCCGCCACACCCGGTCAAGCAACTCCCCAATGGTCGCTGCCGCGCGTGGGTCCCGGCTGCCGTGCGCGATCGCAAGCAGCGGGGGTGCCGCGAACGTCATGTGTGGATGCCGCACTCGGTCTTGCTCGTCCCGGCCCATCGTCCGCTGCGTGGATCGTCGCCGGGCTCGACTCGGACCGTGCAGGTCGCGCAACCGATCGATGGGTAGCCCTCGAAGACGAGCGGGTTCACAAGCACGCCGCGCTCGTCGATGTAGGCGTCCACCTGATCCTGTGACCAGGCCACGATCGGGTTGACCTTGATCATGTTCCTGCGTGGGTCCCACTCCACGGCGGTGGTGTCACGCCGCGCGGTTGTCTCCTGCTTGCGCACGCCGGTGATCCACGCGTGGTAGGGCTCAAGCGCCTGCTCGAGCGGGATCACCTTGCGCAGGTAGCAGCACAGGTCCGGGTTTCGCCCGTACAGCCGGGGGCCCAGGTCGCGGTCCTGCTCGGCCACCGTGCGCGATGGGGTGACATTGATCACATTCACCGGGTACACAGTCGCCGCTGCCTCGCGGGTGCCGATCGTCTCGGCGAAGTGATAGCCCGTGTCCAGGAAGATCACGTCTACGCCCGGCTTCACCCGCGAAACAAGGTCGATCATCACCGTGTCGGTCATCGATGATGTGACACACACACGATCCCCGAACGTCTGAACCGCCCACCGCACGATCTCCTCCGCGGGCGCGTCAGCCAGTTCATCGCTTGCTCGGTTGGCAAGCGCCTCAAGATCGGCTGATGAGCTCGGCGGCGTGCAGGTCATAGGGCGGCTCCGATACCGGCAAACCGAAGTTGAAACGCGCGTGCACAACTGCGGCAGTGCCAGCAGCCATCCTGCTCACGCGGCTCCAAATCTTCTTCGCCACAATAGGGGCAATAAAACGGGATCGCACGCTCAGTCACAGAATTTACCTCAGTCACTTGCCGGTTGCAGGTCTGTGTCGGCCGCTCTCGCGGCCCAGGCGGCGAATGTCTCACCCGGCTGCTTGGCAGCGGCGAAGCGGCGCAGCAGCCCCTCGACATAGCCGGGAAGGTCTTCAGCGGTGGTCTTCAGGCCCCGTAGCTTCCTGCCGAAGCCCGATGCAGAGCCGTCCCCGCCGGCGAGCGCGCCGCCGAGGTGGATCTGGAATCCCTCGACCTGGCGTCCGTCCGGACCGGTGACGAGCGAGCCCTTGAGGCCGATGTCGGCCGTCTGGATCCGGGCGCAGGAGTTCGGGCATCCGTTGACGTTGATGCTGACCGGATCGGTGAAGTCGGGCAGGCGTCGCTCCAGCTCGGCGATCAGGTCCGCCGCGCGCTGCTTGGTCTCGACGATCGCGAGCTTGCAGAACTCGATGCCTGTGCACGCCATCGTGTGACGGCGGAACGCGCTCGGTTCTACCTGAAGCCCGGCGGCGGCCAGTTCGGCGCACAACGCCGCGGTTCGCTCCCCGGGGACGTCCAGGATGACCATCTTCTGTTCGACAGTCGTGCGCACCCGCCCGCTGCCGTACGCGGCGGCAAGCTCGGCGACCCTGCGGAGCGCATCGCCGGACATCCGGCCGACCACCGGCGCGAAACCAACGTAGTAACGGCCGTCACGTTGTGGACGCACTCCGACGTGGTCACGCCTGCCCTCGCGCGGCAGAGCCGGCGCCGGACCATCGGACAGCGCGTAACCGAGGTACTCCTTCTCGAGGACCTGACGGAACCGCTCAGGTCCCCAGTCCGCGACAAGGAACTTCAGCCGTGCCCTGTGCCGAAGGCGGCGGTAGCCATAGTCGCGGAAGACCGAGGTGACTGCGGCCCAGACCTCGGGCACCTGGCCCGCTTTGACGAACGCGCCGAGCCGCTTGCCGATCATTGGGTTGGTAGACAGCCCGCCGCCGACCCAAAGGTCGTAGCCGACCTCGCCGTCGGGCCTGGTCACGCCCACGAAGGCGACGTCGTTGATCTCATGGATCGTGCACTGGGCCGCGCAGCCGCTCATCGCCGACTTGTACTTGCGCGGCAGATTGGAGAAGGCGGGGTCACCGATCCACCGCTGGTGGGTGGCGGCGATCTCTGGGGTCGCATCGATCACCCCGTCGGCGTCGATACCCGCGAGCGGGCAGCCGAGAATGACCCGCGGCGTGTCGCCACATGCCTCAACGGTGGAAAGCCCGACGGCCTCGAGCGCGTGCCATATTTGCGGGACGTCCTCGATCTCCACCCAGTGCAGTTGAATGTTCTGCCGGTCGGTGATGTCGGCCGTCCCGCGCGCGTACTTGTTCGAGACCTCGCCGATCGTTCGCAGCTGGTCTGCGGTCAGCTGGCCGCCATCGATCCGGATCCTGAGCATGAAGTAGGTGTCATCGAGCTCTTCCGGGGCGAGGATGGCGGTCTTGCCGCCATCGATGCCGGGCTTGCGCTGTGTGTACAGGCCAAACCAGCGGAACCGGCCGCGAAGGTCTGCCGGGTCGATGGAGTCGAAGCCATGCTTGGCGTAGATGTCGATGATGCGCTGGCGAACGTGGAGCCCATCGTCATTCCGCTTGTTCTCCTCGTTCTTGTTCAGCGGCTCGTGGTACCCGAGCGCCCATTGACCCTCGCCGCGGCGCTGGCGGGTGCTTGTTCGCGGCGCGGCGCTGGCCCGGCGAGACCGCTCGGTCACGGCGGGCGGCGAAACCGGTGATGGCATGCGGCAGTCCTCTAGAGTCAGCGGGCACCTGCCAGAAATGAGCTAGGGCTACGACGCAGCTCACACGGTGCGGCGAAGCCGACGGCGGGCACGTGCCCAGATAGTCAGGGCTACGGTCAGCGAGCGCGCCGACACAGCGCGCTGCGTACGCGGAGAAGATCTACGTGCCTGCGCATTACGAGCAGGGGGTCCGCGGCAGCCATACCGGCATGCTCACATGGCGCAGCGACAAGTGTCCAGGCCCCCTTGCCATTGCTGGACCGCCTGCTTTCGCCCACAGATGCGGCAACCAGGCCCCAGGTCGGCCTATTCCCCGCCCGGCGACGGATGAGAATCACCCCTGGCTCACCCAGCCGACGTCGGGCTCGGCCGGGCGGTGCACCGGCAGATGCTGGCAATCGCACCAGCTTCCGCCCGGGCATTCCTCATGTCGGTGCTCACGGCAGGCGACACAGATCACAGGGCGATTCTCGCGCACCTGCGCGCTTGCGGCGAATCATGGCTGGCGAGCGTGGCCGACCCTGCTCGGGGTAGAAGCTGAGGGTGTGCCACCCCCGCATGAGTGGTCCTCTGTGGTGCGGTTTCGGGAAGCTGGCCCCATGAACGAGCAACCTGCGCAGGCCCTTACCGGCCTCGTGCGGCTTCCTTTCCCCGACCGTCGCGCCGCGGGCCGAGTGCTCGGCGCGGCGCTACGGCGCCGCTTCACCGGGCCGGACGGGACACTGACGCTGGACCGGCCCATGGTGCTCGCCCTGCCACGCGGCGGCGTCGCCGTCGCATACGAGGTCGCCGGCGAGTTCGGCGTCCCGCTCGACGTCCTCGTCACCAGGAAGATCGGTCACCCTGCCCAGCCGGAACTCGGCGTGGGGGCGATCGCCGAGGGCGGTGGGCAGGTGGCGCCCGTCTACGATGAGACGCTGCTGCGTGAACTCGGCATCAGCAGGGACGAGCTCGCTTCGGTGGTAGAACGTGAGCGCGCGGAACTCGCCCGTCGGGTCGAGGTGTACCGCGCCGGCCGGCCGTCGCCTGACGTGGCGGGACGGTGCGTCATCCTGGTCGATGACGGCCTCGCGACCGGCGCGACGGCGCGCGCAGCTTTGCGAGCGCTGCGGGCGCGCGACGCGGCCCGCACGGTGCTTGCCGTCCCAGTCGGCTCACCCGAGTCTGTTGCCGCGCTCGCGGCTGAGGCTGACGAAATGGTCGTCTTGGCCACGCCTCGCGGTTTTCGTGCGGTGGGAGAGTGGTACGCCTCGTTTGGCCAGCTCAGCGATGCGGACGTGCTGCATCTGCTCGGTCAGGCGGCAGGCGGCGCCCATCCCGGTTAAGCCGTGGGCCGCGTTCGCATGAGTCTTTAAGTGCTCTTAGGCCGCGTTCGCGCGACGCATGCGGCGACGCCGCTCTGCGGCTCGTTCCTCTTCGTTCTGGCCACCCCAGACGCCATATTTCTCCGGCCGTGCCACGGCGTAGCTGAGACACTCGGCCTGAACTGGGCACTGCGCGCAGATGCTCTTGGCCTTGCGCTCGCGGAGCTCACGCTCGGGCTGGCGCTCGCCATCCGGGCCAAAGAACAGGACGAGATCCTCACCCCGGCACGCGGCAGCATCCTGCCAGCCCCAGCTGGGGCGGGGAAGCACAGCGGTCTGCCGACGTACCTGAGACATATATCGATCACCTCAAACGAGTGCTTAGCCGATCGTCCGGATGGCTACTGGGTCGTACTATCGTCGATGGAGCGTTAGGCTCGGACGCGCGAGGCCCTCGCACGCGGTTTCCCGTCGCAATGTTGCAACGTGCTTTGGTGGTCAGGTGTTCCCGGCCATCCGGACGCGCCTGCCGCGATGTGCGATGACCATCAGGCCGAACGGCTAGCGCGCCTGGCCCCGAACCGTGGCGGGCGCAATCTCGGATCGCGCCTGCGGGCCGGTGAGTAATCATGCCATCCCTTACCCGCGCCGCGCACCCGGGGTGGCAACAATCGGCCGGAACAATTTCCTCGCGTGCGATTCGTCACAGGTCCACGAACTGGCCCGGGGTAAGCCGACGGATGTCAGCAGGCTGCCAGCCGGCCGCGGACGGCGAGGTAGGAGGCCCTTCAGGCGCAGCCGCCAGGTCGGCAAGCACCGAGTCGACGAGGTTCAGCCCGTGCTCATTGAGCAGACCCTCGTGAATCGAGTACGCGCGATCGGGTCTGACGGCGCGCACGTAATCGATCATATCCGTTACCTTGAGCCACGGAGCGCTGGCCGGCAGCAGCAGCGTCGCAACCGCCGTTTCTGGCAGCGTGAAGGCGTCTCCTGGATGGAAGACGGCGTCATTCACGAGGAAACCAACATTGGCCACGGGCGGCCGATCGGGGTGGGTGACCGCATGATGCTCGCCATGGACCTGCACAGACATGCCGCCGACAGCGAATGCGTCGCCGTGGCCGACCGTGTGTACCCGCAGCGGGAGGCCGTCAAGCTTGGCGGCGACGGCTGCGCAGGTCCAGACGGGCAAGCCGGGCTTAGCGCGGGCTGCCCGCGCTATCCGCTCCTCGCTCAGATGATCGAAATGCTCGTGGGTGATAAAGAGCGCGTCAGCGCCTTGGACCGCTTCGGGCTCGGTCAGGACGCCGGGATCGATCACGATCGTGAACGAATGGTCCTCGAGGCGCACACAGCTGTGACCCATTTTCGTGAGCCGCACGCCCATCAGGATCGCATACCCGACGTGGCGTTCCGGACCAAATGGTGTGACTGAGCGCACATAGAACGATCTTTCCTGGACAGCCCGCGCGTTTCCGCGCCACTATGGGCTGCATGCCGGCATCGGACGTAGCGCCGCTGCCCCGCCTCGGCGAGGTTTTCTTCGACGTCCGAGGCAACTCCCGCACGATGCGGCTGAGTTGGTACGCCGACACCGGGGTCGCGGTATTCAGCATTTGGCAAGGCGGCACCTGCACCGGCACGTTCCGCGTTCCGATCGCGGATCTTCCGAGGCTGGTGGACGCGCTGCAACGCGGTCCGCAGGGGGCCTCCCGTGGCGGCGGTGAGCTGCCAAGCACTGGGGCGAGCCCTGTTCAACGCCATGACGAGGCAGCCAGGATTGCGGATGATCCGCTCGCGTCGGCAATCGCGGACGCCGCCTATCCCCCTCCTGGCCGACATGCGGATCCCCCTCCTGGCCGACACGCGGACCCGGGGCGTCGCGATCCGGCCGGGTACCCGCAGGCCGAACCAGCGGTCTACGGAGGCCACGCCGAGCCCCCCGGCTATGGCAGCGGCCCCACCTACAGCGGCCACGCCGAGCCCTCGGGCTATGGCAGCGGCCCCACCTACAGCGGCCACGCCGACCTCCCCGCCCACAGCGGCCACGCCGACCTCCCCGGCTACGGTGCCGACCCTCGTGGCTATGGCAGCACCCACAGTGCGACCCCCGGCTATGGCAGCCACACCGAGACGCCAAGCTACGCCAGCCCCACCGAGACGCCCAGCTATAGCCGTCACACCGAGACGCCTGCATATGGGCAGCCGTTCGAGCGCCGGCGGATACAGCGGGCTTATGGACGCGGCCGTTCCTGAAGGCACCGGTTACCCAGAGCCGTATCAGGACTACGGCGGTTACCCAGACCCAGCCGCGCAGCACGGCGCGGCCGGCTACGGCAGCTATCCCGACACGGGCGGCGCACGCGAATATCCCGAAACGGGCGGCGCACGCGAATCGGCAGGGCGGGGCGGCAGCCATAGACGGCCACGCGGCGATGCGGCTAGCGGCGACCCGGTCAGCTACGGCCATGGCTTCCCGGCCGAGAGCGTCGGCTCCGGCGTCCCAGAACACACTGCGCTACTGCCGCCCGACCTTACACAGAGAACGCAGGGCGACCGGCGGCATGCCGCGCCGGGCACACGATACGACGAAGACGGGCCGGAGTCAGACCGGTACGGCTACCCGCCCGCCGGGGATCGTTAGAGAACCCGCCTCGATCCGGGCAGCCGGAACATCCGGGTGCCCGTTCGCGTTGCTACACGATGCCGGTGTGGCTGTGTGCCCCGGGCCGCACCTTTTGCCTTCGTGGAATACCGTCCGGCTGGAGCCACGTTGCGCCTTTCGCCGAGGAGGCGACCACCACACCGGCCTTCTTCATTGCCGTGGCACCGCCACAGCCTGGCTGCCGCGGCGCCACGCGCGCGTTTCCCCTGCCCATCGGCCTCGGGCGCGCGCCGACACCCGTGAACGATTATTTTCTGTTCTTCTGGATATATGCATTAGCAGGAGAAGGGGGACTCCAGTGGTGCAGAAGGTGTCGGTCACCTACGCATGTGACTATGACAACAAAGAGATCCCGTCCGGGCAGGAGAAGGCACGTTACTTCGGCTTGGACGGGCGGAACTACGAGATGGACCTGTGCAAGAAGCACAGCGATAAGCTCGATGAGACCATGCGGAGGTACACCGCGCACGGTCGCAAGGTAGCGGTTCGTGGCGGCCGCCGCCGCCGCACCGCGGCGCACCGGCAGCGCAGCGCGCAGATTCGCGCGTGGGCGAAGAGCCGTGGCCTTCAGGTCAGCGATCGCGGCAGGATCCCAACGGACGTGGTCAACAGCTACGAGACCGCCCACCGTTAAAAAGCGCCTTTGTACGCCAGAGTGTTGTGCCGGCCCCCGAAATACTGGCCAGTAACGACATTCTGGAGTACAAAGCCGCCGGCTCAGGCGATCGGGTCTGCCGGGTCTGCCGGGAGGGCCAAGACCGGTGGTGCCGCCCGTTTAAGCGGTCCGGTCGCAGCGGCCAGCACCTGGGTGTTGGGCAGAGCGACAGGCCCATTCTCCGTGTCGAGCCGTACATAAGTAAGGCCGATCTCTGTCACCGCGCCCTCGTAGTGGCCGCCAAGAGCGCCGGACCGTATCCACACGTCATCGCCGACAGCGAACGGATGGGCTTGGAGCAGGACAATGCCAGCGAACAGGTTCGCGAGCGTTTGCTGCGCGGCGATGCCGAGCAGCACGCCGATGACCGCGCCGCCGAGCACGAGCTGAGTGACGGGCAGCCCGAAAAGCGACAGTGTGATGGTGACCGTAGTGATCAAACCGACGAGGATCAAGACGATCCGCACGAGCGCGGCGTGCGTCGACCCGATGCGTGGCTGGAAGGTGTCCCTGGCCTTGCCAGACAGGCCCATCGTCGCGACAGAGGCGAGCACGAAGAATGCGATCGCCGTGCCGTAGTTGATCAGGTGGGAGGTGGTGTAAACCCCGTGGGCGGAGGCGCCATGGGTCGCGGCAGCGGCCTGAACCGCGCGCCTGGCGAAGCTTCTCGACACGACTGCGGCGGCGATGGCCAGCGTCGCCGTGATGATCCAGCGCCACGGCCGGGTCCGCGCCGTCACGCGGGCCACCTGCTCTGCCATGTCGAGCTGCCGCCTCTCCCGCAGGTCCACCCCCATGCCCCTCCTTCCGGTTTGGCCGCTAGCAGTTGCCGACGCACCGCTCTCACGTTATCCACGTGAACGCTGACGCCAAACGAGGGCATCCGGCCCGGCAGCCCCACGCGGATCAATACCGGCAACCCACGCGGATCAATAGCCGAGCTGGTGCAGCTTTGGATCGTCAATGCCGAAATGGTGAGCGATCTCGTGCACGACGGTGATCCGCACCTGATCTGCCACCTCGTCGCGCGAGCGGCAGATCCGCAGGATGGGCAGCCGGAAGATGGTGATCCGGTCGGGCAGGACACCCGCATACCACTGGCCGCGGGCGGTGAGCGGTACTCCCTCGTAGCGGCCGAGCAGTCCTGGCTCTGGAGGATCGGGCTCGTCATCGACGAACACGGCCACGTTGTCGATCAGGCCAGCCAATTGTCGCGGTATGGCGTCCAGCGCCTGGGCGACCAGCTCCTCGAACTCTTCGCGGCCGATCATCAGCATCGTTCCATTGTCCCCGGTGCTGCGCGGCTGCGCACTTTATGATCGCGTACTTCATGACCGCGGTCGTTCTTCAGCATGATCATGCTGAAGAACGACCGCGGTCATGGGGTGCCACCCGCCGGTCGCGCCGGGGGCACAGTCCTGTTATCGCCTCGGTCGTAGCAGCGGCCCGCCAACGGGAAGCGCCAGGCCACCGCCCATGCCGTTGACCACGCCTGCGGCTGAGGCGTACCAGGCGACAAGAGCGGTCAGCACCCCCACGTACCCACCAAGCTTGACGGTCCCGCTGCTTGACGAGAAGTTTCCGAGGAACAGGATGATCTCTGTCAGTTCCAGCGTGAGGAACACACCGAATACCGCGGTATTCATCTGCGTGCTCCACAGCAGCATGTACGTGTTGAAGATGGCGAAGGCGAGCAGGATCCAGCCCAGGTCGTTCCCGACCTCGGCGGGTGATTTCGCGTGTCCCGCGACGAACTGGACGTAAAGGCCGAGCCCGATCCAGAACCCGCCGTATGTCGAGAATGCGGTGGCTCCGAACACGTTCCTGTTGCGGAACTCCCACATGCCTGCCAGTAGCTGGCAGAGCCCGCCATAGGCGAACGCGTAGCCGAGCCACGCGTCCGTGCCCCGGGTCCAGTCCGCATTCTTCGCCGAGAGCAGGAACGTTGTGAGCGCAAAGGCGGCGAGGCCAAGGGGGGCGGGGTCGGCTATGGGTGCGGGAGTTGCGGTTGCGGCGGTTGAGCGTTCATCGGCGACGGCCATGGTGACTCCTTGCGCAGGATGTGCCATCGACCTGTGAGCGCGCGGTCGCAGGCCGATGGCGGGGATAGAAAGGTGTGGCCCAGACGCGCGGACCGGCTGGTATGGAATCGATACTGTGCGTGCATTCCAGCCGCTCAGCGGGCATGCGGTCCGGGTCCATCGATGACCCTCCTTCAGCCGACGAGGCTCAGCAGAACCGGCTGGAAGACCTGATTCGATGGTAACTCTTTCAACAACGCTGGCTCGCTGTCCAGATAGTAACTTTTGATGCGTCCTATCCGCGAGCGTCACCGAGTCCGCAGGTAGCGGCGCATGCGGCGGAATGCGGTCCGGGTGGCGCTCAGGGCGAACCTGTTGCCTGCGCCTGCGTAGCCGCGCTGCGGGCGAGAAGGCGGCCGAGGCCGGCCCTTGTGGCGAGGACGATCATGCGATCGTGCGCGGCAGTAAGTACCCCTGATGGGGTTTCCAGTCCATCTCTTCCACCGCACGTCGTAGCGCGATTACCCGCGCCCGGCCGGCCCGTCGCGCTGGTGCCGCCGAGCCCGCAGATCACCTGCTTGGGGTCGGCTTCACCGCGACGCACTGTATAGAGGGTGCGGCCCGACAGCCGGACGTGACTTGGCGCGGGCTCGCCCAATGCCGCAGCCACAAAGGACGGCGCGGCGACATCTGACTCGGACAGCACCGCGCAGTCACGGAAGAAGGCGCGAACTCTCCCGCCGAGCGGAAGGCGAGCGAGGTGTCTCCGCATGCGACCAGATGGCCAGAGCGTGGCAGGCGGCGTCGTGGGACCGTGGGTACGGCGCGAGCCTACTGCTCGCGTGCGCGATCCTACGTGCAGATATTCCGGTTCGCCTTCCTGCCCGCCGCAGGTGCAGACGGCGTCGCAGAAGCGGTGTCCACCGTTGCGGCCGAGCCGGCCGGCGAGGGGGTGGGTGAGCCCGGGGCCTGCTGCGCCGCGCGGTAGCGTTGCCAGGGCACGTCCTGGCGCAAAGACGCGAAAATCTCGCGCGTTTGCGGCTGCTGCCACATCACGTTGGCGGTGTCGGCCGGATCAATCAGGCTGCGCGGGTAGGTGGGCAGCGTGATGAAGGTGAGCTGGCTGGTTGACATCGCTCTCAGCCTGCTCGCCAGGCCATACAGACCCCGTATGCCGCCAAGGGAGCTGTCGATGGTCACCGATTTAGTGGCCGCGTCGAGGAAGCGGTAGATAGCGACCGGGTTGAGCAGCTCGCTCTTCGCCCGGTCCGCCAGCGACGACATGAACGCCTGCTGTCGCTGGATGCGATTGAGGTCGCTGCCGTCTCCGAGGGTGTAGCGCGCACGGACGTAGGCGAGGGCCCGGCCACCCATGAGCAGATGGCGGCCTGCGGACAGGTGAAGCTTGGCCTTGGGGTCGGTGACTGGCTGCCTGGTGCATACCTCGACGCCGTCGAGGGCGTCCACCATGTCAGTGAAACCGGTGAAGTTGATCACGACGAAATGGTGAATGCGCAGGCCGGTGTCCTGCTCAAGCGTCCTGATTGTGCATGCTGCGCCGCTGGCTTCGTCACCGTGTGCGCTGCCGAGCGTGAACGCCTCGTTGATCTTGAAGGCCGTCGGGGCTGATCGCTGCCCGTCGCCGATGTGGCACGACGGGATGTGGACCCACGAGTCCCGTGGGATCGAGACGACCTCGGCCCATTTTCTGTTCGCGGCGATGTGCAGGACCATGAGCGTGTCGGAGTGGCCGGCGGCGTAAATCCGCGGGCTGCCGTACTGCCCGTGGGTGCCCGCGCGGCTGTCCGAGCCGATCAGGGCGATGTTCTGTGCGCCGGGGTGCAGGTCGGCCGGCTGGGCACCGACCAGCCCGCCGATGTCCCGGACACGAACGTTCCGGTTGAGATGGCTGTAGCCGAGGTAGGCGGCAATGGCACCCGCCGCGAGGACGACGGCGAAGACGCCGCATGTCCAGGCCAGGAGCTTGCGGGGGCACCACGTGCGCGCTGGCGATGGACCGCCACTATCGCTCGCCAACTCGCCACGATCATCAGCCATATCACGATATGTTAACGGTTCCGCCGAGGCGCCCCGCACGGTCCCCCCGGTCCTGACCTGCGAGGTTGGCACAACGCGGCAGTGGTGAGCTTCTGGCGCACCGCCGTCAGGGCAAAATAGGGGCGATGCAAACGTTCGCATCAGCGAACGTTTGCACCTGTTTCGCGACCGCGCGGGCCACGCGGCCAGTCTCGGAGTCGGCGGAGCCAAACACCTCGCCGCGGCGGAGGCGGCAGGAACGGCCCGGTGCCTGGCCGCGCGGAGGCGGCAGGAACGGCCGGGCAGCCTCCCGGGGGAGTAGGCGAGAAGCCTCCCCTGGTACGACGCCGCAGCGGCGCGGACGCCGCAGGATGGTTAGTGTGGCGACACGCTCAGGAAGGCTCAGACGATGACCACCAACGGCAGCATCCGCGCTTCCGATCAGGACAGGGAACATGTCGTGGAGGTGCTGCGCACGCATTACAGCGAAGGCCGCCTCACCCTGGAGGAGTTCGACGAGCGGGTATCCGCCGCCTACGCGGGAAAGACGTGGGGCGATCTGCTCGATCTCACCAGCGACCTCCCGGTTCACGTCGAGCTTGGTGCGGATCGGGTGCCAGCGGCGGCCGACGCTCGGGAACCTGCGCGCGGCCGAGGTGGCTGGCCGGGGCTCGCCTTCGCGTCGCTCGTGCCGCTTGCGCTCGCGGTGGCGCTCATCTCCTTCTTCGCCGTGGCCGGGACCGGTCACGGGCCAGGACATCACCACTACGTCCCGTTTTTCCCCGTGTGGCCGCTGCTAGTGATCGCGCTGGTCTTCCTGCGGCGAGGGCTGCGGTGGGGCCGGGGCGGCGGGCGGCGCTGACCCCGAGTCACGGCACCACGGTACGGGCGCTTGCCGCCGCGGCAAGCGCGCGGAACAAGCTGTCGTCGCCGTCCACCTCGGGGTGCCACTGAACAGCGATCCCAAACGGGTAATCGGCGAGTTCCACGGCTTCGATTGTTCCGTCATCCGACCAGGCCGAGGCGATCAGGTCGGCGCCGAGCCGGTCGATCGCCTGGTGGTGATGGCAGGGCACGGTTGGAGCTCCGCGATCGAGGATCGTCGCGACCCGGCTTCCTGGCGAGACCCGGACGGGCTGCATGCCATAATGACGTGGCCCGGGGGAGTGGCCGTCATGGCCCACCGTCTCCGGCAAGTGCTGGCACAACGTGCCGTTACGAAAGACGTTGAGCACCTGCAGGCCACGGCAGATGCCAAGAATCGGCAGCCGCGCCGCGAACGCGGCGTCCAGCAGGGCCAGTTCGGCGGCGTCACGGTCCGGGTGCACCCGGGTGGTCCGCGGGTGCGGGGACGCCGCGTACAACGCCGGGTCGAGGTCCCCGCCGCCGGTGAGTAGCAGGGCGTCCAGTCGTGCGACCACGCGCTCGACGCCGGGCACGGCCGGCAACACCACGGGCACACACCCGGAAGCCACGACCCGGTCGACATACGCCTGTGGCACCAGGGTGGCTTTCTCCTCCCAGCTGGCCCACCGCGCTCGCTCCGCATACGCGCTGATCCCGATCACCGGCCGGTCGTCCGAGCCCGGCCCGCCATGAGCACCGCTATGAGCACCGTCCTGAGCACCGTTCGTCATGGGTTCCATCGTGGCGCCCGCGGCCGAGTGAGCCGCGTGACACCCCCTAAGCAGTGACACTCAAGGCGGTGACACACGCGGCAAGACGTCTAGAGCGGTGTGACATACGCGGCGGTTATGCCGCCATCGACGATCAAGCTCGTCGCCGTCATGAACGAGGCGTCGTCGCTGGCGAGGAAGGCGACGGCGGCGGCTATCTCGTCCGCTTCGGCGAACCGGCCCGCGGGCACGTGTACCATGCGCCGCGCGGCCTGCTCCGGGTCGGCGGCGAACAGCTCGGTGAGCATAGGCGTGTTCACCGGCCCTGGGCACAGCGCGTTCACCCGCACGCCCTGGCGGGCGAACTGCACGCCAAGCTCCCGGCTGAGCGCGAGCACCCCGCCCTTTGACGCGGTGTAGGAGATCTGCGAGGTCGCGGCGCCCATCACAGCGACAAATGACGCCGTGTTGATGACCGATCCGGTCCCGCGGCGCAGCATGTAGGGGATCACGTGCTTGCAGCACAGGAACACCGAGGTCAGGTTGACCTCCTGGACGTGGCGCCAGGCGTCGAGCGCGGTGTCAAGCACCGAGCCGTCGGCGGGCGGCGAGATCCCCGCATTGTTGAACGCGATGTCAATCCGGCCGAACTCGCGGTGGGCGGTCTCGCACACCCGCGTGACATCGGCCTCGCTGGTCACGTCGGCGCGCACGAAGAGCCCGCCGGTCTCCGCGGCCGCCTTCTGGCCGCCGACCGGGTCGATGTCGACCGACACCACCGTTGCCCCCTCGGCGGCCAGTCGGCGGGCGCTGGCCAGCCCGATCCCGCTCCCGGCCCCGGTGACGATCGCGACCCGCCCGCCGAGACGGCCGCCTTCCACAGGCACCATCGGGCTCCTCACTCCTGCGTGGCGATGAAGACGTTCTTGACATCGGTGAAAGCGGCGACCGCGTCGGGCCCGAGCTCGCGGCCGAGGCCGGATTGGCGGAAGCCGCCGAAGGGGGTTGAGTAGCGCACCGACGTGTGCGAGTTAACGGAGAGGTTGCCCGACTCCACCGCACGCGCGACCCGCAGCGCGCGGCCCACGTCGCCGGTCCAGATCGACCCGGAAAGGCCATAAGGGGTTGCGTTGGCGATGCGGATGGCGTCAGCCTCATCGTCGAAAGGGATCACCGCGGCGACCGGACCGAACACCTCCTCGGTGCTCACCGGCTCATCCGGCCTCGCCGGGGCGATCACGGTCGGCGGGAACCAAAAGCCCGCGCCGGCCGGGCAGCTACCGCGCAGGGCCGCAGATCCGTCCGGCACGTACGAGGCGACCCGGGCGCGGTGCTCCGCGGAAATCAGGGGCCCCATCTCGGTGCCCTCCGCCGCCGGGTCGCCGACCTGCAAGCCGCGGACCGCCGGTTCGAGCAGCTCCATGAACTCGTCGAACACATGCCGCTGCACCAGGATGCGCGAGCGTGCGCAGCAGTCCTGGCCGGCGTTGTCGAACGCAGCCGCTGGCGCGGTTGCGGCGGCGCGCTGCAGATCGGCGTCCGCGAACACGATATTGGCGTTCTTTCCGCCCAGCTCCAGCGTGAGCCGCTTGACGTGCGCGGCGCACACGCTCATGACATGCTTGCCCGCCTCAGTGGATCCGGTGAACACGACCTTGCGCACCGCTGGATGGGCCACCAGCCGCTCGCCCGCCACGGCCCCCTGGCCCGCAAGCACCTGCACGACCCCATCAGGTACGCCCGCCTCACGGGCAAGCTCGCCGATCCGCAGTGCCGTGAGCGGGGTAAGCGCGGCCGGCTTGACGATGACGGGGTTGCCCGCGGCGAGCGCGGGCGCGAGCCCCCAGGACATGATGGGCATGGGGAAGTTCCACGGCACGATGACAGCCGTCACTCCGAGCGGCTCACAAAAGGTCACGTTCACGCCGCCAGCGACCGGGATCTGCCGCCCGGTCATCCGCTCGGGCGCGGCGGCGAAATACAGCAGAACATCCCGAACGGCTGCTGCTTCCTGGCGCGCCTGCGCCACCGGATGCCCCGCCTCGCGCACCTCCAGCTCGGCGAGTTCGGCGATGTGCTCATCGACCGCGGCGGCGAACGCGCGGAGCAGGGCGCCGCGATCGGCGGGCGCGATTTTCCGCCAGGCGGGCCAGGCGGCGCAGGCTCGCGCGACCGCGGCGTCGGCGTCGGCGGCCGATGCGGCGGTGACGGTCGCGGTGACTTCCTCGGTGGCCGGGTTGACGATCTGCAGCTCGGTCATCGCAACGTCACTGGAGCCGTTCAAAGCCGCTCAAAACCGCGGCGCAGCTCCCAGTCGGTGACCGCGGCGCCGAACGCGGCGAGCTCGGTTCGCGCGTAGTTCGCGTAGTGCGCGACCACATCGCTCCCGAACGCCTGGCGGGCCATGTCGCTCTCCTCCCATGCCATCAGCGCGTCACGGAGGCTGTCCGGCACGCGCGGCGCGTCGGAGGCGTACGCGTTCGTCTCGCAGGCGGGTTCGAGCGGCAGGCCCTTGTCGATGCCGTGCAGTCCGGATGCGATCATCGCGGCGACCGCGATGTAGGGGTTGACGTCACCGCCTGGCACCCTGTTCTCGATCCGCAACGACGGGCCGCGCCCGACCAGCCGCACCGCGCAGGTGCGGTTGTCGGGGCCCCAGCTGATGGCGGTCGGGGCGAAACTGGCGGCGGCGTAACGCTTGAACGAGTTGACGTTGGGCGCGTAGCAAACGGTCAGCTCGCCCATCGTGGCGAGCTGGCCGGCCAGGAAGTGCTCGCCGAGACGGGACAGCCCGTACGGGCCGTCGCCGGCGAGCAGCGGCGCGCCGTCGGCGTCGCGAAGCGAGAGGTGGATGTGGCAGGAGTTGCCCTCCCGCTCGTTGGGCTTGGCCATGAAGGTGATGCTCATGCCCGCCTGGGCCGCGATCTCCTTCGCGCCTGTCTTGTAGATTGCGTGATTGTCGCAGGTCTCCAGGGCGTCGGCGTACCGGAAGGCGATCTCGTACTGGCCCAGGTTGCATTCGCCTTTGGCCGACTCCACGTACATGCCGGCGCGCTCCATCGCGTTGCGTATCCGCCGCAGCAGCGGCTCGACCCGCGCGGTGCCGAGAATGGAGTAGTCGACGTTGTACCCGCTTGCCGGGGTCAGCCCGCGGTAGCCGCGGGCGCTCGCGTCTTCGTAGCTGTCGCGGAAGACGATGAACTCAAGCTCGGTGCCAGCGAGCGCGGTCCAGCCACGCCGCGTGAGCCGTTCTGTCTGCTCCTTGAGAATCTGGCGCGGCGCGGGCGTCACGGGGCTGCCGTCATGCCAGGTGAGGTCGGCGAGCACCAGCGCCGTCGCCGGGTGCCAGGGCACCCGGCGCAGCGTGGCCAGATCGGGCACGAGCACGAAGTCGCCGTAGCCGCGTTCCCATGAGGACATCTCATAGCCCGGCACGGTGTTCATATCGACGTCCACGGCCAGCAGGTAGTTGCACGCCTCGGCCTGATGGTTCGCCACCTCGTCGACGAAGAACCGCGCGGAAAGGCGCTTGCCCGCCAAGCGCCCTTGCATGTCGGTGAACGCCACAATGACGGTATCGGTGCGGCCGTCGGCCGCCTCGACGGACAGCCGCTCCAGCGTGAGCGGCTCGCTCATTTGACTGCCCGCAGCTCAGCCTCGATTTCGGCCAGCTCGTCCGCGGTGCCCTGGACCCGCGGGCCGGTGAACCACTTGCGCGCAGACACCAGCCACCAGCTGCCCGCGAAGCCGAGCACCACGGCCACCGCGACCACCGTGTAGTTGAAGTTGCCGAACTGGACGGGCCTCACGGTGGGCAGCATGAACAAGATTGTGATGAACGCGACCCAGGTGACCGCGATGATGCCGATGGGCCGGCTCCACCGGCCGAGCTGCCAGGGCCCCGGCTGGAACGCGGCGCCACGGCGCAGGCGCAGGAAGGTGGGAATCACATAGGCGATGTACAAGCCGATGACCGCGATGGAGGTCACGGCGGCGTAGGCCGTGGCGTTCCACAGGTAGGGCAGGCCGAGGACGAGGGCGCCGGCGGCGGCCAGCCAGATCGCGTTGGTGGGGGTTCGCGAGCGCTTGTTCACCCGGTGCCAGAAATCGGAGGCGGGCAGCGCGCCGTCGCGCGAGAACGCATAGATCATCCTGGAGTTCGCCGTCACCGAGGACATCCCGCAGAAAAGCTGCGCGACGCAGGTGATGAGCAGCAGCAGCTTGCCCAGGGTGGCCCCGGCGCCGTCGATGAAGATCTGGGCGGGCGGCACGCCCGTTGCCGAGCCGAGCTCCTTGTCGTAGTTCTGGATCGCGAAAGTGACCCCGATGAGCAGGACCCAGCCGGCGACCAGGGAGACCAGGATCGATGAGACGATGCCACGCGGCCCGGACCGGTCGGCGTCGCGGGTTTCCTCTGTCATGTGGGCGGATGCGTCGTAGCCGGTGAAGGTGTACTGCGCGAGCAGCAGGCCGAGCAGCGCGACGTACCAGGTGGCATGCCATCCGGTGTTGTTGACGAAATGACCGAAGACAAAGGACGCGCTTTGATGGTGCGACGGCTTGAAAACGAGCACGCCCACGATGAGCAGCACGCCGACGATGTGCCACCAGACGCTGATGTCGTTGAGCAGCGCGACCAGCCGGACACCGAACTGGTTGAGCAACCCGTGCAGCACAAGCACGAGCGCGAAGATCAAGATCGTGTGGCCGGGCGTGGCGGTGAAGCCGAACTGCAGATCGAACAGGGCGTTGAGAAAGAACGCCGCACCGAAGTCGATCCCGGCGGTCACCGCGACCTGGCCCAGGAAGTTGAACCAGCCGGTGAACCAGGACCAGGCGGCCGCGGTTCGCGGCGGCGCGATCTTGGCGGCCCAGTAGTATAGGCCTCCAGCGGTCGGGAAGCTCGAGCAGACCTCCGCCATCGCCAGGCCCACGAACAGGGTCATCACACCGACGAAGGGCCAGCCCCAGACGATCAGGACGGGGCCGCCGGTGTTCATGCCGAAGGCATACAGGGTCAGGCAGCCGGACAGAATCGAGATGATCGTGAACGACACGGCGAAGTTCGAGAACCCCGTCATGCGACGGCGTAGTTCCTGCGCGTAGCCGAGCTCGTGCAGCCGGCTCTCGTCCCGGCCAAGGCCGGGGGCGGTCGTATCTTCGTTCACCGACACAGGCTGTGCCTCCTCGTCCGCGTCCCGCCCCGCTGGGTGCCGCCCGTCACGGTGGGCGCCACGGCGCACTCAGCCGCGACGACTCAATGTTGATAACTGACCATTGGCATTAAGGATTGGGGCCGTGTCAAGACCTGGGCGTGCCCGCCACCGTAAGGTTCCTACCGTGAGGTCGGGCGGCCGAGTCCGGGCGGCAACATCACGGCCGCGGCGCGGTCGAGCAGCACGAGCGTGCGCAGCCTGCCGCGGGCGCCCGCGGCAGGCACCTGCACCGGGCCGGCTTCGGACAGGGCGAGCCGCACGGCGCCCGCCTTATCCTGGCCGGCCGCGATGATCCATACCTCCCGCGCCGACCTGATCGCCGACAGCGTGAGCGACAGCCGGATCGGTGGCGGTTTTGGCGCGCCGCGGACCGCGACCACAGCTCGCTCGTCGTAGAGCGCCGGCATGCCAGGAAACAGCGACGCCACGTGCCCCTCCGGCCCGATCCCGGCGAGCAGCACGTCGAAGGACGGCACGGGGCCGTGGTCCTCGGGGTGCGTCGCCTCGCACAACAGCGCCGCGTAGCGCGCCGCTGCCGCCTCCGGATCGTTTCCGTCCGGTCCATCGGGGCCGGGCATGGGATGGATTCGCTGCGGATCGGCGTCGACATGGTCGAGAAGGGCGTCGCGGGCGCCTGTCTCGTTGCGCTCGGGATGGCCGGTGGGCAGGAACCGCTCATCGCCCCACCAGATATCCAGGTGCCGCCATTCCACCGCGTCACGCGCGGGCGCCGCGCCGAGTTCGCGCAGGACAGCCGTGCCGATGCCGCCGCCGGTCAGCACGAGGGCGGCGCCGCCCGCGGCGGTCTGCACGTCGACCAGCCTGGTGACGAGCCGGGCGGCGACAGCCTTTGCGAGCAGCCCGCTGTCGTGATGGACGATGACTTCAGGTGTGCTCACCTGCCACCCCCCGGCGCGCTCAGTCGCCCGCCTGTGTCAATGCTCATCGGCTTGTCGTGCGCAGCGCGAAGTGGGCGATGGTCTCCGCGTACACCTCGTCAGGGTCGAGCTTGCGCAGCTCCTCGGCGAGCAGTTCAGGGTTCTCCCTGCGGCGCAGCGCGACCATGCGGTCCGGCTGATCGGGCCGGGACAGGGTGGCCACCCGCCCGTCGGGCCGGGTTAGCGCGATCTCCCCGACCAAGGTGGCCAGCCGCACCTCGGTGATGCCAGGGCCGACCGAGGTCTCGTTGGTGAAAGGGACCTTGAGCGCGATCGAAAGCCACGAAGCGAGCAGCGCGCCGGTCGGGTTGCCCGCCTCGGCCCCGACCTGCCCGCCAGTGATCTCATCATGCGGCTGGTCGAGTGTGGCGGCCAGCAGCGACCGCCACGGCGTCGCCCGCGTCCACGCGAAATCGGTGTCGCCTGGCCGGTAGGTTGCGGCGAGCTTGCTCAGCTTTTCCACCGATTGCTCGCTCGCCGCCGCGTCGGTGACTCTGCGCTGGGCGAGCGCCCCGAGCGGGTCTGCCGAGGGGGCCTCGGGCGCGACGCCCGGCCACCACGTCACCACGGGGGTGTCGGGAACAAGCAGCGGCGCCACCACCGAGTCGGCATGCTCGCCGAGCGGGCCGTACAGGCGCAGCAGCACGGTCTCTCCCGGCGTTGTTTCGCCCACCCGGATCTCGGCGTCCAGCCGCGGACGTGAGCGGCTGTCGCGGGTGATGACGCCAAGGACCCGGCAGGGATGCTCGCGGCCAGCCTGGCTGGCGGCGCGGATGGCGTCGTACTGCAGCGCCTCGTCGGTGCTGATCACCAGGGTCAGCACCATGCCCATGGCAGGACCGCCGAGCCGGCGCCGCGCCTGGGTCAGTGCCTGCTGTATCTGTCCGGTCGTGGTTTCGGTCAGGTCGATGATCATTCGCCGGTCCTTGGCTTTGCCGGTCGGTGACTTGCGTCAGTGGAAGGTCTCGGCGCCGCACATCACAGCCGCCGCCAGGTTCGCCCGTCGCGGGCCATCAGCTCGTCGGCCGAGGGCGGCCCCGGGGTGCCCGCCGGATAGGGCTCGGGCTTGGTGCGCTCGGCCCAGAACTCCTCGATCGGGTCCAGAATCCGCCAGGAAAGCTCGACCTCCTCGTGCCGCGGGAACAGCGGCGGATCCCCGACAAGGACGTCAAGCAGCAGCCGCTCATAGGCCTCGGGACTGGCCTCGGTGAACGACTCGCCATAGGCGAAGTCCATGTTGACGTCGCGCACCTCCATCGCGGTGCCCGGCACCTTGGAGCCGAATCGTACCGTCACGCCCTCGTCCGGCTGCACCCGGATCACGAGCGCGTTCTGGCCGAGTTCCTCGGTGTCGGTCTTGGTGAAGGGAAGATGCGGCGCGCGCTGGAACACCATTGCGATCTCGGTCATCCGGCGCGGCAGCCGCTTGCCTGTGCGCAGGCAGAACGGGACGTTGGCCCAGCGCCGTGTGTCGACGAACAGCTTCACCGCCGCGTAGGTCTCGGTGCACGAGTCGGGCGCGATGCCGTCTTCCTCGAGGAAACCGTGTACCTCGACGCCGCCCTGCCAGCCGGCCGCGTACTGCCCGCGTGCGGTGCCGGTCGCCAGGTCATCGGGAAGCTGCACGGCAGACAGAATTTTCTCCTTTTCCATGCGCAGCGAATCGGCCTCAAACGACACCGGCTCCTCCATCGCGGTGAGCGCGAGCAACTGGAGCAGGTGGTTCTGGATCACGTCACGGGCGGCGCCGATCCCGTCGTAGTAGCCGGCCCGGCCGCCGATGCCGATGTCCTCGGCCATGGTGATCTGCACGTGATCGACGTAGCGGCGGTTCCATATCGGCTCCCACAGCGTGTTGGCAAAGCGCAACGCCAGGATGTTCTGGACGGTTTCCTTGCCCAGGTAATGATCGATACGAAACACGGCGTGCCTGGGAAACACCGCGTCCACCATCGCGTTGAGCTCCCGCGCGCTCGCCAGGTCGTGCCCAAACGGCTTCTCGATCACCACACGCCGCCACGGCCTGCGCTTGTCCGAGACCGCTTCCTCGCGCGGCGTGGACAGACCCGAGCGCTTCAGCTGCTTGACGACTGCGGGGAAGAACTTTGGCGGAATCGACAGGTAGAAGGCGTAGTTACCGCCGGTCCCGCGGCTGGCGTCAAGATCGGCGACCGTTTCCGCGAGCCTGTCGAAGGCGGAGTCGTCGAGGAACTCGCCGGGCACGAAGCGCACGCCTTCCGCCAGTTGCTGCCATACCTCGTCGCGGAACGGCGTCCGCGCGTGCTCCTTGACAGCCTCGTAGGTGACCTGCGCGAAGTCCTCGTGAGCCCAGTCCCTGCGGGCGAAACCCACCAGCGAGAAGCCCGGTGGCAGCAGGCCGCGGTTCGCCAAGTCGTAGATCGCCGGCATCAGCTTCTTGCGTGCCAGGTCGCCGGTCACGCCGAAAATCACCAACACGCAGGGGCCGGCTACCCGGGGTATCCGCCGGTCCCTCGGGTCGCGCAGCGGATTGCGGACGGCGACCGCTGGTTCTTTCATCCGGTCCCTCCTGCCGTGCCTTGGCCGGCGCCTCTTGTGGCGGTGCCGCCTGTTCTTGCGCCGGCAGACGCGGCAGTGAGCAACTGCCGCAGGCCGGCCGCGCGGTTGCGCAGGTGCAGCCGAACCACTGGTCTGTCCCGCCCGCGCAGCGCGCCAAGGTCACCCAGAGCCTGCGCCAACTGCAGACGGCCGAGTGAGTAGGGCGCCCCGGGCACTCGCACGTCCCTTTCGATCGCTCCGGTGATCTGCAGAAAGACGCCCGTCTGCGGGCCTCCCTTGTGATACTGCCCCGTGGAGTGCAGGAACCGCGGTCCCCACCCGAAAGTCACCGGATGGGTAGTCCGTGCCGCGAGGGCGCTGCGCAGCCTTGCTGCCTCGCTGTCGCCTGCTCGGTCAAGGTAGGCCATCACGGCGAGGTAGCCAGCCTCAGGCAGCGACCAGATCAAGGCGTCGAGCACACCGGCCAGGTCGGCCGCCCCGCGAAGCCGTGATGGATCAGCGTGGACCTCAACCATCCCGTCGGTGAACACCGGATCCCCAACCGGCAGCGGTCCGTCACCTGCCTGCTCGAGCAGCCTCGCCGTGTTGTCCTTGGACTCAGCCACGTTCGGCTGGTCGAACGGGTTGATGCCGATCAGCAGGCCGGCCAGAGCCGTCGCGTACTCCCACACCAGGAACTGCGCGCCCAGCGGTCCCGCCACCACCGTGTCCGCCGGCCGTTGCGTCTGCCGTGGGGCCGACTCACCGGCGGCCGCCGAACCTAGCGCGATCAGATGGGCGTCCGGGCCGGGAGAGAAGCCGCGCGCGGCTGCCGATTCGACCACGACAGGCAGGATCCCGAGGCCCTGCTTTCCCGTGGATTCGGCGAGCAGCTGCTCGGCCCAGTCGCCGAACCCGCTGAGCCCCGAGCCGTGGTCCGCGATGATCGCCTTGTCATGGCCCGCCGCGGCGAAGCCACCGAGAGCCGCGCCAAGCAGGAGACCAGGGTTGGCTTCGTCGTGGCCCAGCGCAGGCGCCACCTCCTCGGCCTGGTCGAGCAGCGCACCGATGTCCGCGCCCGCGAGCGCGCTGGGAACCAGGCCGAACGCGGTGAGTGCGCTGTACCTCCCGCCCACGTTCGGGTCGGCGAGCACGACGTGATAGCCATGCTTGCGCGCCGTCTCCTCCAGTGGCGAACCGGGGTCTGTGACGACGACGAAGCGCCGCGCCACCGCTTCAGCGCTCAGCCCACGGTCGCGTAGCGCCCGTTCGTAGATGCGCCGGTGGCTGTCTGTCTCGATCGTGCCGCCGCTCTTACTCGACACGACCACAAGCGTGCGGTCCAGCCGGTCTTGCAGCACGGCTGCCACCTGGTGCGGATCGGTGGTGTCGAGGACCGTGAGCGGCGCTCCCGCGGTGCGGGTGATCACCTCGGGCGCGAGAGATGAGCCGCCCATGCCGGCGAGCACAATGTGCTCCAGACCGTCCTGGCGGGCGCGCTCGGCGAGCTCGGCGAGCTCGGCGACCAGCGGCCGTGAGACGGCGGCGGCGTCCAGCCAGCCAAGCCTGGTGGCGGCCAACTCCTGCGCGGACGTGCCCCACAGCCCGGCTTGTTTCGCGGCGAGCGCGGCGGGAACGCCGTCGGAGGTGAGCTTCGCCAGCGCCAGTTCCGTGGCCTCGGTAGCCGCCAGACTGCGGGTCTCGACGCTGACCCCGCCAGCGCTGGCGGCAAGCGTGCTCATTGCGGGCTCACCTGGCTACCAGCCTTGCCGCTCATCCGCTCCATCTCGGTGCCGATGGTGGCGAGCAGCTCGCTCCAGGAGGCCGAGAACTTCTCCACGCCTTCGCTCTCCAGTACCTCTGTGACGTCGTCGTACCCGATGCCCAGCGCCCCGAGGTCGGCGAAGACGCTCCGCGCCTCGTCATAGGTTCCACGCACTGTGTCGCCGCGCAGCGGGGCGTGATCGGCGACCGCCTCGATCGTGGCCTGCGGCATTGTGTTGACCGTATCTGGCGCGACCAGTTCCACGACGTAGCGCGTGTCGTCGTAGGCGGGATCCTTGGTGCTGGTTGATGCCCACAGCGGGCGCTGCGGGCGGGCGCCGGCGGCGTGCAGCGCCTGCCAGCGCGGGGTGGCGAACTTCTGCTCGTACAGCTCGTAGGCGAGCCTCGCGTTCGCGATGGCCGCCTTCCCACGCAGCCGGGCGGCCTCGGGCGTCCCGATCTTGTCGAGCCTGCTGTCCACCTCGGTGTCCACTCTGCTGACGAAGAAGGACGCCACGGAGGTGATCGTCGACAACTCGTGCCCGGCCCCGGCCGCGCGCTCCATCCCCGTCATGAACGCGTCGATGACCTCGCCGTAGCGGTCAAGCCCGAAGATCAGCGTGACGTTGATGCTGATTCCCTCGGCCAGGCACTGGCTGATGGCGGGCAGGCCCTGGGCTGTCGCGGGGATCTTGACGAACAGGTTCGGCCGGTCCACCATCCACCACAGCGCACGCGCTTCCGCGATGGTCTTGGCGGGGTCTTGTTTTGCGATCCTTGGGTCTACTTCGAGCGACACCCTGCCATCCACGCCGCCGGTGGCGTCGTACACGGGCCGCAGCACGTCGCACGCCCAGCGGATGTCGTTTGTCGTGATCATGCGGGACGCTTCCTCGACCGTGACGCCACGTGTGGCGAGGTCAGCGATCTGCTCGTCGTAGGCGGATCCCTTGCTCAGCGCCTTGTCGAAGATCGTCGGGTTGGATGTGACGCCGACCACGTGCCTGTCACGGACAAGCTCCGCCAGGTTCCCTGACAGCAGGCGTTCTCGGCTGATGTCGTCCAGCCAGATGGCGACGCCCTCCGCGGAAAGCTGGGCGAGCCTGTCGGACGTCGGTGAAGTCGTGGGAGGCATGTTTGGCTTCCTTCCTTCTTGGCCTGCTTTAGCCGCCAGCCGCTCTCGCGAGGCTGGCTCGCGCTGCCTCGGCTACCCGCTCCGCCGTGAAGCCGAACTGCTCATAGAGCGTCTGGTATGCGGCGGAGGCGCCGAAGTGCTCGAGGCTCACGCATTCGCCCACGTCTCCTGCGATTTCCCGCCAGCCGAGCGATATTCCCGCTTCGACGCACACGCGGGCGCGGACAGCCGGGGGCAGCACACTGATCCGGTATGAATTGTCCTGCTCGGCAAACCATTCCAGGCACGGCATCGAGACCACCCGGGCGCCGATCCCCTCTGCGGCGAGAATCTCGCGCGCGGCGAGCGCGATCTGCACCTCGCTGCCGGTGGCGACGAGCAGGACATGCGCCTGCTGGCCAGCCTGAGCGACCGCACCCCCCAGCCCGCCGAGTTCGGGGGTGTCGGCGAGCACATAGCCGCCACGGGCCACGCCCTCCGCGCTCGCCAAGCGCTGTGGGTTTGACTCAGTGCGGTCGAAGACCGGCAGGTTCTGCCTGGTCAGGCAGAGTCCGGCGGGCTGCCCGCGGTCCAGGATTGTCCGCCAGGCGACCGCGGTCTCGTTGGCGTCACCGGGCCGCACCACCGCCAGGCCCGGGATGGCACGAAGCGCCCACAGGTGCTCAACTGGCTGGTGCGTCGGCCCGTCCTCGCCGAGCCCGATCGAGTCGTGCGTCCACACGTACGTGACGGGCAGGCCCATCATGGCGGCCAGCCGCACCGCGGGCCGCATGTAGTCGCTGAACACAAGGAACGTGCCGCCATACGGGCGGGTGCCGCCGTGCAGCGCGATGCCGCTGAGGATGCTGGCCATGGCGTGCTCGCGCACGCCGAAGTGCAGCACGCGGCCATAGGCGTTGCCGGGGAACTCCTTGGTCTGGAACCGCTCGGGGATGAACGACGGCTCGCCTTCCATGGTGGTGTTGTTGCTCTCGGCCAGGTCGGCGGAACCGCCCCACAGCTCGGGCAGGCCGGGCGCGAGCGCGTTAAGCACCGCGCCGGAGGCGCGCCGGGTCGCCATCGGCTTGGCGGCGGGGAAGACGGGAAGCGCGTCCGCCCAGCCGTCGGGGAGCTTGCGGCGGGCCATCCGGTCGAACAGCGACTTGCGCTCCGGGTTCGCCTCCGCCCACCGCAGAAATGCCCCATCCCACTCGCTGTGGCGCCGCTGCCCCCGCTGCATCACCTGACGCGCGTGGCTGACGAGCGCCTCCTCCTCAGGGAAGCTGATCGCCGGGTCGAACCGGAGGATTCGTTTGGTGGCCGCGACCTCTTCCGCGCCAAGGGCCGAGCCGTGCATCTTTCCCGTGTTCTGCTTGTTCGGCGCGGGCCAGCCGATGATGGTGCGCAGCGCGATGAATGACGGCTGGCCTTCATGGGCCAGGGCCCCGAGGTAGGCGCGGTGCAGCGCCGCCACATCCTCTTCGTAGCGTCGGCTGTCGCCGTCGCCGTGCGCCCACTCGACCCGTTGCACGTGCCAGCCGTAGGCGGCGTAGCGCGCGCAGACGTCCTCCGATTTGGCGATGTCAGTGTCGTCCTCGATGGAGATGTGATTGTCGTCATACAGCACGATCAAGTTGTCAAGCCCATGATGACCGGCCAGCGCGGACACCTCGTGGCTGACGCCCTCCTCGATGTCGCCGTCGGAGGCGAACACGAAGATGCGATGGTCGAACGGGCTGCGCCCGGCGGGGGCGTCTGGGTCGAACAGGCCGCGTTCCCTGCGCGCGGCCATCGCCATCCCGACCGAGTTCCCGATGCCCTGGCCGAGCGGGCCGGTCGTGGTCTCGATGCCAGGGGCGATCCCGTGCTCGGGATGGCCGGGCGTGCGGCTGCCCCACTTGCGGTAGGAACGGATGTCGTCGAGGTTCAATCCATACCCGCTGAGATAAAGCTGCAGGTAGAGGGTCAGGCTGGAGTGGCCGCAGGAGAGCACGAAGCGGTCGCGGCCGGGCCAGGCCGGATCCGCTGGGTCGTGCCGAAGGATGCGCTGGAAGAGCAGGTAGGCCGCTGGGGCCAGGCTCATCGCGGTGCCTGGATGGCCGGATCCGGCCTCTTCGACGGCATCCATCGCCAGGACCCGGATCAGGTCAACGGTCCGGCGGTCGCTTTCCGACCATTCGAGCGCGCGCGGTTGGTTGGTCACCGTCAGATCTCCCGTCTCGCTAACCCGGACTGCGCCGCGCGGACGGTCCGCGGCGGGTATGCCGTACGGTCGGCCGCCCTGCGGCGCGTAGGGCGATCACTGAAATGAGCCTATCCTCGGGAATGGCCGGCAAACCGGAGGGTCTCGCTTGGTAGCGCGGCGCGCGCATCGGCCGGCGACGACGTGGAGGAGGGGCTCATGACGGGCGCAGGAGGCGGGCCGTGAGCGGGGTGGCCCTGTTCGTGGCGGTCTTTCTGGCCTGCGCGGTGGAAGCCGTCGAGGCGGCCACGATCGTGCTTGCCGCCGGGACCGCCCGCGATTGGCGGTCGGCGGCGATGGGCCTGGTGACGGCTCTGGCGGCGCTGGTGGCCATCGTGGCGGCGCTCGGCCCGGCCCTGTCGGTGGCGCCGTTGGGCGGGCTGCGCCTTGTCGTCGGCGGCCTGCTGCTGGTGTTCGGCCTGCAGTGGCTGCGCAAGGCGATCCTGCGAGCCGGCGGACACCGTGCGAGCCGCGACGAGGACGAGGTTTACCGCCGCGAGGTCGCCGCGGCATCGGCGGCGACCTCGCGGCGGCTCGGCTCGGTGCCCGACTGGTACGGGTTCACGCTCTCGTTCAAGGGGGTGCTACTCGAAGGCCTCGAGGTCGCGTTCATCGCACTGACCTTCGGCACGAACGCGAACAACGTGCCGCTCGCCGGGGTCGCGGCCGGATGCGCTGTCGTCGTGGTCGGCGTGGCCGGCGCGGCGGTCCGTGGGCCGCTGGCCCGCGTGCCAGAGAATGCCATGAAGCTCGTCGTCGGGATCATGCTGACTGCCTTCGGCACCTTCTGGGGCGCCGAGGGCGCCGGCGCGCGCTGGCCGGGCGGCGATGCGGCGCTCGCCGTGCTCGTGCTGGCGATCGCGGCGTTCGCGGTGATTCTGATCGGGCTGTTGCGGGCGATGCCGGCCCGACCGGCGGGCCGTGAGCTTGCGGCAAGGGCTTCTGCGAAGGTGGGCTGACCGTGCCTGAGCGTGCCGTGCGACGCCGCGCGCTGGCGTTTGCCCGATTCTGGTACGGCTTCATCGTCGGCGACGACTGGCTGGTCGCGGCCGTCATCGTCGCCGCCCTGGCTGCCACCTACCTGGTGAGCGGAACCACGGTCGCGGCGTGGTGGATCCTGCCCGCGTCGGTGGCGGCGCTGCTGCCAGCGAGCCTTTGGCGCCGCGCCCGCCGCCGCTGACCCAGCCAAACCGTCGCCCAGGACGCCGCCACATCGGTGACCCTCCGCTGTTCGTATAGGACCAGCGGTGCCCCACCGCTGTTCCTGCCAAGGACCCCGGTGGACCTCCGCTGTTACTCAGGCCAGGGCCAGGATCGTTCCGGACACGGCGGCGTCGATGTGCTCGGCCGCCAGCGCCAGGCCGAGCGCCTGGCCACGGCACAACGCCGCGCGGACCGGATCGGCCGCCACCTGCTCCGCCCGGGCCTGGCACTGCTTGGCGTCGTCGCGCAACCCGTCGCGGACATCACCGAGCACCGCCGCGACCCACTGCCGGCCCGCCGCGCCCAGCACCCCGGCCGGCACCTGCCGCCGCCGCGGCCTGGCCGGCCCGAACTCGGCCGCGCCGATGCCCAGCGCCTTGCAGTAGTACAGCCGGTACCGTTCGGACACCCCGCCGACGCCGCCTTCCCAGCGGCGGATGTTGCGCCCGATCGCCTCGATGCGCGGCACGTTGGAGTCGCCGCTTCCCCGGCCGGCCTCGCG